>JACCED010504935.1_pt1 | contig 15884 bp, 7 predicted proteins | sample 7455021 | NCBI WGS metagenome assembly JACCED01 (sample SAMN15323456, study PRJNA562643) | freshwater metagenome | isolation source: river surface water | place: USA:Blue River Watershed | collected 2017-08-19 | reverse complement strand
AAGTGGTGGTGGTGAATGACAAGTTCGGCATCCGCATGACGGATGTCATCAGCCCGTCGGAGCGCATCAAGAAGCTGCGCTGAGCGACACGCGTTTCACACAGGTTTGACTGGATTCGGGCGGTGCCAGGGGCACCGTCAGGGGAGAGCTCATGTTCACGATTCTGACAGCGGCCGCCGCCAGCGCGGCAGGCGAGCAGGGCGCCGCGGCGCTCGGAGCCGGCGCGATGCTGGAAATGCTGCTGTGGCTGGTGGTGGTGGTTGGCTTCATCCTGGCCTGCGCCTGGGCGTATCGCCGGCTCAATGGCGGCGTCCTGGCACCTTCCGGCGTGATCAAGGTGCGCAGCGTGATGTCGGTCGGCAATCGCGAGCGCATCGCGCTGGTGGAAGTGGGCGACACCCAGTTGCTGCTGGGGGTGTGCCCCACGCAGATCTCCACGCTGCATGTGTTCCCCGAGCCGGTGCTGCCCCTGGTCACCACGGCCACGGCCGAGGCGCGCGGCAGCAGCGAATTCGCCCGCAGTCTGCAGAACCTGCTGAACAAGGAGCCCAAAGCGTGAGTGCCCTGCGTCCCTTGGCTCTGTTGTTGAGTTTCATGCTGCTGATGGTGGCCCTGCTGGCCGCCGCCCCCGCGAGTGCGCAGACCACGGTCAGCACCGCCACGACCTCAGCTGCCACGGAAGAACCTGCCCGCACGGCGCTGGAGATGCTCACCTCGCGCGCCGATCTCGGCATTCCGGCCTTGAATGTGACGACCGACCCCGAGGGCAATCAGAACTACACGGTCAGCATTCAGATTCTCATGCTGATGACGGCGCTGACGCTGCTGCCGGCGCTGCTGATGATGATGACCTCGTTCACGCGCATCATCGTGGTGTTCGCGATCCTGCGTCAGGCACTCGGCCTGCAGCAGACGCCGTCGAACCAGATCCTGCTCGGCCTGGCCCTGTTCCTGTCGTTCTTCATCATGGCGCCCGTGCTCACCCAGATCAACGAAACGGCGCTGCAGCCTTATCTTGCCGAAGAGATCACCGCGCCCCAGGCGCTGGCGCTGGCCGAAGTGCCCGTGCGCAGTTTCATGCTGGCGCAGACGCGCGAATCCGACCTGGCGCTGTTCCTCGATCTCTCCGCCAGCGCGCCGGTGGCCAGTCAAGCCGAGGTGCCGTTCAGCGTGCTGGTGCCGGCCTTCGTCACCAGTGAACTGAAGACGGCCTTCCAGATCGGCTTCATGCTGTTCATTCCGTTTCTCGTGATCGACCTGGTGGTGGCCAGTGTGCTGATGGCCATGGGCATGATGATGCTCTCGCCCATCATCATTTCGCTGCCCTTCAAGATCATGCTCTTTGTGCTTGTGGATGGCTGGGCCATGGTGATCGGCACCCTGGCGGCCAGTTTTGGAACCTGAATCATGACTCCTGAAACCGTCGTAACGCTGTGGCGCGAAGCCATGTTCCTGATCGTGCTCATGGTGACCGTCATCGTGGCCCCGAGTCTGATCGTCGGTCTGGTGGTGAGCACCTTCCAGGCCGCCACCCAGATCAACGAGCAGACGTTGAGCTTCCTGCCGCGCCTGCTGAGCACGCTGCTGACAGTGATGCTGGCGGGCCCCTGGCTGCTGACGCGGGTGCTCGACTTCACGCAGCAGCTGATCACCAGCATTCCCTTCCTGGTGGGCTGAGGCTGCCTCTGTGGAAGTGCTCTCCTACAGTGCCGAGCAAGTGGGCGCCCTGGTGGGCAGCTTCCTGTGGCCGCTGTTCCGCATCATGGGCTTCTTCCTGGCCGCACCGATCTTCGGCACGCAGCTGGTGCCGCCGCGCGTGCGCATCATTCTCTCTCTGGCCATCACCGTGCTGGTGGCGCCGCTGCTGCCGCCGGTGCCGGCGGTGGAGGGCGTGTCCCTGGGCGCCGTGCTGATCGTGGCCCAGCAGATCGCCATCGGCGTGGCGCTGGGCTTCTTCATGCAGCTGCTCTTTCAAGTGTTCGTGCTGACAGGGCAGTTGATCGCGATGCAGATGGGGCTGGGTTTCGCGTCGATGGTGGACCCGTCCAACGGTGTCAACGTGGCAATCATGAGTACGGTCTACCTGATGCTGGTGATGCTGCTGTTCATCACCTTCGACGGGCATCTGGTGATGCTGGAGATCCTGGTGGACAGTTTCACGGTGTTGCCGGTGGCGAGCTTCGGCGCGGATGCGGACTTGATGCTGCGCGTCACCAGCACGCTGAGCTGGGTGTTTTCCAGTGCGCTGCTGCTGGCACTGCCCGCGCTGACGGCCCTGCTGATCACCAATTTCGCCTTCGGCATCATGACGCGGGCGGCCCCGCAGCTGAACATTTTCGCGCTCGGGTTTCCGGTGGCGCTGATGTTCGGTCTCTTCATCATCTGGCTGACCTTCGGGACGTTCCTGGAGGCGGCCGAGTCCATTTTTGCGCAATTCTTCCAGATGACGCGGGAGTTGCTGTAACCAACTGTCACCATCCTGACGGCCAACTGAATGGCGATTGGCCAAAACTTTGTAGTAGTCTCCGGGAGTGGACGCTTCTGCAAGAGAATGCCAATTCCAATGACGTGAGATGGGTGGGACAGGATATGCCAACCGATTTCGACAAGCGCTTGATGCAGGAATCACCCGACGCCAGGCTGGTGCAGGCGCGTTTCGGCGAACTGCTTGAATCCATGCCCGACGGCATCGTGATGGTCAATGCCACGGGCCGCATCGTGTTCTCCAATTCCCAGGCCGAAACCCTGTTCGGCTATCCGCGCGATGGCTTGCTTGGACGGTCGATCGAGATGCTCCTGCCCGAGCGTTTTCGTGGCGTGCACGTGGGGCATCGCTCCCGCTATTTCCAGCAGTCACGCACCCGCACCATGGGCATGGGGCTCGAACTCTACGGCCTGCGCCAGGACGGCAGCGAGTTCCCCGTGGAAATCAGCCTGAGTCCGCTCGAGACCGAGGAAGGTCCCCTGGTGATGAGCGCGATACGCGACATCACCGAGCGCAAGAAGGCCGAGCAGAAGTTTCGCGGCCTGCTGGAGTCCGCGCCCGACGCCATCATCATCGTCAACCGCGAAGGCAAGGTGGTGCTCGTCAATTCGCAGACGGAGAAGTTGTTCGGCTACGCGCGCGACGAACTGATTGACCAGAAGATCGAGATGCTGCTGCCGCCGCGCTACCGCAGCCATCATCCGGGCCACCGCGACAGCTTCTTTGCCGACCCGCGGGTGCGGCCCATGGGCGTCGGGCTGGAGCTGTACGGTCAGCGCAAGGATGGCGCGGAATTTCCCATCGAGATCAGTCTCAGCCCGCTGGAAACGGAAGAGGGCAGACTGGTCTCCAGTGCCATTCGCGACATCACCGAGCGCAAGCGCTTCGAGCGCGCCTTGCAGGAAAAGAACATCGAACTGGAGAATGCCAACCAGGCCAAGGATCACTTCCTTGCCAGCATGAGTCATGAGCTGCGCACGCCCCTCAATGCCATCATCGGCTTCACCGGCACGCTGCTGATGAAGCTGCCGGGACCGCTCAACGAGGAGCAGGAAAAGCAGCTGCGCACCGTGCAGAAAAGTGGCAAGCACCTGCTCGCGTTGATCAACGGTCTGCTGGATGTCGCCAAGATCGAGGCCGGCAAGATGGAGCTGGAACTCGCGCCGATCGCGTGTGCCGGCGTGATCGAGGAAGTGGCTGCCGCGCTGCAGCCACTCGCGCAGGCCAAGGGGCTGGCGTTCACACTGGAGCTGCCGGATGAGCAACTCACGGTGTACTCGGATCGTCGCGTTCTGAGCCAGATAATCATCAATCTGGTCAACAATGCCATCAAGTTCACCGAGCACGGCGGTGTCACGGTCTCTCTGCTGCGACACCTCACCGAGGGGGCGAGAACCGTGGAGATCCGCGTCACGGATACCGGCATCGGCATCGATCCTGCTGACCAGGCCAAGCTGTTCGCTGCCTTCGCTCGCGTCAAGCTGGCCGCGCGAACCGAACGCGAGGGCACGGGGCTCGGCCTGCATCTGAGCCAGAAGCTGGCGGCGGCGCTGGGCGGGACGATCCTTCTGCAAAGTGAGCCGGGCACTGGCAGCACGTTTGCCTTGATCCTGCCGGAGCAATGAATCATGGCCACGCGCGTGCTGATCATCGAAGACAACCCGGCCAATCATGAACTGGTCGCCTTTTTGCTGCGCTGTGCCGGATACGAAGCGCTGTCCGCGTGGAACGGCCTGGAGGGACTCGCCGTGGCCAGGCAGCAGAATCCGGATATCGTGCTCTGCGACTTGCAGATGCCGGAAATGGACGGTTACGAAGCCGTGCGGGAGTTCAAGGCCGATGCCCGCCTGCGCGCGATTCCGATCATTGCCGTCACGGCCTCGTCGATGTCGGGGGACTCCGTCAAGGCGCTGGCCGCTGGCTTCGACGGCTACTTGTCCAAGCCGATCGAACCGGAAACCTTTGTGCAGCAGGTGGAGCAATTCCTGCCTGAGGAGTTGCGTCTGCACCGGATGCCGCCCGGCGCGTGAGGCCGTCGGGCTTGTCCGGATGCCGGCGGGATGTGGGGATGTTCAGGGAGACTGTATGCCGACCATTCTTGTTGTGGACGACCATCCAAGCAATCGGGACCTGATGGTGACGCTGTGCAGGCACCTGGGCCACGAGTGCCTGGAGGCTGCCGATGGTGTCGAAGCACTGCTCGCGGTGCGAGCCAGACAGCCCGATCTGGTGATCTGCGATATCTTGATGCCGACCATGGACGGCTATGAGTTCGTGCATCAGCTGCGTGCGGACCCTGCCATTGCGCACACCGAAGTGATTTTCTACACGGCGACCTATCGGGAGCTGGAAGCGCGCAGTCTGGCCAGGGCCGTGGGCGTCACGCGCATCATCGTCAAACCCTGCGATCCTGCCGAGGTCATGCACGTCATCGAGACGGCGCTCGCGCACACCACGCCGCTGCCGCTGCCGACCGATCGGACGGCATTCGATCGCGAGCACCTGCGTCTGGTCAACGATACACTGCTCGACAAGGCCGAGGAATTGCAGCGCGTCAATCAGCGTCTGGCATCGCTGACCGATCTCAATCTGCAACTCGCCTCCGAACGCGATCCGCACGAGCTGCTGGAAAAAGTGTGTCGTGGCGCGCGCGAGCTTCTCGGCGCACGCTACGGTTTTCTCTGCATCAAGGCCAAGAACAATGGCCAGGCCATTTATCTGTTCAGCAGCGGTCTGCCGGCGGAGGAGGCCGCCAAGCTGACCTGTCCGCTGATCGACAAGGGCAGGTTCGGTGAGGTCATGGCGCAGCGCCTGCCACTGCGCTTCCAGAACCCCGGCGCTGACCCGCAGGCGGTCGACTTTCCCCCGGGGTATCCCGACGTGCAGCATGGCCTGCTGGTCCCCGTCGAATCCTTGAACTGCGTCTATGGCTGGATCTGCCTCGTGAACAAGGTGGGTGCCCATGAATTCAGCGAGGAGGACGAACGCATCCTGCAGATCCACGCCGCGCAGGTGGGGCGCATCTACGAGAACGGCAGTCTCTACGCGCAGGTGCAGCGCCGCAATCTGCAATTGCAGAGCGAGATCGAAGAGCGCGAGCGCGCCGAGGAGGAAGTGCGCTACAAGAATTCGATCCTGCGCACGGAGCAGCAGACCTCGCTCGACGCCATTCTGCTGGTGGATGAGAACGGCAGAATCGTGTCATACAACCAGCGCTTCATCGAGACCTTCCAGCTGTCGGAGCGTCTGGTGGAGGCGGGCAATGACGACCCGGTCCTGTCGGCCTTCGTCGCCAATGTGGCGGACCCGGAGGCGTTTCTGGCCAAGGTCAGGTATCTCTACGAACACAAGGACGAGAAGAGCAACGATGAGTTCCTGCTCAAGGACGGCAGGATCATCGATCGTCATTCGGCGCCGGTGCGCAGTGAAGAAGGCGTCTATTACGGGCGCGTGTGGTATTTCCGCGACATCACCGAGCGCAGGATGACCGAGGAGAAGATTCGCCGGCTGAACCGTGTCTACGCCACCCTCAGTCAGATCAATGCGCTCATCGTCCGAGTTCGCAGTCGAGAGGAACTGTTCTGCGAAACGGTGAAGATCGCGACGGAGGCCGGGCAGTTCTCGACGGCCTGGATCGGCTCGACGGCCGGCACCGATGCGCCTCTGCGGCTCGCGGCGGTCAGCGGCGGCGCCTCGGCCTACGTTGAGAAGTTGCAGGCGGCGCTGGCGCTGCCCGCGGACTCGCTTGCCGCCAAGGCACGCGAGCGGATGCTGCAGCGCATCCAGAACAGGCAGCCGCTGGTCCTCAACGATCTGGAGCAAGAGACCTGGGTGCCGCTGTGGGCGGAATTGATTGCCAACGGCAGTCGTTCCATGGTCTGGCTGCCCCTGGTGATGGACGGGCAGATCGCCGGTGTCCTTGCCCTGCACGCGAACTCGCGCGGGTTCTTCGATGCGGATGAAATGAAGCTGCTGCAGGAGCTGGCGGGCGACATCGCCTTCGCCATTCATCATCTGGACAAGGCGCAGCAGCTGGATTATCTGGCCTACTATGACCAGCTCACCGGGCTGGCCAACACGAAGCTGCTGCATGAACGCTTGACGCAGCATCTGGGCATTGCGGAGCGTCAGAGCGTGGCCCTGGTGCTGCTGGATGTGGAGCGCTTCAAGAACATCAATGACGCGCTGGGCCGGCAGGCAGGGGATTCCCTGCTGCAACAGCTGGCAGAGCGGCTCGTCGTCAACGCAGGCGGCCCGGAATTCATCGCCCGTCTCAGCGCGGATCACTTTGCCATGATTCTTCCTGGTCTCACGGATGAGCGCGACGTGGCCCGCATGGTCGAGGAATGCGGGCATGCCTGCTTCGACCAGGTGTTTCATGTCGAAGGCACGGCACTGAAGATTGCCGCCAAGGTGGGGATCGCCCTGTATCCGACCGACGGTGGCGACGCTGACACCTTGTTCAGCAATGCCGAAGCCGCGCTCAAGAAGGCGAAAGCCAGCGGCGCTGCCTTCCTGTTCTATTCGGCCTCCATGAACGATCGCATCGCCGAGACGCTGGCGCTGGAAAGCAAGCTGCGCCTGGCCCTGGATCTGGATCAGTTCGTGCTGCATTACCAGCCGAAGATCGACAGCGCCACCGGGCGCATCGGCAGCGTGGAGGCCTTGATTCGGTGGAATGATCCGGCGACAGGCCTGGTGCCGCCCATTCAGTTCATTCCTCTGCTGGAGGAAACCGGGCTGATCCTCAAGGCAGGCGCCTGGGCGCTGCGGCAGGCGGTGCGCGACCATGATCTCTGGGTGAGCCTGGGACTGGCCGCGCCACGCGTCGCCATCAACGTGTCGGCGATCCAGCTGCAGCAGGGCAATTTTCTGGAAACCTTCAGGCAGGCGATGGCGGAAGTGGCGTCGCCGCCGGGGATCGATCTGGAGATCACCGAAAGCATGATCATCGAAGACGTCGACGGCAGCATTGCCAAACTCAATGCCATCCGCGACATGGGCGTCGAGATCGCCATTGACGACTTCGGCACCGGCTATTCGTCGTTGACCTATCTCGCCCGTCTGCCCGTGCATGAGGTGAAGATCGACCGCAGTTTCATCACCACCATGCTGGCCAATCCCAACACCATGACCCTGGTGTCGACCATCATCTCGCTCTCCCACGCGCTCGGCCTCAAGGTCGTGGCCGAGGGCGTGGACGAGGAGGAACAGGCGAGCGTCCTGCGGCAGCTGGGCTGCGACAAGATGCAGGGCTATCTGTTCAGCAAGCCTGTGCCATGCGCCGAGCTCATCACGCTGCTGCAACGCGACGCCACCCTGCGCTGACGGGCCGTTCTGCGTCGTGCCCGGATGGCAAGGCATTTGCTACGGGGTAGGGACCAGGCGCGCCCCGTCAGGACTTTGACGCCGCCCCTTGGCCGTGCCCCGTGGGAACTTGCCGTAGGAGCTTGCTTGCAAGCAAGCTCCTACGGCAAGTTCCCACGGGGCACGGCCAAGGGGCGGCGTCAAAGTCCTGACGGGGCGCGCCTGGTCCCTACCCCGTAGCAAATGCCTTGCCATCCGGGCACGACGCAGAACGGCCCGTCAGCGCAGGGTGGCGTCGCGTTGCAGCAGCGTGATGAGCTCGGCGCATGGCACAGGCTTGCTGAACAGATAGCCCTGCATCTTGTCGCAGCCCAGCTGCCGCAGGACGCTCGCCTGTTCCTCCTCGTCCACGCCCTCGGCCACGACCTTGAGGCCGAGCGCGTGGGAGAGCGAGATGATGGTCGACACCAGGGTCATGGTGTTGGGATTGGCCAGCATGGTGGTGATGAAACTGCGGTCGATCTTCACCTCATGCACGGGCAGACGGGCGAGATAGGTCAACGACGAATAGCCGGTGCCGAAGTCGTCAATGGCGATCTCGACGCCCATGTCGCGGATGGCATTGAGTTTGGCAATGCTGCCGTCGACGTCTTCGATGATCATGCTTTCGGTGATCTCCAGATCGATCCCCGGCGGCGACGCCACTTCCGCCATCGCCTGCCTGAAGGTTTCCAGAAAATTGCCCTGCTGCAGCTGGATCGCCGACACGTTGATGGCGACGCGTGGCGCGGCCAGTCCCAGGCTCACCCAGAGATCATGGTCGCGCACCGCCTGCCGCAGCGCCCAGGCGCCTGCCTTGAGGATCAGCCCGGTTTCCTCCAGCAGAGGAATGAACTGAATGGGCGGCACCAGGCCTGTCGCCGGATCATTCCACCGAATCAAGGCCTCCACGCTGCCGATGCGCCCGGTGGCGCTGTCGATCTTCGGCTGGTAATGCAGCACGAACTGATCCAGATCCAGGGCCAGGCGCAGCTTGCTTTCCAGCGCCAGCGTCTCGGCGATGCGATCGTTCATGGAGGCCGAATAGAACAGGAAGGCAGCGCCGCTGGCTTTCGCCTTCTTGAGCGCGGCTTCGGCATTGCTGAACAAGGTGTCAGCGTCGCCACCGTCGGTCGGATACAGGGCGATCCCCACCTTGGCGGCAATCTTCAGTGCCGTGCCTTCGACATGAAACACCTGGTCGAAGCAGGCATGCCCGCATTCCTCGACCATGCGGGCCACGTCGCGCTCATCCGTGAGACCAGGAAGAATCATGGCAAAGTGATCCGCGCTGAGACGGGCGATGAATTCCGGGCCGCCTGCGTTGACGACGAGCCGCTCTGCCAGCTGTTGCAGCAGGGAATCCCCTGCCTGCCGGCCCAGCGCGTCATTGATGTTCTTGAAGCGCTCCACATCCAGCAGCACCAGGGCCACGCTCTGACGCTCCGCAATGCCCAGATGCTGCGTCAAGCGTTCATGCAGCAGCTTCGTGTTGGCCAGCCCGGTGAGCTGGTCATAGTAGGCCAGATAATCCAGCTGCTGCGCCTTGTCCAGATGATGAATGGCGAAGGCGATGTCGCCCGCCAGCTCCTGCAGCAGCTTCATTTCATCCGCATCGAAGAACCCGCGCGAGTTCGCGTGCAGGGCAAGGACACCGGCGATCTGCCCGTCCATCACCAGGGGCAGCCAGACCATGGAACGACTGCCGTTGGCAATCAATTCCGCCCACAGCGGCACCCAGGTCTCTTGCTCCAGATCGTTGAGGACCAGCGGCTGCCTGTTCTGGATGCGCTGCAGCATCCGCTCGCGTGCCTTGGCGGCAAGCGAGTCCGCGGGCAGCGCCAGCGCCGCCTGCAACTTCTCAACGTAGGCCGAGGCGCCGCCGCTGACCGCCGCGAGCCGCAGAGGCGCATCGGTGCCGGCCGTCGAGCCGATCCAGGCCGTCGAGAACTGCCCGGCCTCCGTCGCGATCTTCACCGTTTCGCAGAACAGTTCCTCTCGACTGCGAACTCGGACGATGAGCGCATTGATCTGACTGAGGGTGGCGTAGACACGGTTCAGCCGGCGAATCTTCTCCTCGGTCATCCTGCGCTCGGTGATGTCGCGGAAATACCACACGCGCCCGTAATAGACGCCTTCTTCACTGCGCACCGGCGCCGAATGACGATCGATGATCCTGCCGTCCTTGAGCAGGAACTCATCGTTGCTCTTCTCGTCCTTGTGTTCGTAGAGATACCTGACCTTGGCCAGAAACGCCTCCGGGTCCGCCACATTGGCGACGAAGGCCGACAGGACCGGGTCGTCATTGCCCGCCTCCACCAGACGCTCCGACAGCTGGAAGGTCTCGATGAAGCGCTGGTTGTATGACACGATTCTGCCGTTCTCATCCACCAGCAGAATGGCGTCGAGCGAGGTCTGCTGCTCCGTGCGCAGGATCGAATTCTTGTAGCGCACTTCCTCCTCGGCGCGCTCGCGCTCTTCGATCTCGCTCTGCAATTGCAGATTGCGGCGCTGCACCTGCGCGTAGAGACTGCCGTTCTCGTAGATGCGCCCCACCTGCGCGGCGTGGATCTGCAGGATGCGTTCGTCCTCCTCGCTGAATTCATGGGCACCCACCTTGTTCACGAGGCAGATCCAGCCATAGACGCAGTTCAAGGATTCGACGGGGACCAGCAGGCCATGCTGCACGTCGGGATACCCCGGGGGAAAGTCGACCGCCTGCGGGTCAGCGCCGGGGTTCTGGAAGCGCAGTGGCAGGCGCTGCGCCATGACCTCACCGAACCTGCCCTTGTCGATCAGCGGACAGGTCAGCTTGGCGGCCTCCTCCGCCGGCAGACCGCTGCTGAACAGATAAATGGCCTGGCCATTGTTCTTGGCCTTGATGCAGAGAAAACCGTAGCGTGCGCCGAGAAGCTCGCGCGCGCCACGACACACTTTTTCCAGCAGCTCGTGCGGATCGCGTTCGGAGGCGAGTTGCAGATTGAGATCGGTCAGCGATGCCAGACGCTGATTGACGCGCTGCAATTCCTCGGCCTTGTCGAGCAGTGTATCGTTGACCAGACGCAGGTGCTCGCGATCGAATGCCGTCCGATCGGTCGGCAGCGGCAGCGGCGTGGTGTGCGCGAGCGCCGTCTCGATGACGTGCATGACCTCGGCAGGATCGCAGGGTTTGACGATGATGCGCGTGACGCCCACGGCCCTGGCCAGACTGCGCGCTTCCAGCTCCCGATAGGTCGCCGTGTAGAAAATCACTTCGGTGTGCGCAATGGCAGGGTCCGCACGCAGCTGATGCACGAACTCATAGCCGTCCATGGTCGGCATCAAGATATCGCAGATCACCAGATCGGGCTGTCTGGCTCGCACCGCGAGCAGTGCTTCGACACCATCGGCAGCCTCCAGGCACTCGTGGCCCAGGTGCCTGCACAGCGTCACCATCAGGTCCCGATTGCTTGGATGGTCGTCCACAACAAGAATGGTCGGCATACAGTCTCCCTGAACATCCCCACATCCCGCCGGCATCCGGACAAGCCCGACGGCCTCACGCGCCGGGCGGCATCCGGTGCAGACGCAACTCCTCAGGCAGGAATTGCTCCACCTGCTGCACAAAGGTTTCCGGTTCGATCGGCTTGGACAAGTAGCCGTCGAAGCCAGCGGCCAGCGCCTTGACGGAGTCCCCCGACATCGACGAGGCCGTGACGGCAATGATCGGAATCGCGCGCAGGCGGGCATCGGCCTTGAACTCCCGCACGGCTTCGTAACCGTCCATTTCCGGCATCTGCAAGTCGCAGAGCACGATATCCGGATTCTGCTGCCTGGCCACGGCGAGTCCCTCCAGGCCGTTCCACGCGGACAGCGCTTCGTATCCGGCACAGCGCAGCAAAAAGGCGACCAGTTCATGATTGGCCGGGTTGTCTTCGATGATCAGCACGCGCGTGGCCATGATTCATTGCTCCGGCAGGATCAAGGCAAACGTGCTGCCAGTGCCCGGCTCACTTTGCAGAAGGATCGTCCCGCCCAGCGCCGCCGCCAGCTTCTGGCTCAGATGCAGGCCGAGCCCCGTGCCCTCGCGTTCGGTTCGCGCGGCCAGCTTGACGCGAGCGAAGGCAGCGAACAGCTTGGCCTGGTCAGCAGGATCGATGCCGATGCCGGTATCCGTGACGCGGATCTCCACGGTTCTCGCCCCCTCGGTGAGGTGTCGCAGCAGAGAGACCGTGACACCGCCGTGCTCGGTGAACTTGATGGCATTGTTGACCAGATTGATGATTATCTGGCTCAGAACGCGACGATCCGAGTACACCGTGAGTTGCTCATCCGGCAGCTCCAGTGTGAACGCCAGCCCCTTGGCCTGCGCGAGTGGCTGCAGCGCGGCAGCCACTTCCTCGATCACGCCGGCACACGCGATCGGCGCGAGTTCCAGCTCCATCTTGCCGGCCTCGATCTTGGCGACATCCAGCAGACCGTTGATCAACGCGAGCAGGTGCTTGCCACTTTTCTGCACGGTGCGCAGCTGCTTTTCCTGCTCCTCGTTGAGCGGTCCCGGCAGCTTCATCAGCAGCGTGCCGGTGAAGCCGATGATGGCATTGAGGGGCGTGCGCAGCTCATGACTCATGCTGGCAAGGAAGTGATCCTTGGCCTGGTTGGCATTCTCCAGTTCGATGTTCTTTTCCTGCAAGGCGCGCTCGAAGCGCTTGCGCTCGGTGATGTCGCGAATGGCACTGGAGACCAGTCTGCCCTCTTCCGTTTCCAGCGGGCTGAGACTGATCTCGATGGGAAATTCCGCGCCATCCTTGCGCTGACCGTACAGCTCCAGCCCGACGCCCATGGGCCGCACCCGCGGGTCGGCAAAGAAGCTGTCGCGGTGGCCCGGATGATGGCTGCGGTAGCGCGGCGGCAGCAGCATCTCGATCTTCTGGTCAATCAGTTCGTCGCGCGCGTAGCCGAACAACTTCTCCGTCTGCGAATTGACGAGCACCACCTTGCCTTCGCGGTTGACGATGATGATGGCGTCGGGCGCGGACTCCAGCAGGCCGCGAAACTTCTGCTCGGCCTTCTTGCGCTCGGTGATGTCGCGTATCGCGCTCATCACCAGGGGACCTTCCTCGGTCTCGAGCGGACTCAGGCTGATTTCCACGGGGAACTCGCTGCCGTCCTGGCGCAGGCCGTAGAGTTCGAGCCCCATGCCCATGGTGCGGGTGCGTGACTGCTGGAAATAGCGGGAGCGATGCCCCACGTGCACGCCACGAAAACGCTCGGGCAGGAGCATCTCGATCGACCGTCCAAGCAAGCCATCGCGCGGATAGCCGAACAGGGTTTCGGCCTGGGAATTGGAGAACACGATGCGGCCCGTGGCATTGACCATCACGATGCCGTCGGGCATGGATTCAAGCAGTTCGCCGAAACGCGCCTGCACCAGCCTGGCGTCGGGTGATTCCTGCATCAAGCGCTTGTCGAAATCGGTTGGCATATCCTGTCCCACCCATCTCACGTCATTGGAATTGGCATTCTCTTGCAGAAGCGTCCACTCCCGGAGACTACTACAAAGTTTTGGCCAATCGCCATTCAGTTGGCCGTCAGGATGGTGACAGTTGGTTACAGCAACTCCCGCGTCATCTGGAAGAATTGCGCAAAAATGGACTCGGCCGCCTCCAGGAACGTCCCGAAGGTCAGCCAGATGATGAAGAGACCGAACATCAGCGCCACCGGAAACCCGAGCGCGAAAATGTTCAGCTGCGGGGCCGCCCGCGTCATGATGCCGAAGGCGAAATTGGTGATCAGCAGGGCCGTCAGCGCGGGCAGTGCCAGCAGCAGCGCACTGGAAAACACCCAGCTCAGCGTGCTGGTGACGCGCAGCATCAAGTCCGCATCCGCGCCGAAGCTCGCCACCGGCAACACCGTGAAACTGTCCACCAGGATCTCCAGCATCACCAGATGCCCGTCGAAGGTGATGAACAGCAGCATCACCAGCATCAGGTAGACCGTACTCATGATTGCCACGTTGACACCGTTGGACGGGTCCACCATCGACGCGAAACCCAGCCCCATCTGCATCGCGATCAACTGCCCTGTCAGCACGAACACTTGAAAGAGCAGCTGCATGAAGAAGCCCAGCGCCACGCCGATGGCGATCTGCTGGGCCACGATCAGCACGGCGCCCAGGGACACGCCCTCCACCGCCGGCACCGGCGGCAGCAGCGGCGCCACCAGCACGGTGATGGCCAGAGAGAGAATGATGCGCACGCGCGGCGGCACCAGCTGCGTGCCGAAGATCGGTGCGGCCAGGAAGAAGCCCATGATGCGGAACAGCGGCCACAGGAAGCTGCCCACCAGGGCGCCCACTTGCTCGGCACTGTAGGAGAGCACTTCCACAGAGGCAGCCTCAGCCCACCAGGAAGGGAATGCTGGTGATCAGCTGCTGCGTGAAGTCGAGCACCCGCGTCAGCAGCCAGGGGCCCGCCAGCATCACTGTCAGCAGCGTGCTCAGCAGGCGCGGCAGGAAGCTCAACGTCTGCTCGTTGATCTGGGTGGCGGCCTGGAAGGTGCTCACCACCAGACCGACGATCAGACTCGGGGCCACGATGACGGTCACCATGAGCACGATCAGGAACATGGCTTCGCGCCACAGCGTTACGACGGTTTCAGGAGTCATGATTCAGGTTCCAAAACTGGCCGCCAGGGTGCCGATCACCATGGCCCAGCCATCCACAAGCACAAAGAGCATGATCTTGAAGGGCAGCGAAATGATGATGGGCGAGAGCATCATCATGCCCATGGCCATCAGCACACTGGCCACCACCAGGTCGATCACGAGAAACGGAATGAACAGCATGAAGCCGATCTGGAAGGCCGTCTTCAGTTCACTGGTGACGAAGGCCGGCACCAGCACGCTGAACGGCACCTCGGCTTGACTGGCCACCGGCGCGCTGGCGGAGAGATCGAGGAACAGCGCCAGGTCGGATTCGCGCGTCTGCGCCAGCATGAAACTGCGCACGGGCACTTCGGCCAGCGCCAGCGCCTGGGGCGCGGTGATCTCTTCGGCAAGATAAGGCTGCAGCGCCGTTTCGTTGATCTGGGTGAGCACGGGCGCCATGATGAAGAACGACAGGAACAGGGCCAGGCCGAGCAGGATCTGGTTCGACGGCGTCTGCTGCAGGCCGAGTGCCTGACGCAGGATCGCGAACACCACGATGATGCGCGTGAACGAGGTCATCATCATCAGCAGCGCCGGCAGCAGCGTCAGCGCCGTCATCAGCATGAGAATCTGAATGCTGACCGTGTAGTTCTGATTGCCCTCGGGGTCGGTCGTCACATTCAAGGCCGGAATGCCGAGATCGGCGCGCGAGGTGAGCATCTCCAGCGCCGTGCGGGCAGGTTCTTCCGTGGCAGCTGAGGTCGTGGCGGTGCTGACCGTGGTCTGCGCACTCGCGGGGGCGGCGGCCAGCAGGGCCACCATCAGCAGCATGAAACTCAACAACAGAGCCAAGGGACGCAGGGCACTCACGCTTTGGGCTCCTTGTTCAGCAGGTTCTGCAGACTGCGGGCGAATTCGCTGCTGCCGCGCGCCTCGGCCGTGGCCGTGGTGACCAGGGGCAGCACCGGCTCGGGGAACACATGCAGCGTGGAGATCTGCGTGGGGCACACCCCCAGCAGCAACTGGGTGTCGCCCACTTCCACCAGCGCGATGCGCTCGCGATTGCCGACCGACATCACGCTGCGCACCTTGATCACGCCGGAAGGTGCCAGGACGCCGCCATTGAGCCGGCGATACGCCCAGGCGCAGGCCAGGATGAAGCCAACCACCACCACCAGCCACAGCAGCATTTCCAGCATCGCGCCGGCTCCGAGCGCCGCGGCGCCCTGCTCGCCTGCCGCGCTGGCGGCGGCCGCTGTCAGAATCGTGAACATGAGCTCTCCCCTGACGGTGCCCCTGGCACCGCCCGAATCCAGTCAAACCTGTGTGAAACGCGTGTCGCTCAGCGCAGCTTCTTGATGCGCTCCGACGGGCTGATGACATCCGTCATGCGGATGCCGAACTTGTCATTCACCACCACCACTT
>JACCED012094780.1_pt1 | contig 15885 bp, 14 predicted proteins | sample 7455021 | NCBI WGS metagenome assembly JACCED01 (sample SAMN15323456, study PRJNA562643) | freshwater metagenome | isolation source: river surface water | place: USA:Blue River Watershed | collected 2017-08-19 | reverse complement strand
GCCAAGAAAATTGCTGTGGAAATCGCGCGACGATATCTTCGTGCGCAAGGGTCGCCTGCTCACCCGGAAGTCCGAGGTACGGGCAATCGGGTAATAGCGGACTGCGCGGCGACCAAAGACCAGCTGCAGCACAAACACGGACGACACGCGGGTGTCGATCACGCCCCGAACGACGGCTGCGGACGACGTTTCGACCACGTGGAAGACATCTGCGCAGAACGAGCCGCCGTTCTCATCCTCGTAGCTGGGTCCGTCGAGAAAAACAAAGTCGTAGTCAAGTGCGGGGATGTTGGAGTGGCGGTAGCCGCGGAAGAAGAGGAACTCGTACTTGACCCTCGGTCCCTGCACCAACTCGACAACATCTTGGTATTTGGGAGGAAGGTTCCGCTTCGCCGTCTCGTACCAGACGTCTAAACTTTCCATACTCACGATTCTCCCCACATAGCCGCGGTCACGAGCTCGCAGCTGCGAAACGACCGCCGCCAAGACGATGGTTGACAAGCCGGTACCGGCCTCAAGGATGACCGACGGCTTGTGCCGCAGGATCAGGCGAACCGCCTGCCACAACGTCGGGAACTTTGTTCCCGTCGTCTGCGACGCCTTCGCGTACTGCGCGATCTCCTGCCGGATGCCGGGAAGCGTCGCGAATAGACGCCACCGGCACCAATGGTTGTAGAGCGCGAACGCTTTCCAAATCAGAAAATCTTTCATTCGGCTAGGTTCCGCTGTCTCTAATAGGCAATCAACTTCTGGACCCGAAGCGGCGTCGTCTTGAGGACATGAACGATCTTCTCCGCAGCGTAGCCGTCGCCATACAGTTTGTCGGGCTCGTAAGCTCCCACCTTCAGCTGGCGGCGCACCGCGTCGATGATCTCCCCGGCATCGTAACCGACGTCGAGGACATTCCTGCCGCGCTGGCGCCCGTTCTGGCGAGTGCCGATGTTGACCGAGGGCGTACCCAAGTAAGCCGACTCCCGGATCCCGCTCGAGGAGTTGCCCAGGATGCAGGCTGCATTCTTCATGAGCGGTCCATAGCATTCGATCGGAAGACTCTTGAAGAAATGTGTACTCCGGCTCTCAGGGCTCTCCCGGTACTTCCGGATCGCCTTGTTGATGCCGTCGGAGCCGGCGTCCATGTTCGGCATGATCCAGACGGTTGGCATCTTAAGCTCGTTGAGCGCCTTGATGGTCTCGCTCACGTGAAGCAGGTTCTCCTCGTACTCAGTTGTTACCGGATGCTGGATCACCGTGAGGTATTTCTTGGGCACCAGGTCGATCATCGGCCCGACGCCGAAGCACTTCTGGTACTCGAGCACCGGACGCAGGTCGGACATGTCCAGCTGGCGCAGGATGTCCATGCTGGAGGCGCCAACCACATGGATACTCGTCGGATCTTCGCCCATCTTCTCAATGCGGGTAGCCGCTTCCTGCGATGCAGGGAAATGCAGATGTGAAAGCTTGGTGATCGCGTGGCGGATCGATTCGTCGATGGAACCGGTGACCTCGCCACCTTCCACGTGGGCTACCGCAATGTTCATGTAGGCTGCACACATGGCGATCGGCAGGCACTCAAAACGGTCCGCGATGACGATGACAACGTCCGGTTGCAGGTCCTGGAACGCCGTGGAGAACTCAGTCATCGCCAGCCCCGAGGACTTAGCCATGGTCGCCAGGTTCTCACCCTCTACCACGAAGTTGATCGTCCGCGCCGGCTTGCGGCCCTGGCTGTCCAGCATGGCCGCGATACGCCCGTACTTCTCCAGGACAACCATGCCTCCTAGGACCAGTTGTAGCTCCAGCCCGCCGTCGGCCTCGATCTTCTCGATGACGGACTTCATCTTGGCGTAGTTGCCACGCGTGGTGAGCACCACGCAGACTTTTCTCTTGGTCACGCAAAATCCTCCGGCTTGATCACCACGTCCTTGTCCAGCCGGTTGCGGACCACCCGCCCTACCACCTCGCCCATGCGCGAGGGCGAGATACCGCCGCCCGGTCGCTTGGCAACCAGGTCGTCAGCCTGGATCGCCTCGCCGACAGCGATGGCACGCCGGGTCACCAAGCTCTTGCTGGCCCACTGCATACTTCGGCGCTCGTTTGCCGTCGGACCATCGGTCCGCGTCGTCATGGCCGCCTCGATGTCTCGGACCTGGCTAACAAAAGTTGCAAAATTGTCAGGCCCGCAAGATACCTTCCAGTCCTGGGCGTTCGGCATGTTGTAGTCTAGCGTGATGTGCTTCTCGATCACGCAAGCGCCCATCGCCACAGCGGCCAGCGGTATGTGCCAGCCCGCCGTGTGGTCGGAGTAGCCGGTAATCACGTTGAAGCACTCGCGGATCAGGGTCATGTTCCCCAGAGCGACGTCGCACGGCGCGGCGGGGTAGTCGGTTACGCAGTGCAGCACCGCGACGTCGCGGTTGCCGGTCTCGGCCACGACCTTCAGCGCTTCACAGACCTGCTTCTGCAGGTACATGCCAGTCGAGAAGATCAATGGCTTGCCCCGACTGGCTACCTTGGCCAGAAAAGGCCAGTTGCCGACCTCGCCAGAACCAATCTTGTAGAGGGGCACCTGAATGCTCGTCAGATAGTCCAGCGACGGCTCGTCATGCGCGGTGGCAAAGAATGTGATGCCCTTCTGGCGGCAGTACGCTTGGATGCGGCCGAACGCTTCGTAGGGCAGCTGCCGGGAACCAAGGCGCTCCTTCCATTCGGCCGACTCAGCCGCAATCATTGCGTCCACATCAAACACCTGGAACTTGACTGCATCTGCGCCGGCGCTAGCTGCCAAGTCCACAAGGTGCAGTGCCTTTTCCTCGCTACCGAAATGCGCGACGCCGGCCTCCGCGATGATGTACAAAGGCGCACCCTCTCCAATCTCCCGTCCCTCAACATTAAAGAATCTATTAAATGTACTCATAGTCATTTATTTTATGTTGGGCTCAAGGTTTGCGAGAGACTTCCCCTCAGTAAGGCGAACTGCGTACCGTCGCGCACCTCGTGGGCTAAAATTTCTGCCAGATCTAACAGCCTATCCAGTTGATCCTTGGTGCTGGTGATCACCAGTAGGTAGCGGCACTTCATCACAACGCGCCGGGCAAACTCCTCATAGCCCGGGTAATCCTTGATGTGGTTTAGCCAGCTATTGATGAAAACATAATCACAGCCTTGCGGCAAGACAGATTCTAAAATCCCCGGCTCGATCGAGGACTGCGAAAGAAAGCGAACGCGCCGGTCCCAGTTAGCTGTCTGCGCGACTTCGATTGCGGGCTTGTAGATGTCGATACCGATCGCACGGCAACCCAGGGAATCGACGAAATAGTATAAGTGGCGTCCAGCTCCGCAACCCGGGTCGAATACCAGTTCGCCGGGGCGGATTTGCACGAACTGGCTAGCCAGCTTGATCACGTGCATAGCGTCCCTGATCGGACGGTTCAGGAAAAACTGATCGGCAGTCGCTTCAACGCCCTCAGGTAGCCGCAAGCTGCAAACTTGGTGCCCGGCCCACGTGCAGACAATTGTGCGATCACCCAAGGCGTGTCCAATGCTTTGCTGTCTGAGCTTCATCTGCTGCTTGACCTGGTAGCGGTCCTGAAGGTAGACCACCTTGCGGCGAAAGCCCGGCACTATCTCCAGCCCGCGCAACAGGAACGACGCTCCCGCGCGCCGATAGCGGAGCATCACGCGTAGGAAACGCACTGCATTAAGCAAATTCCCCATCATGCGTTCTCCGCCTAGACCGTTCGGCGCTCTAGGATAGCGCGCTTGATAGCAGCTTCAGTGCGAGCGCTCGCATTGCCATCTGGGACGTGGATGCGTTGATAAAGTAGCGAATAAAGCTGCGGGTCATCCAGCGACCGTCCCATACTGATGCGTGCGAGCACGTCATTAATATCTTGGGCCGTTGTCACGTAGTTAGGCAAGCCGGGGTATTCGTCAAAATAGTCGCGGATCGGGCCCCAGCGAAAATCTGCAGACATGACGATACGGCGGGCAGCGAACGCTTCAAGCAGTGTGGTGGAGTTGTAGCCGATGACTGCGTAAGCGTCTTTGATCAACTCAAAGATATCCCCCTGGTTGGTGATTGTCAGATTTGGTAGATCGGATACGCTCAGTTCAGTAGCGATGTCCTGAACGTAACGCAGGTACTTTAGATTGTTCTTGGTCTTGACGATGACACGCTGTTCAGGGTGGGCGACCGCGAACCGCAGGACCTCAGCGTGGAACTCCCGCGTCTTGGCAAAATACTTACTAACCAGTTCACTCTCAATATTTAGGTGGCGAAACTTGTCCTCGAAATTGAATGAAAAGAAGATGATGCTAGAGCCCATGTTATGCAGACGAAAGTAGCGGTCCAGCCTCGGAATTCCAACCGCTTCGATGATGCCGGGTTCAATTCCGCGGATGTTATGATTCAAGAAAGCCTGTTTGATGCGCTCGTTGTAGACGATCAATCGGTCGCCAATAAAGAGATTGTTAGTGTACTGCAAGACCAGCTTATCATAACCAGTCTGCGGACTCATTCCTTCGAAGAAGAGCGGCGAGATGCCCTCCTTAAAGAGCACAACGAATGGAATGCCCAGGCAGCGTGCGGCGATCGCTAGTTCCTGCTGCCAGCTGTAGTTGTAATTTGCCGTGAGGATGGCATTGGAGCGCGTTAGGGAAATGAAACACTTAAGGAATGCTTCGTAGAATTCTCGACAACGGCGCTTGGCCCTGTCATTCTCGTGGATCTCGTGATACTGGACGTGTTTCAGTACCAGTTCCGGTGCGAAGCACCGGAATATTTCGATAAAAACAGTTTTTGGCACAACCACGTAGTTCAAAGTGCCGCCGGACCTAGACAACTCCCTGATGTCTTCATCGAAAATTGGGCGGCCAATGCACAATACATTTTGAGAGCCCTTTTTTTTAATAATAAAGGTCGAAATCCAAACTAGGTAGGCTGTGAATCTCGGCAAGTTCATGCGGGTAGCAATAGCAATTAAACGCACATGTTTCAACATACGTTGAATCGAGGTCAGCATAAATTGAGAGAATCTTCCAGATAGCCCCATGGGATATCGCTTTACATATATCACTCGTCAGTTTTGGCTATAAAAATTGAATGGCGACGCAGTCTCATTGCGTGGTTATAGCGGCTACGCTCTAGCGCCCAAGTCAACTCTCCCTGGAAATGATAGTGCTTGCTGAAGGGCGAGTTTAAAATCATATCTACTGTGTCGGTGCGCCCCTCCACAATAATTAATTTAGGCAGACTCACACTAAGCACATTCTCAAAGTCATAATATGCGGGCTTGCCCGTGAAAGTCAAAAAATCGCATGAAAGATCTTTAAAATATGGCCCATCGATGTACAGCATATCAAAATGCCTTTTATCGATGGAGACAAACCGTCCCCCTTCCCGGTAATGCTCGACCTGACTTGATACTATTTTTGGCTGTCGCAAGTTATAGGTGGCATGAAAACTCAATAGCAACGATCTCCAGTACTCATCCTGCTCATAGCTAACTACGTCAATGTCACCAAACAAATTGAAAAAGAACGTAGTACGCCCTGATCCCATTTCGCAGATCGATCGGATTTTATGACGACGGATAAGCTGATCAAGCTCCAGAAGGCGTAACTTAAATAGGGGCTCAAGTGTAGTTCCAGTGGCTTTAGTCAAAAGACGGTTTAAACGATTAAAGGTAGCGAGCATCTCTGGATTATTAAAAACCGAAATCACTTGAAGTACTATTAAGTTTGACTTTAGTTGCTGTAAGTGCCAAAAAATCATATTAATGATATTTTTCATAAAAAAGGCTTTTGATTATTGCATTTTGTTAGTACTGACAAGATTTTGTATTGGGAGCACAGGAATGTGCCCAAACTGTTTAGTTGGATTAATAGTGAGCCCTAAAACGGTAAAAATAAGCGCAAAATAGATTGGGATAGAATTAACGAAGAAGAGTATTATGATTAAACACAGTGCAAGCATAAATACATGTCTACCTTTGAAGTAAATGTAGCCTTGCGTTGAGTTAAGCACTAATATTGTACAAATAAAGAGTATTAATCCTACTAAACCGGTAGAACTGACCAGAAGAAAAAACAGCGAGTGCACGCCCGAACCAATTACATTTACCTCATAAGAATCTGCTTGACCAATACCCAGTAGGGGGTTATCGGCAAATATCAATGCAGTATAGTAAATAGATCCGATGCGGGAGAGTGAGCTAAGCGTATTTTCGGTCACATCGAGATCAACAATGTTGATATTAGATTTATTGCTATTGTATGCATACCCTACCTCGTAAAAAACTAGATCGAGAATTTCTTTTTCCAAGCCAATACTAGATTTAAAGAATAAAAATTCAAGGATCATTAATAAAACTAAACAAACAACAGCACTTAAAAATTTTATTCCTCGATGCGAGCCTTGCCTTTGCAGAAACCAATAGGCTAGAAGTACTACTAGCCCGAGAAACGCTCCGCGACTCGAATTAATAAGAATAACTGTGATGTTAACAACCGAGAATATGCTGATCCCAAGGATATTTGAGCCAATACGCTCTTTGTAAAGCAAAGTTACAGCCACTACGAACAGCGACCCATAAGCTATGGAGTTAGAATTCAATAAGTCTGTTTTGGATATAGGAGAAAAATACCCTGAATAAAGAAGCAACCAGTATACTAGAAAAATAACATTAAACCAACATATCAATTTAATAAAAAAAATTAAGTGTCGTTGTTGCTCTGATTGCTGCAGCATTGCCAAGTACAGGCCATACAATAAAAATATTATTACGCTACCGTAAAGAGGGCTGTAAATGAGCAAACGTAGATCAGTAAGATTGTCAATGGTCGGTTTACCTGCGAGAAAGTGTAGCCACTCAACTCCCAAGAGCAAACACAATAACAATAATGTTATGACAAGTCGGCATGCCAATTGCATATTCGGCGCTTGGACCAGCCATCGGAAATAAATCGAAACAGCCAAAATCGCGATCAAGGTATGATTAGCATTGAGGTATTTAAATTCTGGCACTTGTATTAAGGTAATGAAAAAGCCGAGCGGCGGCATGATCCATAGCAGGACTAAGGTGTCCATAAGCCGGGCAAGTACCACCTTCTTATGCGTCATTGGCAAGCCAACTTGATGACCACCTTGTCGATAGGCTCCGCGGAAATGGATGGCATGTGCGCGTCAACGGGAAGGAAGATGGCTATAGCCCCTGGTCGCACCGGTAGCCAGACCACCGGTTCGTCTAGGAAGAACCGCACGTCGCGCTCGGGGATGTAGTTGCCGTCGGGCCGGCTGCATTGGCTCACGGGGATCCAGCCCATGGTGTCGAGACCCGCAAGAACGCACTGGATGTCCATGTATTTCCGGTGCGACTCTAGCCTGGCGCCTTCCCGGGACCTTCCGACTCCACGGTACATCATGGCATAGACGTCGTCGCCGTCGATCTCGTAGCGGCCCGCCGCGAGCTGACCGAGGTCTGCGCGCGCGAGGAACTCCGCGGCTTTGCCGAACCCTTTAGCGAGGGGAAAGTAGTGGGGCAGGTTGGTAACGAGGTCTAGAATCATGGGTCGAGCTCCTGATGGGCTGAATGAAGTGGGTCTGTACTGTGAAGGGGACGTCAGCTTCCGAGGAGCGCCCTGATCTTGGGATCCGCCAGGATCGATCGGCCGAAAAGCTCCGCGCCGCGCCCCGAGAGATGGTCTTCGTCGGTCATGAGGTAGTAGCCATCGCGTGCCACGACGCACTGCCTGGTCCCGCACCAATGCTGGCTTGCATTGACGATGGTGATGTTCGGCGGTAGGGGGACTTGCTTCAGCAGCTGCGAGAACTTGTCTTCCCTCTCGAACGAGGGCGGTGTGTTTGTCGTACCGCTGACCGCGTATTCTTGCTGCTGGAGGTCGAAGTCCGGCATCGGCGCGAAGATCACGACCGGCACGCCCACGGTCCCCCAGTATCGGAAGACCGCCTCGAGGTATCCGCTCGTCAGCTCGCTGGCCGCGAAGCGGTTCGCGACTATGACCCCCCTGAGATTCGGTCTCTGGGACTCGAACAGGTGGAACAGCTCGAGGCAGTGCTTCCTGTCGGCCTTGACATGGTCGGGCGCGACCTGGCATCCGGCCCCCGTGATCTGCCAGGTGTCCACGCCGTTCAGGCGCAGTGCCACCACCTTGTCTGCCGCGTGCGAGTCCCCGAACACCGCGATCCGGCTGTTGAGCAGGTTCTCGTCCTCGGATTTGCAGTTCCACCGTCCGATGAACTCAGCGATCGGGAGATTCTCGTCGAAGTGGCACGTGCCCGAACGGATGAGCTTCTGCCTGTCCGCCCGGTCCCGCTGCAGGGCCGCGTCGCGGACGAAACGTGGGTCGCCGGACCTCAGCTGCTGGAAACCCGCGGTCGCGTGCCCTGCCACTCCCACGGCGCCCACGACAGATGTCCCGAGCAGGCTCAACGCCACGATCGTCCGCTTCGCGACCTTCTTCTGGTTCCTGATCGGCATCTCGACAAGCCGCCAGGACAGGTATCCGAACATGATGGCGGCGATGATCGCAACCCATGTCATACCCAGCCCCATCGGTCCGGTCGAGGCGTAGCGGAAGAAGACCAACAAGGGTTGGTGCCATAGGTACGCACTGTAGGAGATCAGGCCGAGCCAGACGGCCGGCCGGCTGCTCAGGATCCAGCCTGCCCATGAGCCACTCCTGCGGGCATACAGCAGGACCAGTGCTGCGCCCACGGTTGGAAGCAAGGTCAGCAGTCCCGGCGTCGGCGTAGACCGGTCGAAGGAGAACACCGCTAGGCCGATCATTCCCAAGCCTGAGGCACTGAGGACGTTCGAGGTGACCGGGCCAGCCCGAAGACGGGCGCCCAGCACCGCTGCCAGGGCGCCGAGCAGAAGCTCCCAGCCTCTGGTGGGCAGCAGGAAGAAGGCTGCGCCGGGCTTGCGGTGGACAAACCACTCGGCAAGTCCGAGGCTCAGCACGAATCCCGCGAGCAGCACCGGCAGCAAACGTCTGTTGAAACGGTACACCGCCGCCAGGACGATCGGGAACAGGATGTAGTACTGCTCCTCGACCGATAGACTCCACGTGTGGAGCAGCGGCTTGAGTTCTGCGGCCGTGTCGAAATAGCCGGATTGCCGCCAGAACAGGATGTTGGATGAAAAGAGCGCAACTGCGACAAGGCTGTCGGAGAACCTCGCCATGGCGGATGGGGGCAACAGGGCCCAGGCCGCAGGAACGCACAGGGCAAGCATGACGAACAGTGCAGGAAGGATGCGCCGCGCCCTTCGCTCGTAGAACGCGGCCATGCTGAACCGCCCCGCTTCCAGCTCATCGACAAGGATTCTCGTGATCAGGAATCCGCTGATGACGAAGAAGACGTCGACACCGACGAAGCCTCCGCCGAATGCACCAAAGCCCGCATGGAAGAGAATCACCGGCAGGACCGCGACCGCACGCAGCCCGTCGACTTCCGGGCGGTATTTCATGCGATGCGCTCCAGCACGGCTCGCGCATCCCCAGGCAGGATTAAGTTCAAGGCAGCAAGTGGGGCAGATCGACGAACTTGCCGGCAATCAGGCTTTCGGCGGCATGTAGTTCCCATGCGTAGTCGATGTCCCAGGAATAGATGGGATCGATCAGCACGCTGCCTTTGACCTTGCCGAAGCGGCCCTCGTTCAGCATGGTCTCGCACCGCGCCGCGAACAGGTTGCCGAACTTGAGCGCCACCGGCTTGCTCTGGCGGGTGCGCGCGGATTTTCGCTCCGCCGCCGAGATGAATTCCCACCGCCCTCCCGGCTCGGGAAACGCGAGGTTGTAGGGATGGTGCCGGTGGTCGAGCTGCGCCATCGTGGTGACAGAATCGAGTTCGGGCTCGTCGCGCAAGCGGGAGACCGCTGCATCGATTTGCGCAGCCGTGACGAACGGCGAGGTCGGCTGGATCAGAACCACGATGTCGATTGCAAGACCCTGCTGTTCACAAAGACGGCGGAGCATGTCCGCCACCACCGCATCGGCCGTAACCTGGTCGCAGGCAAGCTCTGGCGGGCGCCGGAACGGAACGGCCGCTCCCCATTCCTGGGCCACTTCGGCAATTTCGTCGTCCTCGGTCGAAACGTAGACGGCATGGATGGTGCGGGCCTGGCGCGCGGCCGTTATCGGATGAGCGATGAGAGGCCGGCCCGCCAGCGGGGCGATGTTCTTGCGCGGAAACCGCTTGGAGCCGCCGCGCGCGGGCAGCACCGCAACGGCAAGCCCATGCCCATCGTGACGCTCTTTCGCCGCGCTCATGCCAGCCGCAGTTCGCCCGTCTGGAGGTAGTAATCGTAATCACGATGCACGGCCTCGCTGGTCCGCTTCTCCTCCTCGGTCTGCCCACGCCACGGACGTGCGACAGTTTCCCCGCAGATCCCTCGCAACGACAGCTGGTACTTGACCTCAGCGGCTGATTCGCCGTTGTGCCAGTAAGCCCCCTTGGGCAACCGCTTTAGGAAAGTCATGATCTGACGGTTCTTCGCGCGCGCCTGGCTCACGCTGTCGGACTGGATTGCCTTGTACAGATCCTTGAACAGTTCTGGAAAGCAGGCAGCTGCGCTGCTTGAACTAGCCTCCAGGCCATGGCAGAAGAAAGAGAACATCTGCGTGTCGGCCGAACCGAAAACCTGGAAGTCCGGCGAATCGAGATCCATAAAACCCTGGTTTACCCGCAAATCGAAGCCAGCCAGTTTAACGCCATGGATGTTCGGGTGCCCACTCAGCGCCTTAACCACCTCGATCGGAATGCCGCTCGTACGCGTGGTGTTCTGGTAAAGCCAGATCGGCAAGGGCGAGCGATCGGCGATGCCCAGGTACAGTCGCTCGACGACAGCGCCGCTGACCTTCTTGTCGTAGGGGATGACGTGGATGCCGTCGATGCGACAGTCCGCGACGGCTTCGATGAATTCGAGCGACTCGCGCACACTGAAGCCACCTCCACCCACTAGGAGTGGCACGCGTCCCCCGTTCACCTCGGCCATTTTGCGGGCGACCGCGACCCGGGTCTTGAAGTTCAGGTTCATCCCTTCCCCCGCTGAACCCAACGCGAAGAGAGACATCCCATGATCTGCCAGGAAGTCAATAAGTTTCTCAGTCCCACCAAGGTCTGCGTCCTCCGCCTCCGTCAGGGGGGTCGGGACGACAGCCATCACGCCTTTGATTCGTTTCATCTGAAGTCTCCTGGGCGGCCTCATCCCGCGTTGCGAGCGATCGTGATCAGCTTGTAGCCAAGCTTTTTCTCGTTGACATACTTCTCCAGCGGCGCGCGCAGCTCCGCTGGGATCGTGAACTCCTCGGGACCAACCACCTCCGGTTCCCTGTACAAGGTGTTGTACTGAAGGAAGTGCTCGATCTCGTGCAGCTGCGGCAGGATCGAGAACTCCGCAGCCTTCTCAAACCCGTTCTTCCTTAGGATCTTGTCCATGGTCACGGGCGTGAAGTACCACAGGTGCGCACGGCCGCCCGAAACGGTGGAGTTGTGCTCACGGGACAGCCGGATGATGAGGCTGTGTCCGTTGGGGACGAAGAACAGCGCCAGCCCACCCTTCTTGAGGATGCGGCGGATGCTTTTGAGCATGCCGTTCGGGTCGGTCAGGTGCTCGAAGACGCCCCACAGGGTTACGACGTCGAATTCGCCATCGGAAAACCCCAGGTCTTCGATCTTCTGTTCGATGACGGGTAAGCCGTAATCACGACGGGCGATGGCAGCGGCGTCGGCATTCAGTTTCACGCCCTGAACGTCCCATCCGGTGTCCCGCGCCATCGTCAGAAACTGCCCGATGGAGCAGCCGACATCCAGCAGCTTACCGCGCTGCGGGCGGAGCCGGTCCAGCTCGTTGAGTGCCGGGAGGTACTTCCGGTCGGCATTCCAGGATTGCTCCTTGCTCTTCTTCTGGACCTTGATCCAGTGCTCAGCGGTTTTTGACTGCTTGTAGATGGAATCCTGCGTTGCGGTGGTCAGCTGGGGGTTGACGTGCAGGAGGCCGCAATGGCGGCACTTCACGAAGTCGAAGCCTGCCTTGCTGAAAACCCACACCGAATCATCCACGTCGCAGACGGGGCAGTTCACGTGCTCGACCATGTGAGCGTAGATCTTGCCGGTGGACGGATCGATAAAGCGCATAGCTTCCTCATGCTTGATGCGCAGGAACTGCTGCCGATCCGCATCCATGAAGTCGAACACTTTGGTCACTGGAATACCTTTCATTAGATGGATGTGGGTGCCGCCGGTCGCAACTTGTCGTAGACGAGGGACCCGGAAATGACCTCGGGCAGGCGCGTCAGGTTGGGGATGCGGCATACCGGCTGCCGGATAAAATCATTGTACTCGTTCTCGACGGCGACGAAGCGACAGCCGACGCGTTCCGCCGAGGCCCGATCAGACTCGCCATCGCCAACCACGACCGCATCCTGAGGGGAAATGCCGTTACTGCTGAGGATCATTGTCAAGTTCTCGTGCTTGGAGGCCGGCGCACCGTAGGAGCCATTCAGCAGAGAATCGAGGCCGCGCAGCCGAACTAGGGCTGCCAATGCAGATTGAGGCGTGGCGGAGTTAACAAAAAGCAGCACGCCCTCCCGGTGCAACTGCTCAAGGCTGTCTATTGCCCCAGCGACCTCGGGCGCGGCTGAGATCCGCTCTTCGCAGAGCTGCGTGTATCTATTAACCAATTCAAGTGCGTCGAAAGTTCCGTCCAGCGCTTGGGCAAAAGCGCGAAAAATCCAGTACCGATCATGCCCCCCTGCTCGCTCCAGAACCCGCACCATAATTCGAGCGCCGTTGGGGATAGCGGAAACCACTTCGATAAAAGTTTGGTACTTGATTGCGTTGGAATGCACCAGCGTGCCGTCAAAATCGAATACGGCACAGCGGACCATCGCCCCGAGCCCCCCTCTCAGTTACCAGCCGTCATTACGAACCGGCCCCAGTGCTCGGCAACCGTCTTGCGCTGCTCCCGCGGCATATCGTTAATTCGGCGGTCGTTATAGACAGAGTCATTGTTGTAATGGGTGGTCGAGACTTCCTCGAACACGCAGCCCGTCTCGGACCAGAACCGGTGCCACACTCCCGGCTGGATCAAGGCGGTCTCCCCGGGGCGCAACGTCCTGCGATGACCGTCGACTTCAGATTCCAGCACGCCCCACAAGACTTGGAAAGTCTCTTCCTTGCGCTTGTGGAAGTGCACTGGGTGGCTCTGTCCAGGGAGTTGGACGAGGATTTTCTTGCAGTACTCACGGTTGATGCAATTGATGATCAGCGTCCCCACCTCGCGGAATTTCTCCATACCGTAGTGATGTGAAAATTCCAGCTGGAAGTCGCTGTTAAGGACCACGCCTGCCTCGTTGAGCAACGCCTTCACGTCGTGCAACGCACCTTTAAGGACTGCAATCGGTGAGGCGGGAGACAGAGTGATGGCTTCAAGTAGCAGGGGCGCGTCCTTGCTCAGCTCGGCGTTCAGCACAATGCCTTCCTTCCAGCAACCGCTTTCGAGCTGACCATCGGTTAACGGCATGGCGAAGTAGACGTCGTCGCGCTGGAGCGTGCTGCCCGGCTTAAGCGACTTCTTTAAGAACACACCACGGCGCAGGCTATCGATCGACTCCTTCTCTATGAGCGGGATGGCGCGCGGCTGGGTTCCGCCGCAAAGCTTCTGGGCATACAGCACGCCGCTGACCCACCGATCCACCTGCTCCGGCGTGGAGGAGTAGGCATTGAGCTTGACCTTCTCGTTGGCAATGCCGACGTGGCGCTCAAAAATCTGCGCGCCCTTGGCGACCGCGATCTGTCCGGGCAGAATGTTATCGGGATCCTCGTGAGTCGACCAGCCAATGACATGCTTTCGGTAGCGCCGACGCAGGATGTCGATCTGGTTGAGGTGAAACTCATTGTCTGGGATCGGGTAGATCGACACGCAATACATGATCGCCGTCGGCACGCCGCGGTGCTCAAAGAAGCTGACCACGTTGTCGATGTCGCCGATCTCCATACCGCCAGTGGACACAACTACCGGCATACCGGCTTGCGCCGCCTTCTCTAGCAGTGGCCAATCCTTCGCGGAACAGCTGGCGATCTTGAGAAAGTCGAAACCCATCGCCGTGATCACGTCGACCGACTCCTCATCGAATGGAGTACACATAGCGAGCAAGCCCTCCTTGCGAATCGCATTCAGCATAACCTGGTACTGATCGCGCTTAAGCTCAGTTGAAAGGAAGCGGTCGATATGATTTGCTTTACTGTCTTTTTTATGCGCAGGGTGGATAAATGTATCTAATTGACGAAACTGAAATTTCATCGCCGCTTTAATACCATGTTTACGCACTATAGCAGCCATCTGTCCAATAATGCTTAGTCCGTGCTCAATATCGCCTTGGTGATTATTGGCCATATCGAAAACAAAAAGATCTTGAAAATTAAATGGATTCATATTTATGGTTATTAAAGTTGGTCAAACTTTGTGTGAACTGGTAAACGCAGCTGGAAGATAACCTTTGGAGTAATCAATTTTAATTGTGCATTTTTCTGCAACTGATCGATGTACTGCGGCAATTACCATCATTGTTTCCAAACCGCGCTCCAAAGAAATCGGTGAATCCTTCTGCACCCCGTAAAGTATCGACTGTATATGCTTAAGCTCCTCTATAAAGTCGTCTGGACGAGTCTTTGAAATACGAGTACTGGACAAAATACCACCATCGAGACCTTGAGTTACCTCGTCGATTCCGGGCTCGCGACCGCAATACCATTCGATGTGACCAGTGCTTCCCTGTACACGGGCCCACTTACGAGTGGGGCGCGTCACGACATCCTGCACCACTCTCCCCATCAACCCGTATTCAGTCCGCATAGATATTAAGCAAGTTTTATCGTAGTCCACAACGCCGTCGCACACATAATCTACATCCGCGGAAACCTCGACAACCCGACCGAAGCCGGCTTCGTGGGAAAAGTATTGCCACAGGTTGGTCGCGTGAGAATGCTCAGAGCATGAGCCACCCCCTCGCTGCCAATAGCCAAGATAGCTGTCTGATGGACCTCTTAACCAGGGGTGGGCAGCGAAAATACCGCCCCAGAATTCGCGGAACTCAACGTCCATGGTTTCGATCTGACCAACAGCATGTTCTCGTAATAGCTTGGCAAAAACTTGGGAAGATTTGGCTACTACATGGTCATAACCAGTGAAGACCTTTACACCGGCAACCAAGGCTTCATCAAGTAAATCCTGAGCACCAATAAGGTCAGGCGTGCACAGGGGCTTCTCGACGAGAATTGCAACGGGCTTCTCCCTGATAGCCTGCCTAGCTAGTGTTAAGTGAGTATCAGGCGGGGTACCGATAATGATAAGATCATAACCTCCGAGAGGAGCATCATTTGCAAAATAGAGTCCGATTGAGTCATCCCAATTGCCATACCGCGCGGGGTAAATCTTTTCTTTTGTCCTGCGAAGTGCCTCGGGATCGATATCGCACATGTCCACCGACCACCCCAATCTTCGGGAGGCATTGGCTAAATGATTGCCAATCGAACCAGCACCGTAAATTTTAACTTTCATTTGGGTTAAGAAATAATTTTTTATAAATATTTATTCACAAGCTACCACTTAATTCCTGAAAATATTACATCCTTTCGTATAGCTGCTTTATGGTGCTCAACAATATCGAAGAAATTATGTAAAATTTCATCATTAAGAAGGTGGGGTTTTAAACCGATTTGACGGAGTCCCTGGTAACTTGGATTATAGTAGTGTGACTCTGATTCCCGACGAGGATTAGGTACATTTTTAATGCTAACGTCATGTCCTCGCGCACGTCCGACTTTACAAACTAACTCTGCAAGTTGGTTAGCGGTGAATGTTT
>JACCED011752087.1_pt1 | contig 15890 bp, 15 predicted proteins | sample 7455021 | NCBI WGS metagenome assembly JACCED01 (sample SAMN15323456, study PRJNA562643) | freshwater metagenome | isolation source: river surface water | place: USA:Blue River Watershed | collected 2017-08-19 | reverse complement strand
TTTTTCTTCCCATTCTTGAAGTTTTTGGTGTGACGCTGGTCGTGGCATTAGGACTCCTTTGGTTATAAAATCCCAAAGATGCCAAGTCTATGAAGTTTTAAAAAGATGGGTAGGATTGACGGTTACGAGAGAAGAGACATCTCTGTCTTCAACCATGAATGAAGGCGGATGCTCATCACATGGAATCGGAAAATATGGCGGAGATGATGTCTGATGATCATATTTTGAAGTGTTCATCATCAGATGCTGAGAGTGGGTTTGAGTTTCAAGGCTCAAAGGTTCAAAGCGAGACGGCGAGTTAACGGTTCTATTTGTCGCCTCCCCTCCCCTCATCTGAGATAATACCAAACCGAACGCTATTAATTGCAAATATCCAGGACGAGGATCTGAATGTGTTCTCCTTGTTGTCACATAAGCTGTATTGCTTGCTGTCCTAGACAATATAGAAGAAAAAGGAGAAACGGGGTTAGTCATATAACGTACCTACCTCAGGTATTTTTGTAATGATACAGTTCCAAAATCACGACTTCTGAAGGCGTGCAGAAAACATAAAAACCTGAATAATGGGTTTATTTGATAGAACCTTGCCACATCTTGCGAGGCAATTTTCTGGAGATTTTGGCACGTTCAATAGCTCTGAAAGCACCTATGGACGTGCCAAAATCTTCGGAAAGTGCTTGCAAGATGCGGCAAGGTTCTGTGAAATAAACCCATTATTCAGGTCTATAGGCACTTTCAGCTATTGAACGTGCCAAAATCTTCGAAAAGTGCCTCGCAACCTGCAACAATTCTCTATCAAATAAACCCATTATTCAGGTTATTAGCGCAAGCATAAATATTATTGGCGCAAGATTATGATGCACTTTGAGAAATATTGGCAAGAATTATGTTTTAACCATGAGAGAACCCCAATGATTTTTCCTAAGCTATCTGTTCTTTAAGCACCTCTTCGCCGTCTTTAGATTTCACTCAAACAACGATTTTCGAAAGCATTTTTGATCCTTATCAACCGTTGCCGTCCACTTTGGGCCATTGTTCCCAACTTGTAAATCTTGATGAAAGTCGCCATCCAACTCTCCCATCTCTTGGTTTGTCGACTCCGATGTCGAACAGTTGCAAATGTCGACTCGATTGGGTTCGTTGTCCGAATGTGCCGCCAATGTTTCTCTGGAAAATCGTAAAAATTGAACATCTGTTCTTTCTCCAAGCATTTGCATGCTCCGGGACTATTCTGAAGTTCAACTTGAGTTTCTCTTGACTCTAGTCAATTTTCTTTGATGCATCTGTTCAGATTAACCATTTTGGAGGGATCAATCGCCTGATTGAATTGCTCCTCCGTCATCACCTCCATCTGAAGCGCCGCTTCTCGGAGCGTGAGGTTTTCTTTGTACGCCTTTTGGACCACTTTGGCAGCCTTGTCATACCCGATGATCGGATTGAGCGCTGTCGCCAGCATCAGGCAATTTTCCAAATGCTCTTTGATCTTCTTGCAATTAGGTTCAATACCCACTAAACATTTATCGTGGAAGTTCACTGCGACGTCCGCAAGCAGATGGATCGAGTGCATCAGGTTATAAATCATGACTGGCTTAAAGACGTTGAGCTCAAAATTGCCTTGAGTGCCTGCAATGCCGATTGCCGCATCATTGCCCAACACTTGGACCGCAACCATTGTCATTGATTCACTTTGGGTCGGATTGACCTTGCCTGGCATAATCGATGAACCTGGCTCATTCTCTGGAATGAAGATCTCTCCTAGTCCGCAGCGAGGTCCAGAAGCTAGCCACCGGATATCATTGGCGATCTTCATCATCGAACATGCAACGCGCTTGAGCGCCCCGCTCATCTCCACAATTGCGTCGTTGGAAGCCAGAGCTTCGAATTTATTCGGTGCAGAAATAAAACGGTGTCCTGTCAACTCTGTGATCTTCACAGCAATTTTTTCTGCATATTGGGGATGAGCGTTCAGCCCTGTGCCCACAGCAGTTCCGCCAAGCGCAAGCTCTGAAAGATGGGAAAGGGCATTTTCAATCGCGCGGATCCCATGCTCGATTTGTGAAGCGTATCCAGAGAACTCTTGGCCGAGTGTCAGAGGTGTGGCATCCATCAGATGGGTCCTCCCGACTTTGACAATACCCATGAACTCTTTGCTTTTTTTTTCAAGTCCTTGATAGAGCACGTTTAAATTGGGGATCAATGTGTTAACGACGGCAAGGGATGCTGCAATATGCATCGCCGCAGGAAAAACATCGTTCGATGATTGGGACTTATTGACATCGTCATTCGGATGGATCGGGCTTTTAGACCCTAAAACACCTTTTGCCATTTCGATGGCGCGGTTCGAAATCACCTCATTGACATTCATGTTTGTCTGTGTGCCAGATCCCGTCTGCCACACATTAAGAGGAAAATGGTCATCGAGCTTGCCAGAAATCACTTCATCAGCTGCACTCACGATCAGGTCCCGCTTTTCTTTCGATAGAAGGTTAAGATCGCAATTGACGATTGCTGCAGCCTTTTTGATCAAGGCCAGCTCGTGGATGACTTCGATTGGCATCCGGTCACGATGCTTGCCAATGGGAAAATTTGCGACCGAACGCATGGTCTGTGCGCCATAATACCGATCAGCTGGAACTCCCACCTCGCCTAAAGAGTCCTTTTCAATGCGAACGCCTTTTGCCATAAGACCTCCAAAATACCCTTTACGTTAATCGGTAAAATATTTTTTGTCATCATCCATGGACGTGCCAAAATCTTCGAAAAGTGCTCGCAAGATGCGGCAAGGTTCTATGAAATAAACCCATTATTCAGATTATAAAGAAGCGTTGATGCAGAAGATAGATTATGCTGAAATCGCTTGAACAACCGATTCTTGAAATGATTTCGGTATAAATATTGGGAGCTTGACATTGCCAGCTCCCAATAGTTCAGTTCATTTAGATCAAAAGCAACGCAAAGACGAAGGCAAAGAGAGAAAAAGACTCTACGATGCCAAGCGCAGCAAAGCACTTACCAATGATTGCTGGTTGTTTTGCAGAGGCTTGGATGCCCGATGCAGCACACATCCCTTGATAGATCGAAGAAAACAGCAATGCAAGTCCCACAGAAAACCCGATACCGATTCCTGAAAGTGGCGATAAAGCACCTGCAGCAATGCTATTTCTCATCAGAAGCATGAGAACAAACCCGTAGATCGACTGAGAAGAAGCGACAGCTGACATCCCGATAAATTTACCGTGGTTTTCTTCAACACGGCTCATCACGGCATGGGATGCCATACCACCGATACCGCAACCAATTGAGCTCCCGACACAACCTAGCCCAAGGACAAGAGCCGGTCCTACCATTCCATAATCCATAAAGTTAACTCCTTATTATCCTAAGTTTTGGATCCAGTTTATCGAAAATTGTGGCTGAATGCCAGGTAATTTCCTAAAAATAGATCTAGAAGGAGTTGCAAAACTCGCTTTGGTGACCAAATTGGAGTGTTGCAATTCCCTCTTTAGTGTTCTTTTGGTTTCATTCTCATTAAAGGCTTGAACAACCGGCCTCCTCCATCAAAGCAATAGTGGTACCATTCGATGAAATTAAGACGAAGTCCGTGGATGACTCCTGCCATAAGCCCAAGTAAAATATTCACGCTGTGTCCAAAGAGGATGACAATCCATCCGATGAAAAGCCCAACATCTTGGCCAATGTCATTAAATGTGGATGCCATGATCGAACCTGCTAGCCCGAGCGCATAAAGACGCAAGTAGGAAAGGACATCAGCAAAGACCTGAATCATGTTCGCAATTTCTCCCAGACCTTTTAACCGTTTTTGTACGATTGCTAAAAACATCGCAGCAATCACTCCGCTGTAAATCAGCTGCAGCCCTAGCTCATTGCCGATCTGTTTGTCGACAAGGCCCAAACAATGCAGGAGAGATGTCGCATTGAGCGTGTCGGGAAAATAGAGATAGGATCCGACCATGAATGCGATCCACCCGATCCCTGCCCAATGCCGGAACAGATAGCGCAAGAGAGAAAAAGCGATGTGGATGACGCCGATGATCAATGAAAACTCGAGAAGGATGCTATCTGAAAAGGCATCGAACATCTGATAGCTGATCTTTCCTTTTTCTTCCGCAACGGCACCGTCAAGAAATTCCTGGCCGCTTTTGGCATCGGTCAAATTAGGAAATTTCGCGACCCACTGCTTTTGGACATCATCCTTAACGTCGAGATGATACTGCGCTTTTTTGACGGCGAGATACTGGATCAAGGAAACTTTTCCAATCCAGCTCTTAGGGTGGACCTGGACGCCGAAAAATGCAGAAGTTGCAACTCCCCACAGGACGCATGCGGTCGAAAGGATAAGGGCAAGTTTAAGAAAACGCTTTCCCTGCCCTTTAAGGGCTGGGTACTTGAACTTGAGATAAAGCGCAATTCCTAGATAAAGAAGACCATAGCCTCCATCGGCAACGATCATGGCAAAGAAAAGGGCAAAGAACCAGAAGACCCATCCCGAAGGATCTCTATCGGAGGTTGCAGGAATATCATAAATTTTAACGAGGTCCTCTCCAATCCGTTGGGCTCCATGATTCTGCATATATGTAGGAACCTTGTCCTGTTCTTCAATAGCGATCGGCTCGCAATGCACAGCCATCCCATCAATCACAGCAAAGAGAATATTCGACTTGTTCTCAGGGACCCATGCTTCGACTGCAAACAGGGAGCCTTCCAAAGGAAAGGCAAGGTCCTTTTTGGCAATATGCAAATGGTAATCGTTCAGGAAATCGATCAAGACCTCATAGAGATAATCGATATGCCCAGCAAAACCTTTAAGCTCTGCTTCCATTTGGTGCAAGGACTCTTTGACAAAGGTCAAATGGGCCTGCAGCTCGCCAAGAGGACGGTCGATCCGCATTTCGATCATTTCGGGATAGCTTTTTGGAGTGCGGTTAACCGTGACGAAATAATCGAGGTCGTAATCTGTTCCGATGTAGATCACTTCATCGGTAAAGTTCGTCATATGGCTTTTCGTCGTTTTCATGCAAAAAAACTGGATCTTTCTTCCTGATTCTTTTTCGATAAAATCGATGTCATCCGTCGAAAAATCACCAAAAGGGACAACGCGAGAAATCTCCGCTTCGATGATCCTTTTTTCTTCAGAAAGCTTTTCAATCTCTGATTTCAGTTCTAAGATCCGATCAGCGACTTCCAAAGCAACTGTCCGATCGACATCTCCCGCATAGGGCCTTTTCAAGGGGAGCTTGCGCAAGATCTTAATGGCATGAGAGAGAGTTTGCACTTCTGAAGGCAATTCGATCATTTTTTTTCCTGAAGGGGAAATAAACTCGATGACGCCTTGACTTTGCGCGCGCGAAAAGAAGCGGTCGATCTCTTCTTTTGCTCCGATGAGCAGGTATTTTTTAACGTTGATGATCATCGCCCTTTTCCTTCATTGCGCATTTGGATCTTTTTCTTGGCCACTTTAGCTTGTGAGACCGCCGCTAACTGCTGGTCACCGAGAAAAATTTTGATCTTTTTGATGTTCTGTTGCGCTCTTGGGATCAAGATCTTTTCGAACAGGTTAACACGGATTGAGACCTCGCGTAGTTCTTTTTCTAAAAGCCTCTTCTTCTCCTCAGCAATTGCGATCTTTTCCCGGGCAGTGAGAAGATCTTTAATCCCCTCGATTGCAGCTTCAAACCAGATCGGCGTATCAAAAAGCGTATATCCTGATGGTGCAAATACCACCTGGGCAAAGATTGGGATATCGACCCCCGCCACGTTTTCAAAACTCTTTTCGACTTGGACAATTTCAACAGCTGAAAAAAGGTCGGAGGCGTTCTTATCGGTAAACAGGGAGCAATACTTTCCAACATGCCCTTGGGCTGTCGAAAAATCGATACGCAACACTTCAATCTCGGCCTGAGCCAAGTTCACCTCGACCTGGAGCATCGCTTTCTTAAGCTGGAGCGTCGGCAGGTATTTTTGCAGACGGTCATGCTTAAGCTGCTGGGTCCTAAGTTCTGTTTTCGTTAACTTAACGTCAGCCACGCATCAATCTCTTGTTGGGGACATGGTCATCCCTTTTTAGGCCAATATTTATCAATCAATGTCTGCTTGATCCCCACTTCATGAGAATCAAAACATTCTGCTAGGGTCTTCCAACCTAAGGCCAACGCATCTTCAAGAGAGAGGTTGAGCTGTAGGTTCATCATCCTGTCTTCAAAGAGATGGGAAAAATGGAGCAGCTTCTCATCCCAACGCGATAAACGAAAGCCCATGCTTTGCCGCTCGCGCGCTTTTTTTGAATCGGCATAAAGACGGATCTGGGCATTGGCAATGTCTCCATGGTCTTCGCGTGTGACCTTGCCGATCACCTGCTGCTTAAGGCGTGAAAGAGATCCAAACGGATCGATCCTACCACCATGCAGATAAAACTGACCTTCAGTAATGTACCCCGTATTATCTGGGATAGGATGGGTGACATCGCCGCCGGGCATCGTCGTCACAGAAATAATGGTGATCGAACCGCTGCCATCGATATCGACCGCTTTTTCATAGCGGGAGGCTAAATCTGAGTACAGCGATCCAGGATATCCTCGGTTGGACGGCACTTGGTCCATCGTGATCATAATCTCTTTGATCGAATCGGCAAATGCAGTCATATCGGTTAAGAGGACAAGCACATCCTTGTCTTGCACAGCAAACCTCTCAGCGCAAGCAAGCGCCATGTCAGGGACCAGCAAGCATTCGACTGCAGGATCTGTTGCGCGGTGGACATACATGATCGTTTTATCCAAGGAGCCCGACTTTTCCGCATTGTCAATAAAGGCTTGGTAATCGTCGAACCGTAGTCCCATGCCACCGATGATCACGACGTCCGCATCGGTCTGGTTAGCAATTCGCATCAACAATTGATTATACGGTTCACCTGCAACGGAAAAAATCGGGATCTTTTGCGATTTGACAAGACAGTTAAAAACATCGATCATCGGAATATTAGTGCGGACCAGGTCCCGAGGAACGATCCTGCGAACCGGATTAAAAGAGGGAGAACCGATCTCAATATGATCGCCTGTGATCACAGGGCCATTATCGATCGGATCGCCAGCTCCATTAAGGCGTCGGCCAAAAAGAGAGTCGCTGCAGACAGCTTCCATCTGACGGTTTAAAAATGTCACGCGATCGTTTGTCGCGATGCCCCGTGTGTTCTCAAAGCATTGCAGCGTGACATATTCCCCCTCAATCCGAAGCACAGAAGCATAAGTGGATCTACCATCATGTTTGTGCACGCGGGCAAGCTCTCCAAGGCATACGCCATTGGCCATTACGGTGATCAGGTTGCCCCGCATGTCGAGAATTCTATCATAAACCTTTTTCATCTTTTTCCTCTGTGCGTATCAGCGTGCTCTTTTTTTGCAGCATGTTGCAATTTGTGTTCTATCCGATGAAATGCCTCTTCATAGCGCGCGGACTTAAAGGGCAGGAAATTCATATTCTTCATCTCGTTTTGCAGCTCGAGGAAAAATGTTCGAGCGGCATCGTGGGAATCAAATGCAAAATGGGTATCGAAGATCTGATAGATCAACTTGAACAGAGGGATCTGCCTTTGCAAAGGGCAATAGGCATCTTCTTTGTCAAAGGCATTCTGCTGCAGGTAGCTGAACTCATAAAGATCCGATTTGAGGTAGGTGATCATATCGTTCATCGAGATCCCCTCTTCGCCAACGACCTCCATCCTCTTGCTAATCTCATCTCCTTCGCGCAAGATCGTCGCAGCTTTTTTTACCATCTTGTTCCAACCTTCGACGCGCGCCTCAAGCTCCTGGCCGACATCATCGACATACTTGCTCCAGGAGATCAACGGATCGATCGCTGGATAACGCCGCGCATCGGACCTGGCCCGCGACAGCCCATGGAAAGCACCGACGACGGAAAGGGTAGCCTGGGTAACAGGTTCTTCAAAGTTTCCTCCTGCAGGCGATACGGTCCCCCCAATTGTCAAGGACCCCGTTTTTCCATTGCGCAAGGTGATCACTCCTGAGCGTTCATAGAACGCGGCAATGCGTGATCCCAAGTAGGCTGGAAAGGCCTCTTCGCCAGGAATTTCTTCCAATCGTCCCGACATCTCCCGCATCGCTTGCGCCCAACGAGAGGTGGAATCGGCGAGAAGAAGGACATCCAGCCCCATCTGGCGATAATATTCCGCAATGGTCGCTCCCATGTAGATAGACGCCTCCCGCGCCGCAACAGGCATCGATGAGGTATTGCAGATCATGACCGTGCGATTCATCAGGGCTTCGTTGGTATGCGGATCGGTCAAATGCGGAAAGGTCTTTAATACCTCAACCACCTCTCCTGCCCGTTCACCGCAGGCGACGATCACAACGACATCAACCGCAGAATATTTAGACAAGTGATGCTGAAGCACGGTTTTGCCAGCTCCAAACGGTCCTGGCGAACTGAACGATCCCCCTTTGAGGACTGGAAATTGGGTATCGACAATCCGCATCCCAATGTCCATCATTTTGGTGGCTTTTGTCTTTTCACCCTCGAACAATGGCATCTTCACAGCCCATTTTTGGAGCATCGTGAAGTGGTGCTCTCCCCCTTTCTCATCAACAGCTCGAGCGACCACAGTATCGATCGTGTAAGAGCCCGGCTTGACCATCCAGTTGATGGTATACTGTCCGAAATGGGTGAACGGCACCATGATCTGATGGTGGAATCTCCCTTCCATGACATAACCTAGACTATCACCGCGGGAGACGGTATCTCCAATCTTAGCCGTCGGTTGAAAGTCCCAATGTTTTGAGCGATCTAGGGGCGGTAGGTAAACGCCGCGCGCAAGGAAAAGCCCTGTCGCATCAGCCACTTTTTCTAGAGGATTTTGGAGGCCATCAACAATTGATGTCAAAAGACCTGGCCCGAGTTCTGCTTCCAGAAGATGGGTGCTAAATTCCACAGATGTATGAAGGCGCACTCCGCGCGTATCTTCGAAGACTTGGATCTTAGCTGTATTGCCGACAATCTCAATGACCTCTGCTTTTAAAGAAGTCCCTCCTCCAAGGCGGACCATGCATACTTCCCCTTGCCGGATATCCCCTTCAAATTCAATCTGCAGGAGGTTTCCGAATGCTTTGATCATGCGGCCTGTTGCGATCTTTTTAGAATTATAGTTTGGTGTTTCGTTCATCCTTCATCTCAATTGTGGTGTTATACACAGATTGATCCAAAAGTCAGTTTTTACTTTTGAATCAATCTGTGTATAAGGTCTTATGAAATCTCATCAAAAAGGCTGATATAAACTTAAAAAGCCTAATTGATCGACAAATTCCTATTTATGGACAAAAGTCTCTAAAATCATCTGTCCTTTTTCTTCATCAAGCTCATTATACTGTTCGATGATCATCAAGCGTGCCATATAAGCTAAAATAACATCGACAGAAAATAGGGAGTCTTCGGCCATTTCTTCAACTTTTGTGAATCGGTATTCTGCAAAAGCTTTATGCTGCTCCCAAACATCGGGATAGGTCGCTACAATCAGTTCGCTAAGCTCGCTATATTCCATCGGCGGCTCATACCGATCAGCATCTTTTTGCGCCAAGATCTGTGCGACAAAGGGGTCAGCAAAATCTTCAAACTGAAGCTCCCGGGCCATATCGCGACCCAGCTGCTTGGCTCGAATCCCTACCAAGACAAGCCTCCACTCCCTTTCAAAAGTGAAATACTTCTTTAAAAAACCCTTGAGCCGAGGAATTTCCTCTTGAAAAAACCGAGCTAGCAGCGCTGAAAATTGATGGATCCTGTCCTGAGTTTTCTCAAATTGGTCCAGAAATTCGAACACATAATCAGGCAAGCCTGCGCGAACTAACAGAGCCTCATCAAGCTCTTTTTCAGACATCGTTCCCCGCGTGTCGATCGGCTCCCGCATAAATAAATTGCGGATATTGCAAATGTCGGTGAACCGCATTAGGGTCGTTGCAAGGAGCAAATCGCTTTTATCGAAATTGAGAGCAAGCCGCACCCTCAACTCTTCAAAAGACAGATCGGGCTTATCGCGCAATAGAAGTGGCGGCAAGGAGGGTGCTAAAAAGAAATAATTACCCATTAGAGCTCAACCCTTCTAACTTTTCCCGAAAAACAGTTCTCGGAAGTCTTTGCGGATATACGTTGCAATAATCTCTTTAAGAGCCTCATCAGAAATATCCACAGTCATATTTTCCTTGTACAGCTTGACTTCGACCCCCCCTGTAAGCGGACCGATCAGAACGCTTTTATCTTTGAGCCGTTCAAGGACTCCGGCGCCTAAAAGTGAATTAACAGCTTTGGCAGGAACCGCCGCAGGAATATAGACGCTTAAATTAGCCTCAAGCCCATCCTTTTCCACCGCATTTACAACGGCTTTGATAAGTTGGGCAAGCAGATTCGGATCTTGCGTTTGTTTCGTGATCAGCCGCATGAGTTCAGGATTAAATAGTTTCTCTTCAATGCTCTGTCTAAGAGATTCGACAGCTTGCTTGCACGCTTGGGACAAGGAGGATTGGAACACCGTTTTCTGTCGCTCAATCTCTTGCTTGGCCTCGTATTCCATCCGTTGAATTGTCAGACAAGCCTCCTCGATCATCCTCTCAGCATCTTGTTTTGCAATAGAAATCGTTTCTTCAGCTTGCCGTTTTGCAGGTTCGAGGGTTTCCCTTCGAAGAACGTCGCAGATCTTCTTGACTTTATCTTTTCCTGTTTCCATTGGCCGTATGACACTCCATGGTTGCGCTCGACCTTTCATCAAGTCGATATTACTAAAATATCTCAACCCAAATTTATTGTCTTTACAAGGATATTTTTTAATCTCATTTTTTATCAAAGACCAAGCTTACAAACATTCCCTTTAGCTGATTGTTATACCGAAATAACCTGAACCTCAAACAGAAGACAAAATGCGCTGACGAGACAACTCTAAATTGAAGAAGAGAAAGCTCTCGTTCTGAGAACCTGAATAATGGGTTTATTTCACAAAACCTTGCCGCATCTTGCGAGCACTTTCCGGAGATTTTGGCACGTCCATAGGTGCTTTCAGCTATTGAACGTGCTAAAATCTCCGGAAAGTGCTCGCAAGATGCAACAATTCCCCATAAAATAAATCCATTATTCCGGTTAATATACCAAAAAAAGTTCAAAAATTGGCATAATTCGCTCTAATATAGAAAATTTCAACCGCAGAGGACACAGAGAAGGAATTATACCGAAATCACTTGAAGAAAAGGATCAGCTTCCTCAAACTCTATGCACCAAATTACCCTTGTCTGACCAAAAAGAAAAATTGCGCGAAAGTCGTGGCTATGTCATAACGATTGATTACGAAATAATAATTTGTAGCGCTTCTAGTTTTAAACGAGGACTTTCTCCATGCACAAAATCATCACTGCATCCCTTGTTTTATTGCTCGTGTTCTGCTCCTCCCAGACTTTTGCAGATCAAAACAATGACCTTAATCAATGGAAAGAGGAAACAGAGTCCCTTTGGCGCAACGGATCTGGATCTCAAGATGGAGCCTTCTCCGCAATTGCCACCTCCATGTTCGGATGGGGATTAGGCCTTGCCGCAGTGATCGGCATTGTAGCCTCTGTCCTCCACCAGAGCACAGCATCTACTGCACACAACAACGCACACGTATGCCCATAGTTTTTAATGTCCTCTCTGTGTTTTCTCTATTGCTTATCCCAGCTCTGTCCTCCACGCAACCCGCTCTGGAAAAAGAGGGCGTGGATATCGAGCAGCCCCAAGTATTCAGCTACATTACCCCACCGAAAGGATGGGAAATCACCAATCCGAAGTTTTTAGCGAAAAGCGTGCAAATTGCCTTCATTAAGAAAACAAACAACATATTTTGTCCTTCGATCAATCTGGCTATTGAAAAATCAAACCTCTCTTTGCCCGAATATTTAAACGTCATTCGGCAAATTCACGAATCAAACAAACGCAACCGCTGGCGCCAACTTGGAAAAGTACATACTCTATCTGGCATCGGTCAATTAACAGAGATCGATACCACCACGGAATTCGGCGCCGTCCGAATGCTCCAGCTTATTTTGGTCAAACAAGGGTACACATATGTCGTCACAGCTGCTGCATTAAAGGAAGAAATTGCCGAGCACTACAGAGAATTCCAATCGACATTCCGCTCTCTCCAAGTGACCTCCGATCTGATCAGCACTGTTCCCCAAATGGAAAGGCGCGATTCTCTCAAGGAGCGAAGCAAGCAGCTCATCTCATCCTGGCAACAGACCCTGCATCTGGGTGCCACTTCTTTATTAGACCCCGCATTCCAAAAGGAGCAGTGGGTCCCTTTCCAGACAGCTCTCGTACAAGATTTCGAAGATATGGGTCCCCATTGGCAAGTTCTAATGCTTAAAAATATCCAGGAAAAAATGATTGCTTTGATTCCTCAAACCCCACTTCAAATAGGAACTCCAACCACGGATATTAACTCCATGATTACTGACAATGCAGAATCTGACCTGCTTGGCAATGAAGAACTCCTTGATGAAGCATCAATCGTACTTGCTGATCCAGGGGAACATTCTCCTTTAGAAAACGATCCAGAATTGTCTGCAAACGAAGAAAACATTGTTGAGGGCACACTCCAAGTTCAAGAAAATTCTTTACTCCCCACTGCCCTCATGCCTCATGCAGAGATTGCAGACAATGTAGAACATGCTTTGTTCAGAGATGAAAAACCTCTAATGGAACCAACCTCTCAAATCTCTGATGCAGATGAGCATTCTTTTTCAGCTGATCCCATTTATCACGTAGGAGAGATCTCTTCAAGCACTCCCCTCTCCTCATTTTCCCCTCGATTAGAGTGCGTGTTCGAGGATGGACAAAATACACCTTAATAGTTTATAAAGGCTCGGGAAAACTTGCTTGTTTTGATTGACTAATTCTAACCATACCGAAATAACTTAAAGAATCGGAAATCTGGCAAGCAGACGCCATGAATTTAAGTCAGGTAAAGCCGACGCCAAAGCAGCTCAACTTGAATAAGTTAGACAATGCAGGCGAGGTCAAAGGCTGGGATGCCAGCACAGGCAAAACCGGCTTTTAACTCAGGATGTGTCTAACATTACAAACCGCAACCCAAAGGGAGCGAGGTTTCAACCTCGTTATAAAATGAAAAAACCACTCATTTCCGCCTTAACTATCACAGCAATGCTCTTAGCGCCCTATCTTAGAGCTCAAGATCCAGCGCCAACGAATGCTCCTACGCAACAGCCTAGCGGTGCTGCTGTGCCTACAAATATCCCAGAGCCAAAGTTTAATGAGGGCACTGATGCGCCAACCAACAATCCTGCTATCCCTGAAGCTGCTACCCCAGCCACTGCTCCACCCGCAGAACCAAGCTCGCAAGCGCCTTTGGCAACAGATCCAGAAATGGAAGATGAAGGCACACCAGTTGGCCAAGCTTCAACTGAAGGGACAAAAACTGCCAAAAAGAAAATGTGGCAGAATACCGCACTTGCAGTTGTATCTGTCGCAATTGCTGTGACTGCATTAATCCTTGTCTCTAAAAATGAAGGTCACAGTAAACACCATCACAAATAATCGACCGATATGGTGTACAGATAGCCCCAAACATAACGTTGGGGCTTCAAACTCTTATTTCTCTTCAAACCACTTTGGCGAGGTTTTGTGAATTTGGGCTTTGAGAAATCTAAACTCCTCTGCTTATGTTTAATCCTCGGTGCTTTTCTAACAAGCTGCAGATCTAGGAATCCCTGGGCCCTTGACCGAGTCGCATCGGGCAATTCTGATTTCAATTCAACCAAGCTCATCTTTGCTGCCAATGACCCAATCCATGGGATCGACGTTGAGTTTCTCCATACTAGCAAAAACCTGTATGTCTATCTCAATGTCCACTCCACCACTATCCCTGAGCTCAAGAACAACCCAAAACATGCTTTTGTCTATCTTACGATCGACTCAGAAAAATATCGGTTCGAGGCGCTCTGTCGGGAAGGAGGGCAGAGGGTGCTCCTCCCTGAGGATGCTGTTAAGCTGATGATTTCTGCGCTGCAAGAGAACCTCCCTATTGAGATCAAAATATCGGGTTACTCGACCCAAATCACCGCCTCGGGGTTTTCCGAAAAATATAAAAAAATGCAAGAAAGCCCCCTGTTTCCCAACCCCTTTCATCTTCCGTTCTAATTCCCCATTCCGTATACTGAAGCTTCGTGAAGGAGTAACAAACCTGCAAAATTTTCAACTCTCTTCCTATTCTTTGACTTTAAGGGGAAAAACCAATGAACAAGCTGGAACAATTGAAGAAACTCACCACCATCGTCGCCGATACCGGGGAGTTCGAAGAGATCAAGAAATACCACCCAACCGACGCTACGACAAACCCTTCCCTGATTTTGACCGCCGCAACAAAGCCAGAATACCAGTTCCTCATCGAAGAGGCGATTCAATGGGGCAAAAAGAATGCATCTTCTTCTAAAAACCAGATGGAAGCTGTCATCGATAAAGTCTTTGTCAACTTCGGCCTTGAAATTCTAAAGATCGTTCCTGGCCGCGTTTCGACCGAAGTTGATGCTCGCCTTTCTTTCGATGTGAAGGGAAGCGTTGAAAAAAGCCGCAGGCTCATTTCTCTATACGAAGCTGCAAAGATCGACAGAAAGCGGATCCTGATTAAACTGGCATCAACCTGGGAAGGAATCCAAGCGGCTTCTATCTTAGAAAAAGAAGGAATCCATTGCAACATGACGCTCATGTTCTCACTGGGCCAGGCGATCGGTTGCGCTCAAGCGAACGCAACTCTCATCTCCCCCTTTGTCGGCAGGATTTTAGACTGGTATAAGAAAAGCGAAGGCAAAGAGTTCTATCCTTCCGCAGAAGACCCAGGGGTTATTTCGGTTACCCAGATCTACAACTACTACAAAAAATTTGAGATCAAGACTCAGATTATGGGAGCAAGCTTTAGAAACGCCGATGAGATCACCGAACTTGCCGGTTGCGACCTTCTCACGATCGCGCCTAAACTTCTCGAAGAGCTTCAAAACGCACAAGGAAATGTTCCTAAAAAGCTCGATGCAGAAGCGGCTAAAAAATCGAACATCGATGAGATTGATCTCAATGAGAAGACTTTCCGCTGGATGCTCTGCGACAATCCAATGGCCAATGACAAACTTTCGGAAGGGATCCGCAATTTTGCCAAAGACCTCGTGAAACTCGAAAAAACCCTGTTGCCAAGGTTTTAAGCTGATCGTTGATCTCTTCACTTGATACCTTGAAGGAAAAAACGGAGCTAGCTGCGGACACTGCCATCCTGCCTGAAATCAGACGCTTTGGACTTGTCGATACACAAACAATCCCTCTCTAGTCCATCAGGCTATTGCAACAGCGAACTTGCCCTAAGAACCTGAATAATGAGTTTAGTTTATGGAGAATTGTTGCTTCGCAACCTGCAACAATTCTCCATAAACTATACCGATCTCGACTGAAAAATTTGCATGACAAAAAATTCCGTTGACATCATCATGTTTTCTCATGTTGAGCGACCACGGCGGAGGCGATAATGAGTTTTCTTTGAAAACTTGAAGGTGCCTATCCGACAAAAGACAGGATTCATCTCTTGTGCGATAACGCGAGATATTACCGTAACAAAGCGGTGACCAAATATCTCGAGACCTCGAGGATAAGACTGCATTTTTTGCCTCCGTACAGCCCCAATCTAAATCCGATCGAACGTTTGTGGAAGTGGATGAAAGAGCGTATTAACCTGAATAATGGGTTTAGTTTATAGGGAATTGTTGCAGGTTGCGAGGCAATTTTCCGGAGATTTTGGCACGTTCAATAGCTGAAAGCACCTATGGACGTGCCAAAATCTTCGAAAAGTG
>JACCED011053895.1_pt1 | contig 15893 bp, 16 predicted proteins | sample 7455021 | NCBI WGS metagenome assembly JACCED01 (sample SAMN15323456, study PRJNA562643) | freshwater metagenome | isolation source: river surface water | place: USA:Blue River Watershed | collected 2017-08-19 | reverse complement strand
TACAACCCTCAGGGTGTTGGTGGTACGCACGTCATGTACGTGTTGCCGCATGGTGACCGCCCGACTGAATACAGTGGCTTGCCAGCGAATCCAACGATCTCGCCGACCGTCAGTATTTGGAAGGGCATCATGAAACCGATCGCATTGTTGACGATGGCAGCGACCGTTTTTGCTGGCGTGATTCACTACGCTATCAAAGGCCCGGACACTGTCGACGAAGACCACGACCATAAGGCTTAAGGAGAACCACCATGTCTAATGAAAACGGTTTGGTGCGTTACAGCGGTTCGGATCGTGCGAATCACTGGATTGTCGCCTTGCTATTTATCTTGGCCGGCTTATCGGGCTTAGCACTCTTTCATCCTTCGATGTACTTTTTGTCGGGGTTGTTTGGGGGCGGTTCGTGGACGCGCATCTTGCACCCATTTATCGGTGTCTCGATGTTTGTCTTGTTTGTGGGCATCATGTTCAAGTTCTGGCATCACAATGTCCTGAACGCGAACGACCGCAAATGGCTTGGTCAAATCGGCGATGTCCTCAACGGAAACCATGACAAGTTGCCAGAAGTTGGCCGCTACAACGGTGGACAGAAGATGGCTTTCTGGGTCATGGTTGTGTCGATGCTGCTGCTGACGGTGTCAGGGTTTGCGTTCTGGCGTCCGTACTTCTCGCACTACGTGTCGGTAGACGTGAACCGCGTTGCAGCGCTGGTACATGCTCTATCAGCGTGGGTCTTGATCTTGACGATTATCGTGCATGTTTACGCTGCGATTTGGGTCAAGGGCACGATTGGTGCGATGCGTACGGGTATCGTCAGCCGCGCTTGGGCACGCAAGCATCATCCGGGCTGGTACAAGGAAGTAACGGGTGGTAAGTAACCCGATCCGCTGTGCGGACGAGTAGGGAAATCAAGGGGAAGACTGATATTCTTCCCCTTGTTGTTTTAGTGACTGAGATAAATAAATGACTGTATCTGCGATTAAGTTAATTCAGCCAGGTGAAATCCAAGGTATGCCTGAAGACGACACACCATTGTTGGTGGTCATGGACGCTCGGCAAGTTTTTCAAGATCGCGCAACACGGCTGGCACAGGTGGCGGCAACACATGCGGATTCAGCTTGGCTGGGATTTTGTGCACAGCTCGCGCAAGCGCAGGTTGACGCGCTGGGCGCAGTGGACACAGTTCCACTCGATGAGGCTGTTGTGCAAGAGTCTTTTAAGCATTCTGTTCCGCCTCTATCAATCTCAACTTGGAAACCTGACGCGCGTTGGCAAGTCGTATTGAGTGCGTTGGATGCTGCTATGCGGAAGCAAACGCTGCCGGATGGTGTACGTGCGGCATTGGACCGACTGATCGCCTTGCCACTCGCAGAGCAGCATCAGCAAGCGCAAGCCTTACTTGCAGCCGAGGAGCAGTCTGTCGCCGCAGATCTTGCCCCCTTCATTGGCGCTACGTTGCAGCTGTTATGGACCCGCGAGGCGAAGCTGGTATCCAGCTTTACGCAATTGCATAAAGGGGAAAATGGTTTATGCCCCGTATGTGGATCGCATCCCGTTGCGAGTGTTTTGCGTGTTGGCGATCGAGACGGTCATCGTTATCTCGTCTGCTCGCTGTGTGCATCTGAGTGGTACGCCCCACGTGCTCGTTGCACGAATTGCGACACACCTAAAGAAGTGTCTCGTCTCGGAGAGACAGCTGACAGTCTTGTTCAAGGCGAATGCTGTGATGACTGTGGCGGTTACATCAAAATCATGTTTCAATCCAAAGAGCCGCAGATGGATCCTGGAGCCGACGATTTAGCGACGCTCAATCTTGATCTAGCCTTAGCCTCAGAAGGATATCAGCGGACAGGTCGGAATTTGTTTTTTGTGAGTGGCAGTGCTGAGCCATCAAAGAGTGAATAGTCTACCTCCCAACATGTGAACTGAATATGAAACAACAGTCCGTGGCGCGTGCGCCCGTGTCAGTTTTATTAGCCCAACTTCCCTCAGTAGACAAACTTCTGTTGTCTGCCTCCTCCAGCGCTTGGATTTCCACATATGGGCGCGAAGAGTTATTGCGTTGTATTCGATTTGTATTAGACGAGCTGCGCAAGAAAATCAGTTCCGGCGATCTAGATGCCGTTCCAACAGATCAGTCATTGCTAGCGTTGATTGATGCACGACTTGTCGCGCGTGGCCGACCAAACCTGCGTCGAGTGATCAATCTGACCGGTACCGTATTGCATACGAACTTAGGGCGTGCGGTCATGCCAGATGAGGTGATTGCTGCGATGGCAAGCGCCGCCGCAGAGCCCTGCGCGCTTGAGTATGACCTTGGCGAGGGCAAACGCGGTGATCGTGATGAGCTAGTCGAGGAACTTCTTTGTGAGTTGACTGGTGCCGAAGCGGCAACGGTCGTCAATAATAATGCGGCGGCAGTTTTCTTGTTGCTCAATGCATTGTCGAATCGTAAGGAAACCATCGTTTCGCGCGGAGAGCTGATCGAGATCGGAGGGGCATTTCGTATCCCAGACATTATGAAGCGCGCAGGCGCCAGACTCGTTGAGGTTGGCACGACAAACCGTACCCATGCGCGTGACTTTGCTGAGGCAATCGGTCCGAAGACCGCGCTGGTGATGAAAGTACACACAAGCAACTACGTCGTTCAGGGCTTCACCGCGGAAGTGCCCGAACCTGAGCTTGCAAAAATTGCACACGAGGGCAACGTCCCTTTTGTGGTTGATTTAGGGTCGGGTACCTTGGTCGATCTGACGCAATTCGGCCTACCCAAAGAGCCCACTCCGGCTGAAGCGATTGCACACGGAGCAGACTTGGTGACGTTTAGTTGCGACAAGTTACTTGGCGGCCCTCAGGCAGGTATTCTTGTTGGTCGGAAAGACCTCATTCAACGTATCAAAAAGAATCCGCTTAAACGCGTCTTGCGTGTTGGAAAGGTTACGTTGGCTGGGTTGGAGTCCGTCTTGAGGATGTATCGAAATCCGGGCGCACTGCCAGAGCGGGTAAAAGTCATCCAGCTTTTGACGCGTCCGGCCTCCGCAATGCAAGCGCAAGCCGAAGCGCTGATTCCGTCCTTACGAGAATCGCTTGCAGGTTGCGGACTGAGTATTGATGCGCAACCGGTTAAGTCTCAAATCGGTTCGGGCTCCTTGCCAGTGGAAAGGCTGCCTTCTGTTGCCTTAGCGATATCCGCTGTAAATCGAACGCATGAAAAAAAAGTCGTTCGTCTCGAGCGAATATTGAGAGGGTCGGATATCGCCGTAATCGGTCGTTTATCTGAGAAGACCTTGCTGCTGGACTTGCGTTGTTTGACTGAAGACAAGGAGTCGACATTACGTGAAACGATACTTGCTGCTGTCCAGCGCTTGGGTACGAATAAATGATTATTGGTACAGCCGGTCATATTGATCACGGTAAAACCTCTCTGGTCGAGGCCTTAACCGGCGTCAATGCAGATCGGCTTCCCGAAGAAAAGGCACGCGGAATTACGATTGATCTTGGATTCGCCTACGCATCTACGCCCTCAGGTGCGGTGGTGGGGTTTGTCGACGTGCCTGGGCACGAGAAATTCGTGCATACGATGGCTGCTGGTGCGGTTGGAATGGATCACGGTCTGCTGGTTGTTGCGGCCGATGATGGCTTAATGCCGCAGACGCGCGAGCATCTACGTATTCTGGATCTACTAGGTGTTCCGCAGATTTCGGTTGCGATTACTAAAACTGATCTTGTTGATGCGCAACGTGTTGCAGATGTGACGCAAGAGGTCGTGACGCATATCGCATCGACGCGCTTTGGCGCAGTGAACACTTATCCCATTTCAGTACGATCGCGTGAGGGCGTTGAGGCATTACGCGATGTGCTGTTTGCATTAGCATTGCCGCAGGCGTCTAACGCTCCGACTTATTTTCGCTTGGCGATTGATCGGGTGTTTGTCGTCAAAGGTATGGGTGTGGCGGTAACTGGTGCGGTAATCGCCGGACGTATAGCCGTTGGCGATCGCGTCCGACTGGCTCACGAAGGTTCTGAGGCGCGTGTGCGGTCTATTCATGCGCAAAACCAATCTGCCGAACAGGCGCAGGTGGGCGAACGTTGCGGCATCGTACTGTCGGGAGTAGATCTCGAGCGAGTGACTCGTGGTGATTGGCTTGTTGCGCCTGAGCTTACCTTGCAATCCATGCGCGTGGATTGTTTGCTGGCTGTTCCGCACGATGCAGAGCGCGGTTTGAAAGATGGTGAGCTCGTGCTCTTGCATCACGGCTGCCAACAGGTTTCTGCGCGTTTGATTCTTTTGGATCGTGGAGCGGTAGGGGCGGGAGAGCAGGCGTGGGTGCAAATAGTGCTAAATCGACCTCTGTCATTATGTTGGCATGATCGGCTCGTGCTGCGGGATGCGAGTGCACGGCACACGCTTGCTGGCGCACAGGTGATGGATATCGCTCCCCCTGTACGTGGTCGAAAGAAGCAAGATCGTTTAGATGTCTTATCTATTCTGCGTGCGCCTGATCCCATACAAGTGTTAGTCGGCTTACTGGATCAGGCTCGCGTGCCACTAGACTTGACGCATTGGGCGGCTGCCATGAACCGTAGCAGCCAAGCACTCTTGGACGTGCTCAAACCACATATTGCACTTCAGCTGCAGAATGGTGCGCAAGAGTTGGTGATTGGCGTCGCGAGTCAACATGCCCTTGTAGAACGTGTGAAGACATGTCTAGAGGCCTTTCACGTCTCGGATCCCGATGAGCCAGGTCTAGCTTACGAACGCTTGAGGCGGATGGCAATACCCGAGCTCGATACATCTGTCTTTAAAGCCTGGTTGTCGGGGCAAATTGGTGCAGGAGTCTTCGCGTTAACCGGAAACTTTGTCCATGTGGTTGGTCACCGAGTTGAGCTTTCGCACCCAGAGCGAATTTTGTGGGAGAGGGCGTTGCCTAAACTCTTGGATGCTGGCTTTGATCCGCCATGGGTGCGTGATGTGGCCGCCTTGGTTGGTGCGAGTGATGATGAGATCCGCGTACTGTTTAAAAAGCAGGCGCGTACTTCGGCACTCACGCAGTTGGTCAAGGATCTGTTTTACCCCGACGCTACGATGGTTCGGATGGCGGACATGATCCGAGAAACAGTGGCGGAACAGGGTTTTGTCAGTGTGATTAGTTTTAGAGATAAATTGGGGATTGGTCGCAAACGTGCGATTCAGATTCTGGAAGCTTTTGACCGAGTCGGATTGACGCGACGTTTGGTGAGCTTGGGACGCTCTAGTCGCACGGCTGAAAAGGATCATAGAATACTGAGAAATGCATCGTTGTATCTGGCAACGAATAAGTAAGTGCAGCAATCGTAAATACGTAGTTTATTTTTCTGTGTGGTTTAACAAGGAAGAGTGTCGCTCCCGGGTGGGACGTCCGGACTTCAAATCCGGGAAGGGCTGTCGTACAGTCCTTGGTGGGTTCGACTCCCATACTCTTCCGCCAATTCTGACTTGACGGAGTGATCTGTGGCGGAAGTGCGCGGTTGCGAGTTTCCCGATGATTTAAGCTATGACCAAGAGCTTAACGTATGGTTCAGGGATCTAGGGGCAGGCCAGTTTGAGGCAGGCCTAACCGCGTTTGGGTTGGCGCTTGTGGGTGACCTGTACATGTTTAATCCGCGTCCTGTTGGACGCGAGATCGAAGCGGGTAAGGCTTTTGCTCTGGTCGAAGTCGCAAAGACGATTCTTTCGGTCCGAACGCCGTTCACCTGCGAGGTGATCGAGATCAATGAACCTTTGATCAATACACCGATGAAGATCGGCCGCAGCCCCTATACGAACTGGCTGTCGCGCCTCGCAGTGCAAGATGCAGCATCAGCGCAAACACTTTTGTTGAAGGGTACACAAGTTTCAGTGCGTGCAAACGAACTCATGGATTTGCATGGGATGACTTCCTTTGCCGACTTTAAGCCCGGGCAGGGTGCTGCATGAAGCTTGTTATTCAGCTTTGGCAGACGGGTAGCTGCGCGCCGGAACAAAGCGCGACTCCCTTCATGATCGCCGCGAGCGCCGCCGCGATGGATGTCGAGGTCAGCATCCATGCCTTGGGTGCAAGCGTCGAGTTGTTCCAGCTCAACAATCCTGCGAGGCATCAAACCGTTGCTCCGCTTGGACGGCCACTTTCAGCGTATATCGACGATGCGATACGCAGTGGTGTACGCGTTGCATTGTGCTCAACCGCAGCACGCGATCGTGCGTTGAAAACGTCTGATTTGATTCCAGAGGTAACGGAAATTATCGGTATGGTGAGCATGCTCGAGGAAGTTCTCGATCCGCAATGCAAGCTGTTGGTCTACTGAACTCTTTGCCAGAAAGCTGGAAGAAAACATTCAGCGACTAACAGTGGCTCGCCCCGACGCCAAAAAATTGAACGTCTTGCTAGTAATGGCAGAACCTTGGTCGTCGATAGCTTGTGATGCACAGTTTGAAAAAGCGCACTGTGTCTCGTCAAACGCGCCACTTCAAAATCCGAGCGCCGAATAGAGACGTCGTGATAAAGCATGTCCGCTAAGGGGCGCGTGCGTAATCGTCGCATTCCCTGCCATACCCCATGTGAGGCGCGCAGAGGCGTTAAGCTTCGCGCCACCACGCAATCGACACCATCGAGGCGCATTGCAATTTCTCTTACCCAAACGGCTTGACCCGCAGTGAGCCCGAGCGAGTAGCTATCCTCGCGAGGCAGGCTGCGCACGTGCTCGCTCAATACGCGAAGGTCCAGCGTACCCTGCTGTCGTAGAGCGAATGTGAGGGCACCTGGACGCATGAGCCAATGCTTTTGCGCGAAGCTTAGCGCGGGTGGTGGGGTTTTGCGCCACCGAAAGTCTGTGTGGGGTTGCAGCATGGCTGTATTATCGCAACTTATGGAAAAAGTGCGGATTTCAAAATTGATGGCAGAGCGCGGGATGTGCTCGCGTCGCGAGGCTGACAGCTACATTGAACGTGGCTGGGTCAAAGTAGACGGTGTTGTGGCAACGCTTGGTGAGCGTGCGACGGCGGACCAGACCATTACGCTTGATAAAAATGTTGCATCGCACCAAAGTGCGCGTGTGACGATATTGATCCACAAGCCTATGTCGTATGTATCTGGTCAAGCGGAAGATGGCTACACGCCTGCTGTTGCCCTCGTGACGGCCGCAAATCGTTCGCGCACCGACCGAAGCCCAATTAAATTTGACCGAAGCCAACTACGTGGCTTGGCTGTGGCGGGACGTTTAGACATCGATTCCACGGGATTGCTTGTGTTGACGCAAGACGGGCGTGTGGCTCGGACTCTGATCGGAGAAGACTCCGAAGTGGAGAAAGAGTACCTGGTGCGCGTGCAGGGCAAATTGCGTCCTGGCGGACTCGAGCTTCTGAATGAAGGCCTATCGCTCGATGGTAAGCGTCTTAAGCGCGCCCTGGTTCAGTGGCAAAACGATGATCAATTACGTTTCGTTTTGCGCGAAGGCAAGAAGCGTCAGATTCGACGGATGTGTGAATTGGTCGGCCTGACAGTGATGGGCCTCAAGCGTGTACGCATCGGCCGCGTGATGCTCGCTGACCTTCCGGTTGGCCAATGGCGGTATTTGGGTGCCCACGAGCGGTTTTAGCGTCTGCGACTGAGTGTGGCGCTGGTCGCTGTGTTCGCCGTGATTACTTTTCCAGAAAGTCTAGTTTGTAGGCCGCGCGTGCATCAACGCCCAGAGAGCTTACGAGCCAGGGCAAGGTTTGTTTCATCTCAGCATTCAGTGTCCAGGGCGGGTTAATGATGAACATCCCGCTGCCATAGAGTCCCAGTCCATCCGGTGCCGGTTTCTGTATCGACAGGCTCGCATGCGTCCAGCTATTTCCTGCAATGCGCTCGAGTTGCCGTGGCAGATCCTGTGCCTCTCGACGCAGTACCTGTGGGTACCACACAGCGTAGCAACCCGTCGGAAAGCGTTGGAGTGCGTCTTTTAGCGTGACAACGACATGGCGATAGTCGTTTTTATCCTCGTAAGACGGATCAATTAATACGATCGCGCGGCGGCTCGGTGGCGGTATGTGAGCCTTTAGTCCAGCAAATCCGTCTTCCGCATAAATGTTTGTTTGGCGCGCGCTTCGAGATCCGCGGTGTTCAATATTCAATCGCAGGATGTCGGCTTCGCTGGGGTGTAGTTCGAAGAGCCTTAATTTATCTTGTTCGCGACAGCTTTCTAGGGCAACCCAAGGGGATCCGGGATAGATCCTCAGCTCTCCGTCGGGGTTTAAGCCTTTGATCAAATCCAGGTAGTGCAGAACCGCAGCGGGTGGATTTTTGGCTGCCCAGACAGGGGCAATACCACCAAGATATTCACCTTTTTTCTGCGCCCACTGGCCCTCCAAATCATAGAGGCCTGCGCCGGCGTGTAAGTCGATAAACCAGTAAGGCGTTTCCTTCTGATTGAAGTAGCGGAGAATATGGGTCAAAACAATGTGTTTGAGCACATCGGCATGATTGCCGGCGTGGAAGCCATGGCGATAACTAAACAATGCGTTCTCCGGGGTGGATGCGATCAAGCGCATCAGTAATTAGGGCGTCTATGCCCCAGTCTAGTAATTCGCTTGCCCGAACAGGGTCATTGACTGTCCAAACAGCGATACGCAGCCCCATCTGACGCAGTTCCGCGATCAGGGGCTTGGTGACAAGGGTGTGTTTTAGATGTATCGACACGCATTCGAGATCGACCACTGTCTGCTGCCAGCCTGCCTGAAGTGAGTCCGTTATCCAGCCTCTGGGCAGTGCGGGTACAGCGGCTTTGGCTGCACGCAGGCTGTCGACGGAAAAAGAAGATAGCAGTGGCTGTGGCAAAGCGGCCGCCCACAGTGATTGAGCGATCTCGGCTACTCGGGCACCGGTAATCATTTCCAGCCCAGGCGTTGGTTTAATCTCGATATTGCTGGCCATTCCCACCGCTTGCGTGTAGCGCGCGACCGCTGCAAGCGTCGGAATCGTCTCTCCCGCAAAATCCGGCCCAAACCAGCTTCCGGCGTCTAAGGCTGCCAATTCCGCAAAACTGAGGTTGCCGGCATGCCCCACACCATTTGTTGTGCGCTCAAGGGTTGCATCGTGCATCAGGATGGCAACGCCATCTTGCGACAGTTTTACGTCGTATTCGGCCATTTTGTAGCCAAATTTGACTCCAGTCCGCATGGCGCTGAGGGTGTTCTCGGGCGCGAGCGTACCACCGCCTCTGTGGGCGACAAAAAGAGGGTAATTCCAAGGTTTTTGGGATGTCATAGCGAAACGTGGCTGGACAAGGGCTAAGGCTGCAAGCATAACGCACTGGATGGTAAACTTGCCCCCGCTCAGTCTTTAGGTAAGCGACCTCTTCATGTTTGACTTTATCCGCAATCACCGACGTTGGATGCAGCTGATTTTGTTGCTGCTCATCCTGCCTTCATTTGTGTTTTTTGGCCTCGAAGGCTACACGAGTTTCATGTCCAAGGAGCCTGAATTGGCTTCGGTTGATGGGCAGGCGATCACATTAGGTGAGTTTAATCGCGCACGCACCGCGCAACTTGAACAATATCGCTCGGCGTTGGGTGCACAGTTTGATCCTGCCGCGTTCGATACGCCTCTGTTTCGTGAGCAACTGCTTAACTCTCTAGTCGACCAAAGAACCGTCGCCGCTGCCGCAAGCAAAGGTAAGTATTCTGTTTCGGACGAAACCTTGCGTCGTACGATCGCCTCGATACCGGCCGTCCAGCAGGATGGTCAGTTTTCTTCTGAGCGTTACCGCCAGGTACTGGCTGCGCAGGGCATGACGCCTGCGTCGTTCGAGCTTGGACTTCGTCGTGATTTAGCGATCGCTCAGGTATTACAGCCAATTGGGTTAACAGCACGTGTGCCCGTAGAAGTGGCGAAAAATATTTTGGCCTTAGTGACCGAGAAACGAGTTGTATCGCGTCAAGTGTTTTCAGCCGAGAGCTTTGCGAAATCTGTTGAGGTGAGCGAGGCGGATATCAAGCAATGGTATGACGCGAATCAAGACCAGCTGCGTATTCCTGAGAATGTCGATTTGCAGTACCTGGTCTTGAACGAGGATGCTGCGACCAACGAAGTGAAGGTTTCGGACGCAGACATTGAGAGTTTCTACAAACAAAACCAAGCCCGTTATGGGCAGCCTGAACGCCGCCGCGTGAGCCATATTTTGATCGAAGTGCCAGCGTCCGCAGATGAGGCGACTAAGGCCAAGGCGAAAGCGCGCGCCGAGGATGTTGCTAAGCGCGCCGCCGCTTCCCCCAAGGATTTTGCTGCGCTGGCCAAGGAATTCTCGCAGGACAGTGGCTCAGCTAGCCAGGGTGGCGACCTTGGATGGATCAGCAAAAATATGCTGGTTCCTCAAGTCGAGCAAGCAGTGTTCGGTTTAGAGCCAGGGAAGATCTCAGGCGTGATTGAGAGTCCATTTGGATTTCATGTATTGAATGTGCTTGAGTTACAGCCAGCATCCATCAAGCCTTTGGCTGAGGTCAAAGATGACGTTGCGCTTGAAATCCGCAAGCAGCTTGCTGCAGAACGCTTTGCTGACATGGCTGGGAAGCTGACGAACTTAGTCTACGATCAGCGGGATAGCCTCAAGCCCATCGCCGACGCATTGAACCTGAAGGTCCTGACAATAAAGGGCTTGAGTCGCGACGGGTTGTTGACGGCACAGCAGCGCGACTCGGGCACTGAGCCATCACAGGCTGAGCAGACGATCTTAGGCAATCCAAAGATTCGCCAAACCGCTTTTTCAAATGATGTGTTGAAAGAGAAGCTGAACTCCGGCGTGATTGAGCTTTCCCCTGATGTACTGGTGGCACTGCGGGTTGATGCCGTGCATCCAGCGCACGTTCCACCGTTGGATAAAGTGGCCGCGCGTATCCGTGACATTTTGGTAGCAGAGCGCTCATTGGCTGCAGCCGAGGCTGCAGGTAGCAAGACGCTAGAGACGCTCAAAGCGGACAAGCCGGCAGAGCCAACTGGATTTGCGCCAGCAATGACTGTTACACGTCAATCGCCCGAGAAGTTATCGCGCGAGGAGCTTGAAGCTGTGATGTCGGCCAACGCTAAGTCACTTCCTGTCTACTTGGGAGTGAAGAGTAGCAATCAGTACAGTATCTTGATTTTGAGTAAGGTCGAAGAAGCGGCAGCTCCGGATCCCGCTCAAGTTACACAGCTGCAGCTGCAGCTCTCTCAGGCATGGGGTGCAGCGGAGGAGCAGGCAGCGCTGAAAATCTTGCGCCAAACGTACAAGGTAAAAGTCTTGCCGGACGCTGCAAAGGTCATCAGCGGAGAGCTTGATTCGGCGAAGCTGTAATTAAGGTTTGAGCAGCGGCAAGATAATCTCCAGAACATTTCGCATCATCTGTGGTTGTGCGAGTTCATTGGGATGGAGGTTATCTGCTTGTAGGTACTTTGGGTCTGCCGCCACGCCCTCTAGTAAAAACGGCACTAAATTCACTTGCTGTTGCTTCGCAACCTTCTCAAATACTTCCTTAAATCCAGTGGCATATTCCTTGCCATAGTTCGGAGGTATCTGCATACCAACGAGCACAACCTTGGCCCCGGCCGTCAGCGCCTGGCTGGTCATCGTCGTCAGGTTTCTTTGTGTCATTTCTAGGGGAAGCCCACGTAAGGCATCGTTGCCCCCGAGCTCGATGATCACCAGGGTTGGGCTATGTTTCTCGAGTAGCCGTTTAAAACGCGTCACCCCACCACTTGTTGTATCACCGCTGATACTCGCGTTCAATATATCGCTTTCAACGCCAGCGTTTGTGAGAGACTGCTTGAGCAGTGCTACCCAGCCCGTACCTCGGTTGATGCCATATTCAGACGAAAGGCTATCACCAACGACTAAAATACGATGGGCTGGATTCGGCGCAATTTGCCCCCACGCAGTGAGGGTGAACATAGTCAGAGCGCTAAAAAGAACTAGACTGACGTAACGATGTAGTTGAGAAAACGAAGACATGAGTGCTGAAATGAATGCGGTCGAGGTCAAACAACTGAGCAAACGCGTACAAGACGCGGCAGGGGTACTGACGATTTTAGATGACATCACATTTTCCTTGCGTGCAGGCGATTCCCTTGCAATTACTGGTGCGTCTGGCTCGGGTAAGTCTACGCTGCTAGGATTGTTGGCGGGGCTAGATACCCCCACCTCAGGTGAGGTTAATCTTTTGGGGCAATCGCTCTTCGCGCTCAACGAAGACGGACGCGCTGCCTTACGGGCCAAGAGTGTCGGATTTGTATTTCAGTCGTTTCACTTGCTGCCAAACTTGAATGCGCTCGAGAACGTCATGTTGCCGCTTGAGCTTTCTGGTCGCGATGCGCAAGCGCAAGCCACAGCACTTTTACAACAAGTAGGACTGGGTGAACGTTTGCATCATTTCCCTTCAACGCTCTCGGGCGGAGAGCAGCAACGCGTGTCTCTCGCGCGTGCCTTTGCGCAACAACCTGCTGTGTTGTTTGCAGATGAGCCAACAGGGAGCTTGGACGAAGTGACTGGCGCAAAGATCATTGATCTGATGTTTGAATTGCAGCGTGACCGCCAAACGACTCTCATCCTTGTGACGCATGACCCGAAGTTGGCAGCGCGTTGTGATCGCCAACTCGTGATGCAGGGTGGTCGACTCATCACCTAAGCGGTCGCGCATACCGTTTAGTCAGCTTGTTGTGTGCTGACTCCTGCGCCATTCGATAAGACTGTTGATTACACCGCTTGCGCAAATGATTCCAATGCCGAGCCATGTTACCGGGTCTGGTATGTGGGACCAGATTAACCATCCAAATGTTGCTGCAAAGGTGATTTGCAAATAGATGAATGGGGCGAGCATCGAGGCGGGCGCGAACCGATAAGACTGTATTTGTAGAATGTGCCCCATGCCGCCGCAAACGCCGCCCAGAACAATTAATCCCCACATCGACCAAGGAAGTGAAGAAATCACGGCCCAATTTAGGGGTAGAACTACCGGCATCGCAATGCTTAGTGCGATTGCTCCAAAGACGCCACTCAGTAGCGAGGTTGTGAGCGCATTGTCCCGTGCAAGCATGCGAGATATCAAGTGTTGACACGCGAATAAGCAGGCTGTCACGATGCCTGTCAGCACGCCAATCCAAGGCAAGCCCGCATCGGGACGCACCACGATGATGATACCAAGTAGTCCAAAGGCTGCTGCTATCCAGCGCGAGCGATAGCTCCTTTCTTTGAGTAGCCACGGAGCGACCAAAAGCATCAGTAGGGGAGAGATAAAGATTAGCGCGGTTGCTTCGGCTTGATGTAGGTGGCTGAGCGCCGTAAAAAATGTCAGGGTCGCCGCGAGCATTGCCGCAGCACGCATAAGCTGCAAGAGGGGTTGTTGGGTTCGAAAGACCCCCGCGCCAAGTTTTGGGGTAGCGATCACCAGCACCAACAGAACGTGTACGATGTATCGAATCCAACAAAAGAAGAGTAGTGGAACCCCCGTTCCCATTACCCATTTCCCTGTTGCATCTAGTCCTGTGAGTGCCAGCATGGAGAGCATGAGGCAAGCGACTCCAAGAAATGGCTTGGAGGAGGGCATCTGGGGGTGTTGCATTGAGGATCGAGAACTTTCAGACGTTGATGAGATAGTCCTTGTATAACATTTGCAGATTGATAAAATCACCCGACATGACCTTTAAACAACAACTTCTTGAAAAAATTATTGTGCTGCTGCTTGCGTCTGCGCTGAGTGGACCGGTAGTTGCCCAATTGTTGCCCTCGACTGAACTCAATGTGGTCGGTGGTCGAAGCACCCGTCAGTCTTATCGAGATATCGAGAAGCCATTCTGGGTGAAGTCTTTGCCAGATCGCTCTGAAGGGCGTGTCGTTGGGCACATTAAAGGCTATGACGAGCTTGGTTTAAAAGGTTCTGAGCTCTTTAAGCTGATGCGCCAAGGTGTGATTGAGTTTGGCGTTGTTCCTTTGTCCTATGCGACCAGTGATACGCCTCTCTTTGAAGTGCTCGATATTGCGGGACTGGTTCCGGATTTTGGGACTGCGCGTCAGATTGTTGAGACACTGACACCGGTCCTCGCGCAGAATATGGCGACACAGCAGCAAATTAAGCTGTTGGGTATTACGCCTTATAGTCCTCAGGTATTGTTCTGCCAAACGCCCATCACGTCTTTGGCTGATGTGAAAGGGAAAGTTGTACGTACGATATCTCGTAGTCAGGCTGAATTGATCGAGGCGCTTGGCGGCAAAAGCGTGACGATTGCATTTGGTGATGTTCTGGCGGCGTTCAAAAAGAAAGCGATCAATTGTGCAATCACTGGAGCACATTCGGGTTTTGATGCGCAGTGGTACACCGTGTCATCCCACTTGCTAGCCTTGCCTCTTGGATGGAATTACGAGGCACATGCGGTGAACAAAAAGGTATGGGATGCGCTGTCGGAGCCGGTACAAAAATTTTTGCTCGCTAACGTAGATTTGCTGCTGCAAAGTTTGTGGGCTTACACCGATCAGCAGTACACAACGGCGCTAGCTTGCAATACAGGCGCAAAAGGATGTTCTCAGGCACCACGCGGCCAAATGGTCTTGGTTCAACCTACAGCAGCCGACTTGCTCACGGTGCGTCGCTTCGTAACCCAGAATGGTCTCGAAAAATGGGCGTCTCGTTGTTCAGCACAGTGTGTGTCTGACTTTAATGCATCTGCCGGTAAGCTATTGCGTATTGCAATCAAGCAGCCATGATTGTTTAGAGATCTGAGGCTTGCAAATCCCAGAGCAGATCAAAGGTATGGCAAGCGTCTTCCCGTAAACCAAGTTGTTTCGCAATAGCCGCAGCGGCTTTGTGAGCTTCGCTTGTTCTTGTCGCATCAATAATTAAATACGGCTCAAGAACACGCTCGGAGGGGTTCTCTGAAGGCAAGGGGGTCGAGAGTGCGGGATCAGGCGTCAGTATCTTGGCACTCAAAATACCTTCAGCGGCTTGTCCGAGGTTGCCGCATAGCTTGAGCGCTTGCTCAGCCCGCGCAATCGAGCCTAAGCAAAGTAGACTGATGCCCGCACCTGTTCCCGCGCCGTACACGAGTGTGACTGCTGCAACGCGGCGCTGTGTGTTGTGCATCCTAGAAAAATTTCTGACAGACCACTCGGTCTGTTTTGTGAAGGCTTGGCGATACGTGTCTGAGGTAAATACCTTCAGGCTCTCTGTTCGATAAAGCGCAAGGTATGGGCGGGGACAAGTAGTAGAGTGGTAGCGGCGTGACCAGCGAAATCCGGCAATGGCGGCACGCTCTTGCATGTGCTCGCGGTCATACCAACGATTAAAGTCTAGTTCATGCGCTGGATCAACATCCGTCCAGATGAACAACTCCCCCATCGCATCGCTTGACTGTTGAATGCTGCTGTGTAGTGACATGAGAATTCCTAACCTTTTGCACGAATGATTTTTCTAACTTGTGGAACGTGCCTAATCGAACGAAAGACTTGCGCAAGATGACGTCGACTATCGACTTGAACGGTTAGATTCAGTACGACAGTCGAAGCCGAGTTGTCATGCATCGTGACGTGAATAATATTTGAATCCGCTTGGGCGACTTCGGCGGCAATGCGGCTCAGCACCCCACGCTCGTTGAGTGCGATGATTTCGATACGCGCTGAAAAGTGTTTCGCTGTATCAGAATCCCAAGCAATGTCGATCCATCGCTCTGGCTCTTTGGAGCGTGCGCGTAATGCAATTGGACATTCCGCTGTGTGTACAACCAAACCGTGACCCACACGTATGCCCGCGATAATCTCATCCCCGGGCAGCGGGCCGCAACAAGGTGCGAGTTGCACGCCCTGACCCTCGTGGCCATGAATGAGAATTGGTGTGGTGCGTGCAGCGGTAATCTCGTCATCCGCGGCAGCGGTTGTCG
>JACCED010884525.1_pt1 | contig 15893 bp, 13 predicted proteins | sample 7455021 | NCBI WGS metagenome assembly JACCED01 (sample SAMN15323456, study PRJNA562643) | freshwater metagenome | isolation source: river surface water | place: USA:Blue River Watershed | collected 2017-08-19 | reverse complement strand
TGTTCAGAGCACGCGGCAAGCTGAAGAATATTTTCATTCCCGGCAGCGATTCAGACGATGATCTGGACGTTGCGGACCTGGAAGACTGAAACACCAGACCAGAAAGACAACCCGACACGAGTCCAATGAAGATGGATGACTTAGAATTCAGAAAGCGCGCGCTGGCCAACCCTCACGATACAGACGAGGACTTTGTTGCTGCCACAGCCTCCACTCCCGAAAGGATGCGCCTGGTGCAAGACACCCAGGCTCTGGACAAGAGAATTGCCGATACCTTAAACGCCGTGACCATCCCTGCCGATCTGGCGTCTCGACTTAAGAACCATCAACCCAGAGCGAGTCGTCCGGCGAAGCCTGTGTGGACACGCTATTACGCGCTGGCCGCCAGCGTAGTGATAGCCGTCGGTGTCATCCTGTCGATCGGGCTCCAGAGCGCCAACCCCAGTGCCGCCGACCTGCAGTTGCATGATGATGCCCTGCGTCACGTGTACAGAGAGGAACCGCGTTACGACAGGGCTACCAACGATTTGAGCTGGCAGCAGATCAATGCCGTCATTACCGAGGCCGGTGGACACCTGCGCGAGGACGAGCGCATCAAGACCATGCATATCAAGTTTGCCAACGGCTGCCGGCTCGCCTCCGGCACAGGCGCGCACATTGTGCTGGAAGGCACCAAGGGATCGGTCTCCGTGCTGATCGTCCACAGCTCTCCGGTCAAAACACGCTTTGACGTCAATGACCCACGCTTCGCCGGCAAGATCATTCCGTTCGGTGAGGGCAACCTGATCATCGTTGGCGAGAAGGAAGAGCCGCTGGAGACTTACGAGGCCCTGCTCACTGACGCCTTCGAGTGGGTCATCTAAGCCGGTCAGAACTGCTCGGCGGCCAAAGCCATCAGCGTGGCACTGCCGCCTCGAATCTCTGCAGCCAGCGCCGCATATCCCGGCAAGACGCGGGCGATGAAGAATCGCCCCGTCTTTAGTTTCGCATCGTAGAAGCTTGCTTCACTGCTCCCCGCAGCCAGTGCTGCCAACGCTACGCTGGTCATCCGTGCCCACATGTAGGCATACAGAACCAGCGTCATGAGGCGCAGATAGGGAACAGACGCTGCTCCGATTTCATCTGGATTGGCACCTGCCACTTCCTTGAGCCAGCGCGTGGTTGATGTCAACGCGCCCAGCGCTTCCCGCAGCGGAGCGAGGAATTCCTGCATTTCCGGCATGGCTGAGTGCTCAACCAGAAAACCGTCAATCTCCTCCACCAGAATATCGAGCATGCCTTCACTGTCTCTCACCACTTTGCGTCCGGCAAGATCCAATGCCTGAATGCCGTTGGTGCCTTCGTAGATCTGCGCGATACGCGCATCCCTGACATTCTGCTCCAGCCCCCATTCACGCACATAACCGTGCCCTCCCAGCACCTGCTGAGCGAGTACGCAGGATTCAAAGCCGCGATCCGAAAATGCGGCCTTGGCCACCGGCGTCAACAAGGCCACCAGGCTGGCGGCACGTTTACGCGCCCCGGCGTCCGGATGAAAATGAGCGATATCCAGCTGGCTGGCCACGTACAAGGCCAGGGCGCGGCCAGCCTCGACATCGGCGCGCACATTCAGAAGCATGCGCCGGACATCAGGATGCACGATGATCGGGTCGGCGGTTCCGTCTGGATTGGTGGCACCAGTGGCCGCACGCCCCTGCACGCGCTCACGGGCATAGGCGACGGCGGTCTGGTACGAGCTCTCGCTCAAGCCGATTCCCTGGAGGCCGATGGACAGGCGCTCGTAATTCATCATCGTGAACATGCAGTTCAGACCCTTATTGATCTCGCCAACAAGATAGCCTCGTGCGCCGTCAAAATTCATGACACAGGTGGCCGACGCCTTGATGCCCATCTTGTGTTCGATGGCGCCACAGCTGACGCCATTGCGTGTCATGGCCGCCCCTTCCGCTGACGGCAGGTCGCGAGGCACGAGAAAAAGAGAGATACCTTTGGGTCCGGGCGGCGCATCGGGCAGCTTGGCGAGCACCAGATGCACAATGTTGCGCGTCAGGTCGTGTTCCCCGCCGGTGATGAAAATCTTGGTGCCCGTGATGAGATAACTGCCATCCCCCTGTGGCTGTGCACGACTCTTGATGATGCCCAGATCAGTGCCGGCATGCGGCTCGGTCAGACACATCGTGGCGGACCATTCTCCGCTGTAAAGCCGTGGCAGATACTCCTGCTTCAGCGCGGCAGAGGCATGCCGCGCCAGCGCCAGACTCGCCCCGGCGCTCAGGATGGGGTAGAGCGCAAATGAGCAGTTGGCGCCCATGATCATCTCTTCGAAGAGCACGGCGAGCATCTTGGGCATGCCCTGACCACCGTGGTCTACATCGCCCGACAGCCCGATCCATCCGCCCTGCGCGAAGGCCTTGTAGGCCTCGCGGAAGCCGGTCGGAGTATGGACTTGCCCCCTCTCGAAACGGCAGCCCTCCTCGTCACCGCTTCTGTTGAGCGGTGCCAGCACTTCTTCGGCGATCTGCGCCGCACTCTCGAGGATGGCATCCATCAGATCCGTGGTCACTTCGGCAGTCCCTGGCATCTGTGCAAACAGGTGCTCGGCTGCCATGACCTCATGAAGGATAAACTGCATGTCCCGGATCGGTGCCTTGTATGCTGCCACTGTCTGCCCCCTGACGACGGAACTCCTCACGGAGTGTGGTCGGTATATGCTCGCAATCAATTGGAATTTCGGGTGATCTCTACCTTCACCACCGGCAGCTCAGGCGGCCGAAAGTGCAGTCTAAGGTACCGAGCACAACCGGAGAGGTCAATTGCGCAATTGCAGCGCTAGGCACGCAGGAGAGCGTCGATGTCAATGAGGCGGGCAAGGCTCTCAACACGCTCCTCACTCGCCGAGAGGTAGGGGATGCGGGCGAGGCACGGAGCGTGCAGACGCGATTCAATCGCGTCGATGTTGGCATCCACAAATGCCATATCGGCGTCGACCACATAGGCGATCCAGCCCGCCAGCCGGACACCATCCAGATGAATTGCCTGTGCCGTCAGCAGGGCATGATTGATACAACCCAGACGGATGCCAACCACCAGGATCGTCGGAATCTCCAACACCCTGGCCAGACCTGAGAGGAATTGGCGGGAATTGATCGGCACGCGCCAGCCGCCCGCGCCTTCGATCAAAGTGAGTCCGGCTCGGCGCATCATCACACCACGGCACATGCCTTCCACCCGCGCGATATCGATGCGCCGCCCCTCCTGCTCTGCAGCAATATGCGGCGCGACCGCCAGCCGCAAGGCAATCGGATTCACCTGCTCGTAGGGAAGTGCCAGCGAACTGAACTTTTGCAGTAGCAGGGCGTCGTCATTGCGCAACCCCTGCTCCGTCTCTGCGCATCCCGCAGCGACGGGCTTGAGCCCGATCGTCGTCAGGCCCGCCGCGTTGGCGGCCTGCAGAATTCCCGCCGACACCAGCGTCTTGCCTACCCCAGTGTCGGTGCCGGCAACGAACACAGTCCTCGGTCTTGCTGGCACCGTGGCTGCCGAAGTTTTCTTTTCAAACATGAACTCTCACCCTTTCCAGTGCATTGATAAGGCGATCCAGATGCGCATCCGTGTGCGCCGCACTGAACGTGATGCGCAGTCGTGACGTGCCTACGGGCACCGTGGGCGGACGGATAGCGGAAACATGAATGCCTTCTTTGGCCAGAATGCTGCTCGCACGCAGCGCCTTTTCCACGTCGCCCAGTATGAGAGCCTGAATAGGAGATGTCGATTCCAGCAAGGGCAGCCCGAGATCGGCGACACGGCGTCGAAAGGTGTCAACCAGCTCCTGCAGTCGGGTGCGGCGCCAAGGCTCGTTACGCAGAATGCGCAGGCTGGTGCGCGTGGCCTCGGCCACAGCCGGTGGCATAGCGGTGCTGTAGATGTAGGGGCGGGCAAATTGGATGAGGTACTCAATCAGGGCGTGGTCGCCAACCACGAAGGCACCACTGCTGCCGAAGGCCTTGCCGAGGGTGCCAATCAGTACTGGCAAATCAGACTGAGTCATCGGCTGTCCGCTTCCATCCACGCCGCCAAAGGCTTCGACAATCCCGCGCCCGTTGGCCCCCAGACAACCAATGCCGTGCGCATCATCAATCATCAGCCACGCGCCATGCTGGCCGGCAATTCTTACCAGTTCCGGCAGCGGGGCCAGATCGCCATCCATACTGAAAACCCCGTCGCTGACGATCAGGTGGCGGCTGGCCTTGCTCGCAGAGAGCATGGTCTCCAGTGCAGACATGTCACAATGCGGGTAGCGCTTGGAGTCCGCCTTACTCAGCCAGCCGCCGTCGAGCAGCGACGCGTGGTTGAGCGAGTCCTGCAGCACCAGCCCGCCGGTGTCCATCAGCGCGTTTATGATGCCGGTGTTGGCCATGTAGCCCGTGGAAAAGACGAGTGCACGATCCCGGCCCATGAAATCTGCCAGCTCCTCTTCGAGAGCCTGATGAGCTCGCGAGTGCCCCGTCACCAGATGCGAGCCACCGCTGCCGAGCCCATAACGATCCACCGCGTCCTTGAAGGCGGCGCGAACCTGCGGATGATTGGCAAGACCCAGATAGTCATTGCTGCAGAACGACAACAATCCGCGCCCGGCCACCTCCTGTTCAGGTTGCTGGGCACCGTCCCTCGCCACGCGGCGACGCATGAGCCCTGCTCTTTCACGAGCGCGCAATTGCTCCTCGAGAAAAGGCAGCAGCGTACTCAATTCACCGCCTCGACAGCCCCAATCCCCGCTGCCGGATAGAACATCGGATTAGGCTCGTCGGTGCGTCTGCGTACTGGAGCCTCCTGTAAATGCAACTGCTCAGGCTGCAGACCCAGCTTTGCAAACAGGGCCAGATCGGCACTCTCCTCCGGCAGCGGGGTCGTCAGCAACTTCTCTCCGTAGAAGATGGAGTTCGCACCTGCCAGAAAACACAACGCCTGCATCTGCTCATTCATGGACTGGCGCCCCGCAGACAGCCGCACGTATGAGCGCGGCATGAGAATTCGCGTGACGGCAATCGTGCGGATGAACTCAAAAGGGTCGAGATTCTCGACATCCTGCAATGGTGTGCCCTTAACTTTCACCAGCATGTTGATCGGCACGCTCTCGGGATGCTCAGGCATGTTGGCCAGCTCCTGCAGCAGCCCGACCCGGTCTTCGGCACTCTCACCCATGCCGACGATGCCACCGGCACAGACTTTCATACCGGATTGGCGCACACGCTCCAGAGTGTCCAGTCGATCCTGAAAACTGCGGGTGGTAATGATGCTGTTGTAAAACTCCGGAGAGGTGTCCAGATTGTGGTTGTAGTAATCCAGCCCGGCCTCCGCGAGTGCGTCGGACTGCTCCTGATCCAACGCTCCCAGCGTCATACAGGTCTCCATGCCCAGCGCCCGCACTTGACGCACGATCTCCAGCACATGGGGGAAGTCCCGAGCGGATGGATTCTTCCAGGCGGCTCCCATGCAGAAACGCGAGGCGCCGTTGGTCTTGGCCAAGCGGGCCTGTTCGAGCACCTTCTCCAGCGCCAGCAGTTTCTCCTTCTCCAGCCCGGTGTTGTAGTGGCCGCTCTGCGGGCAGTACTTGCAGTCTTCAGGGCAGGCGCCGGTTTTGATGGAGAGCAAGGTGCTCATCTGTACGCGGTTAGGATCGAAGTGCTGACGATGAACGCTCTGTGCCTGGAACACCAGATCCATGAAAGGCAACTCAAACAAGGCTCGGATCTCTGTTCGCGCCCAGTCGTGGCGCTGCTGTTGAGTTGCTGCGGTGTAATCTGCTGACATGCTGAGGTTCCTGTTGCAAAGAGTGTGGAAAACGCCGTTGCGGGCAATGCGTTGAGGCGCGTCTATACTTGAAAGGGGCCTATTCTATGAACAGCAGAGGCCCTGTCAACCTGAGCAATTATTAAAGTGTACATATGGATATTTAATGAACAAAAACATTCCCGTCTTCCAACAGTGCATTCTCTGTGGGAACTGCACCACCGCAGAGATTGCCTTGTGCTCTGAATGTGCGCTCGACCTGCCGTGCCCCGCTTACGTCTGCAAGCGTTGCGGGATCGACCTCGGACCCACTGCCGCCCCGCACGGCTACTGTGGGCTTTGCCTCTCCGAGCCTCCAAGTTTCGACCGCTGCATTGCGGGGTTCAGTTACGAATTCCCCATCCGCGAGCTGATAGCCGAATTCAAGTTCCAGGGAGGCTTTGCGGAAGGCCGGACGCTGGCCCGTCTGCTGGCAGAGCGCGCCAAGCGAGCATTCGAGACTGGCGGCAGGCCGCAGAGACTCTTACCCGTCCCTCTGCACGTCTCCCGGCTGCGTGAGCGAGGTTTCAATCAAAGCATCGAAGTGGCGCGCGTCATCGGTCACCACTGTGGCATTGCGGTGGATACAACCTACTGTCGGCGCTCCAGAGCAACGCCATCGCAGAAGGGGTTATCGGCAGCGGAGCGCGCGGTCAATCTCCGCCATGCCTTCACCCTGCACGGCGAGTGCGCCGAGGGAAAACTGCGGCATGTCGCTATCGTCGACGACGTGGTCACCACCATGACGACGGTCGACACACTGGCTCGCGTGCTGCGAAAGGCTGGTGTCGAGCGCATCGATATCCTGTGCCTGGCGCGGGTAAGCTGAATCCGGCGCTCTTCTCATGCCCTGATGTGGCGGTTATGATCGCGCCCTGCCGATTTCCACTCCATCGCTAGCAATCTCCTCGGCAGCAGCAAGGAACCACCATGTCAGACGCCACAGCTGCACAGCGTGCCGCAGAATTGCTCCATTTTGATCAGCACCACCTGCTGCATCCCTATGCTTCGATGACCTCCCCTCTGCCAAATCAGCTGGTCCGCTCAGCTTCGGGCGTGGAATTGCTGCTGGAAGACGGCCGCATCCTCATCGATGGTATGAGCTCCTGGTGGTCAGTGCTGCATGGCTACAACCACCCTGTCCTCAATCAGGCCCTCGTGACGCAGATCGGCAAAATGTCTCATGTGATGTTTGGCGGTCTGACGCATGAACCCGCTGTCGAATTGGCGCGCAAGCTCCTGGCGATCTGCCCTGACGGACTCAGCAAAGTGTTCTTCAGCGATTCCGGCTCGGTGGCCGTCGAGGTCGCCATGAAGATGGCCGTGCAGTACTGGCAGGCAGTCGGGCAAGGCCGCAAGTGCCGAATGCTGACTCTGCGCCGCGGCTACCACGGCGACACCTTCGCGGCGATGTCGGTGTGTGACCCGGTCACCGGGATGCACGGCCTGTTTGGAGATATGTTGCAGCAACAGTTCTTCGCCGATGCTCCTGTCTGCAGGTTTGGGGAATCCTGGAATCCGGCAGACATTGACAGCCTGCGCCAGCAACTGGAGTTGCATAGTGACAGCATCGCTGCCGTAATCCTCGAACCGATCGTGCAGGGTGCCGGCGGCATGTTCTTCTATTCGCCAGAGTATCTGCGGGAAGCGCGACGCCTCTGTGATGCCTTCGATGTGCTGCTGATTGCCGACGAGATCGCCACCGGATTCGGTCGTACGGGCAAACTGTTTGCCTGCGAACATGCGGCAATAAGCCCGGACATTCTCTGTATGGGAAAGGCCTTGACCGGAGGGTATATGACGCTGGCGGCAACTCTGACCACAGACCGTGTTGCACAGGGCATTTCCGGCAATGGTGGGGTCTTCATGCATGGCCCGACCTTCATGGCCAATCCGCTTGCCTGCGCCGTGGCCTGTGCGAGCCTGGATCTTCTGCTGGCCAGCCCCTGGCAGGCGCGGGTGCAGGCAATCGCCACTCAGTTGCGTGAAGACTTGATTCCCTGTGCAGCGCTTCCGCAGGTCGCCGATGTGCGTGTGCTTGGCGGGATCGGCGTGGTGGAGTTACGCGAGCCGGTGACAATGGCGCAGATTCAACCTGCCTTCGTAGCGGAGGGGGTCTGGATCAGGCCCTTCGGCCGCCTGGTCTATGTCATGCCACCATACATCATCAACACAACACAGTTGCGGCGACTGACTGATGCCATCGTGAAGGTGGTAACGAAGCTGGGCAGTTGACTGGAGAGCTGATTGGGCAGACGCTATCAGAACTGATACTTGATGGTGCCGTACGCGACACGACCTGTTTGCTCAATGGCCCCGGGGCGAGACTCCAGCAACTGATCAGGCTTGGCATCGAAAAGGTTGCGCACACCGACAGAGAACACTGCCTGACCTTCTTTACCCGCCTTGAGGTTATAGCCGTACTGCAGGTCGAGCGTGGTCATGTTGCCGACGATCTCGTTCAATTGTTCGAGGTTCAGCTTGCCCAGCTCTTCGAAGGAATCAAAGTAATGCGTCACGGCGCTCGCGGAGTGCTTGCCGACCTGCCAGGTGAGCATGAGGCTGCTCTGCAACTCGGTGCCTTTGGGCAGGAGCGTGCTTTCAGTAACGGGTGGCAGCGGACCATCGAGCAACCCTTCCACTTTCACATTGTCGTAAAGATAGGTTGCCTTGGTGCTGACAATAAATTGTCCAAAGCGCGGTGATTCCCAAACGTAGGAGGCGCTCAAGTCGATGCCATGCGTCTGCTGGCCGGGACTTATGCTGCTTTTCACAGCGGGGGCTCCGAGAATACCCGCCGACAGATTGCTATCATCGATGAACAATCTCGGGCCGTTTGCTGCGATCAGCGCATCGGGCATGGCCGCAATGGCAGGAAGTTGCTCCTTCATCCCGACGCGCCAGGCACCCGCACGCAGATTCAGCCCTTTCGCTGGCGAGAACAGCATACCGAGATTGAGATTGTCGACGTATTCGCTGGTGAACGGCGTCTGCACCGAGTTGCGCACAACATTGAATCCATTGGCGCTGGCGTTGAGCAGGGAAGGCGCGATCCCGGTGGCGAAACCCGCGCCATTGTTCACTGAAAGATCCTGCGCATAGGCGGGAGCCGTGGCGAAAAAGCCACACGCCATCGCCAACAGCAACGTTGATCTGATTCGTGACTGAAACACTATCTGCCCCTTGAAGCAGCAACCTGCGTGTCTACCAATCGTCTCAACTGGCATCACACACTTGCTTTTTCTTGCTTGATTCACAGCCTTCTGCGGGCTGTATTCGTCCGTAGTATACACGCCGAATTACAAACTGACAGAGTCATTTGTAACTTTTAAAAGTCGTGATTCTCCCGCTGATTCTGCCGCTTTCAGCAGCGCCTCGACGGTCAGTGACTGACCGGGAGGCACATACCCCGGAGCAATCTCCGCCAGCGGCGCCAGCACAAAACCACGCAGATGCAGGCGCGGATGGGGCAACTCCAGCACCGCAGTGTTGATGATGGTATTGCCACAGACCAACAGGTCGAGATCCAGCGTGCGCGGAGCATTTTGAACCTCTTTGCGAACACGGCCGAAATCCGCCTCTATCCGCTGAAGGCTGTTTAACAGCGCCAACGGGTTTGGCGTGTCGCGAGGCAGCATGGCCAGCACTGCATTGACGAAATCGGGGGAGCCCGGCGGACAGTCCACCGGACTGCTGCGCCACATTGAAGAGGCCACTACAGGATAGTCGCTCAGTGCCTGCAGCTCCTGGACGGCATCCTGCAAGGTCGCCTGGGGTGCCCCTGAACGGGAGTCGAGATTGGCGCCGAGCCCGATGAGACAGAGCGGAATCCCTGTCCCAGCGGGGAGATCGGCAACGGTGCGCCGGGCATCACTGCCAGTCGCCCCGGCTATAACGCTATTGATGGAAGCGTCTGGAGAGCTCATGAACGGACTCGATGAAGACGGCGACATTGGCCGGGTCAACGTCCGGCGTGATGCCATGTCCGAGGTTGAACACGTGCCCAGAGCCCGAACCGTAATCCTGTAGAATCCTCCCAACCTCTGCCCGAATGCTGTCTGGTGAGGCGTAGAGAATGGACGGATCCATGTTGCCCTGCAACGACACCTTGTTGCCAATGCGCGCACGGGCACGGCCGATATCGATGGTCCAGTCCAGACCCACACAATCACAGCCGCTGGCGGCAATATCTTCCAGCCACAGGCCACCGTTCTTGGTGAACAGGATAACGGGGACTTTGCGCCCCTCGGATTCACGGGTCAGTCCGGCTACCACCTTGGTCATATAGGCCAGCGAGAATTCGCGATACGCGTGCGTCGAGAGCACACCACCCCAGGTATCAAAAATCTGCACAGCCTGGGCACCTGCCGCAATCTGGGCATTCAGGTAGGCAGTGACGGCAGTGGCGAGCTAGTCGAGCAGCAGGTGCATGGCTTGCGGCTGATTGAACATGAACGACTTGGCATTGCGGAAATCTTTGCTGCCGCTGCCTTCGATCATATAGGTTGCCAGAGTCCAGGGGCTGCCGGAAAAACCGATCAGAGGCACTGAACCGTTCAGCTCGCGACGGATGACGGACACGGCATCAGTCACATAGGACAGGTCTTTGGCGACATTCAGGGCAGGCAGCGCCTCGACATCCTTCTCGCTACGCACCACCTTGCGGAAACGCGGCCCTTCTCCCTCGGTGAAATAGAGTCCCTGCCCCATCGCATCCGGAATGGTAAGGATGTCCGAGAACAGGATGGCGGCATCCATCGCATAGCGACGCAGAGGCTGCAGAGTCACTTCGCAGGCCAGCTCCGGGGACTTGCAAAGACTCATGAAATCGCCGGCCTGCGCGCGCGTGGCACGATACTCCGGCAGGTAGCGACCAGCCTGACGCATCATCCACACAGGGGTCATATCGACCTTTTCGCCTGCCAGTGCTCGTAAAAATCTGTCGTTCTTCAAGGCTGCCAACGCAATATCCTCTCTTAATGATGCAGGTAACAGAAGGCTGGGCATTCTACACACCCGCTCCCATTGCGACAAACTGCCATCCGCCTAGTTGCGGGCGCGGATCTCGGCGTGCACTTCCTCGAGGCTCCGGACCCAGGGCTGCTGATTACGCAGTTCGGCCGGTAATCCGGCGAGCGCCGAGCGCGCCGCTTCCCGCGAGGCGTAAGAGCCTTGAATGACCACAAACCACGGGTTGCCGTTATTGCGCGTCTCGTACCAAAGAAGAGAACTGCCGGAGTGCCGCTGAACAAACTGCTCGACGTTGGCACGTGAAGAGGCGCCCAGCACCTGCAACGTAAATTGATTGGCGGGCAAGGCGAGTATGCGTGCCTGCGGACTTGAACTCGTGGCCGCATTGTCGGCAGCGGGAGCAGGAGCGACCGCACGAGTGGTCGGCGCTGCGGGAGCTGGTGCTGCGGGAGTTGGCGCTGTCACCGCCGCCAACGCAGGTGTTGTCGATGGCGCGGCAACAGGAGCTGCAGCTACTGGCTCCGGAGCGGTCACTGCAGGCGCTGACGCTGATGACAGCTGAGCCGATGATTGAGGAGCCGACGCCACTGCAGCCGGTGTGGAGGCAGCAACCGGCGCGGATGGCGAAGCGGGATCGGTCAGCGGAATCGCCCCACCGGACTGACTCTGCAACCCCGGCAGCTCAAGAGGAACATTGACGAGGCGCGGCGGCTCCGCTGTCTCATCGCCGCCACCGGCGAGAAAAGCCACCAGCAGCACGACAATCAGCGCGACGGCTGAGAGCGCGTACTTCTTCGGAATGCCGGCAAAAAAGCCAAGATCCAGCGTCAGCCCCTTGCCTTGGGGGGTGCCCAGCATAGTGCCCGCGAGAACATTGACAGCCCCCGGCATGCCACCGGACTGTTTGTGAATCTTCTCGATCTGCTTGTTGCTGAATGGCAAGGGCCGCGCCTGATCCCCCTGCGCGAAACCCACCGAGTTGAGACGGTAGCGCAGATAGTCCCGAGTCTCCTCAAGACTCAGTGCAGGCAGGTCAATGACAGTGAACTGTTGCTCGCCATTGTGGAGCGGGCAGGTGTAATCGAGGGTATCCAGCAGCTGCGGCAGCCCCAGGAGGATCAGGTGGAAAGTCCCCTCAGCGTTGTCGACCAGCGCTAACCGCACCAGCAGCGCCAACGCGTCATCTCCCAGCTCGTGTGCATCATCGACTATCAAGACGACACTGCGTGACTGCTGCCGGACGGACTCGAAGTAGTCCAGCAATGCTGCCTTGAGATCAGCCAGTGTGGCGTGGGGTGGAAAATCGAGCACGAAGGCCTTGAACATCTCCTCCAGCAATTGCGCGGGACTGGTCAACAGACTGGCGCGGGCCCGGGCCACCAGCTGTTGCTTGCCAGCCTGCCTGACGAAGAAATCACCGATGGTGCTCTTGCCACTGCCTGCCGGCCCAAGCAGCGCCATGATGTGATTGCTATGGGTGGATTGTTGCAGCAGTTTTTCCAGCGTTTGGCGGCGCTGCGCACCCGGGTACAAACTGGCCATCGGCGTGTCGGCGGCGAAGGGGTTAGCCGAAAGGTGCAATGACTCAAACGTCTCGTTTACCTTTGACACAAGTTCTCTCCCGCTTCCAATGTTTGTTGCAACAGGGCTGCGTCGATACCGCTCTCGATGACGGCCTCACCTAATCCTCGCAGAAGAATGAAGCGAATCTTGCCGCCTTGCACCTTCTTGTCGAACGCCATCAGGCGCATGAAGTCGTCGGCGCTCATGCCAGAGGGAGGGGCAATCGGCAGCCCGGCTCGCTGCAGAAGATGCTTGGCTCTCGCCGCCGCATTCGCCTCCAGCCAGCCCAGACGCATCGACAGATCTGCCGCCATGACCATGCCCGCCCCTACGGCTTCTCCGTGCAGCCAGGTGCCATATCCCATCGCCGTTTCAATGGCATGCCCGAAGGTATGTCCCAAATTGAGAAGAGCACGCACACCGCCCTCTTTCTCGTCAGCGGCGACGATACGCGCCTTCTCCTCGCAACTGACTTTGACCGCCTCCGCCAGGAGGGTCTTGTCGCCCGCCAGCAAGCCGTCGATATTGTTCTCCAGCCAGGTGAAAAACGGCAGATTGTCGATAAGTCCGTACTTGATGACTTCAGCGATGCCAGCCTTGAGCTCGCGATCTGGCAGCGAGGCGAGCACATCGGTATCGGCGACGACGCACTGGGGCTGATAGAAAGCACCGATCATGTTCTTGCCAAGCGGATGATTAACCCCGGTTTTGCCACCCACGGAGGAGTCCACCTGAGACAGCAGGGTCGTGGGCACTTGAATGAAATTGACGCCACGCTGATAGGTTGCCGCCGCGAATCCGGTGATATCCCCCACCACTCCGCCGCCCAGCGCGATCAGCGTTGTACTGCGTTCATGACGATCAGCCAGCAGTTTGTCGTAGATGGCGCCAAGAGTGGCCAGAGTCTTGGTGTGCTCTCCATCGGGCAGAATGAGATGATCACACTGCACGTCTCCCAATGCATCCTTGAGTTGCGCCAGATACAAAGGTGCGACGACTTCATTGGTCACGATGAGAGCTCGCTTGCCGTGCACATGAGGGCGAATCAGTCCAGCCTGCCCCACAAGTCCGGAGCCAATGAAAATGGGGTAGGAGCGCTCCCCGAGGTCTACTTCAAGTCTGATCATGTTGTGCTTTCCAGCGCTAAAGGGCGCCCGCACAGTGCGGGTCTGAGTGAATACTTGTTTTCAGCAGGCGGCCATCGACACGCCCGCCGAATTCTAAATGACGGAACCTGCGTCGCGTTGGGCAGGGTCTGCCTTGTCGGCAGGTGCTTTCTCAACGGCCATCGCTGCCACCAGTGCCAGGTTGGCTTCGCGCCATTCTTCGATCTGGCGCAGAATCTCGGTGCTGACGGCGCGCGGGCTGCGACGGCTGGTATCCACGATGACGTGCGCCGTCTCGCGGTACAAGGGCTCGCGAATCTTGATCAACTCCTTAATTTTCGCCAGCGGATTGTCAGTCTGCAGCAGCGGACGACTCTTGTCCTTGCCTGTGCGCTCCAATTGCTGAGCGACAGAGGCTCGCAGGTAAACCACAATCCCTCTGTCATGCAAATGAGTTCGGCTCTCGGGGGCGAGAATCGCACCGCCTCCAGTCGCCAGAATGATGCCGCGTCGCTTCGTGAGCGTATCGATCATGCGGGCCTCACGGATGCGAAATCCTTGCTCACCTTCCACATCGAATATCCACGGAATATCAGCGCCTGTCACAAATTCGATTTCACGATCCGAATCGAAGAAGGGCATATCCAGCTGCATCGACAGCAGCCGCCCAATGGTGCTCTTGCCAACACCCATGGGGCCAATGAGAAATATGTTGTCGTGCTTGTCCATGAATAATCCGACTTTTCAGCGCTGCGTGTGCGAGGGCGCGATAATTGATTTTCCCCGCTGGCGGCGTTTGGCGGCGGGGCAATGCCGAACATTGTAACCTTTGCGGGCGCATAAAATCACGGCCGGTCACGGACAGCTCCAGGGCGATGATGCCAGGAGCTGTCCGATGCAGAGCAGGGGACAGGGAAGCGAGTACGAGACCCGAGGCACGCCTCAGCGCGTATTGATCTCGGCAATGATCTTCGGTGTGATGAAAATCAGCAGCTCAGTGCGGCGATTCGCATTGTTGGTGCGCTTGAACAGCCGACCAAGATAGGGGACGTCACCGAGCACGGGGGTCTTGCTCTCGGTGGTAGTCGTTTCCTCTCGGAACACACCGCCCAGAACAATCGTGTCACCATTCTCGACCAGCACACTGGTGTTGATGGAGTTTGTGTTGATGGCCGGAACATTGCCGCTGCCCACCGCCACGGAGTCCTGGTGAATATCCAGCTGCATGATGATGCGGCCATCCGGCGTAATCTGCGGCGTCACTTCCAGGGACAAGACGGCGTCGACGAATTCTGTGGTCGAGCCCCCTGCCGTTCCGCCAGCCTGAGCCTGGTAGGGAATGCGCACACCCGATTCGATGGTAGCGGTGACCTTGTCCTGCGTTGTGACCTTGGGACGTGCAATCACTTCGCCGTTGCCGCTGCTTTCCAACGCCGAAAGTTCCAGCTCGATCAAGCCGCTGTTGCTGGTGAAACCGACAGAGAACGATGACGCTGATTCATCCTGCAACCCGAGGTCCACGGCAAGCGCGTCCGGGAATGTCACTGAACCGATCGGAATGGGCACGGCAGCAATGGCCTGCGACACGATCGCGTCGATCAGGCTGGGGTCTGTGCCATCCTGCAGCGCCTTGACCCGTGCAGCTTCGCCAGCCGCCATCGCCTTCTGCACAGCAACACTCTCCGCGACGCGATTGTTCTGCTGCTCGAGCGTGGAGGCCTGACTGCCGCCATAACGGAAATTGTCGGTAGAGTCCGTGCGTCCCGCGCCACCCCAGCGAATCCCCAGATCACGTCCGAAATCGGTCGAGACGTTGACGATACGAGCCTCGATCAACACCTGACGGACGGGCACATCAAGCCGACTGAGCAGCTCCCTGACTTCGTCGAGCTTTTCTGCGACATCGCGAATAATGATGATATTGGTACGCGCGTCGACGGTGGCCGAACCACGACTGGACAAGATTCCTGTGCTCGCGGGCGCAGTTGCCGCTGCATCGGTAGCCGCAGGAGCACTGCCCGTTGCCGAGCCAGTCAGCAAGGTGAGAATGTTGGCCGCATCGGCATAGTTCACCTGCACGAATTCGGTATGCAGCGGTGCCAGCGCTTCCGCCTGCCGCGTGGCATCCAATGCCTGCTGCTCCTGCGCCGCGATCTCGTCAGCGGGAGCCACATAAAGCACGTTCCCTACCAGACGCTTGTCCAGATTACGCGACTGCAGCACGAGGTTCAGCGCCTGATCCCATGGGACGTCGTCCAATTCCAGGGTGATGTTGCCGGAGATGGCGTCACTGGTGACCAGATTGAAATCATTTTCGTCCGCCAGCAGTTGCAGTACCGCACGCACATCGATGTTCTGGAAACTCAGTGAAACGAGAGTGCCCGAATAGGCAGCGGCCGGATCACCATTTGCTGCGGCGGCACC
>JACCED010768824.1_pt1 | contig 15893 bp, 37 predicted proteins | sample 7455021 | NCBI WGS metagenome assembly JACCED01 (sample SAMN15323456, study PRJNA562643) | freshwater metagenome | isolation source: river surface water | place: USA:Blue River Watershed | collected 2017-08-19 | reverse complement strand
TACTCACACTTCTTGCAGAAACGCTTCTCATTTACAGGGCGTTCTGCTACTTCATTTTTCTTAGTCATTTTGCCAATCCTGTATAAAATATAATTTGTGTCTTGCCTAGAAGTATAATAAGTGACTTTCCTTTAGGATGTACTTCAAAAGCAATCCCATATAGATTGCTAGGGCTAAATCGCTCAACCATGCGTTTGTACTTAATCATATCTCTCCTATATACTATTATAAGGTATAGTTGCTTGCTTGTCAAGCATGGGTTGCTCTATACCGCCGAACTTCATCGAAGATAGGTGCATGAATGTCTACCCTCTCAAATGGAGATGTATAGACAGTCTGGAACAACCCATTGAATCTAATCAGTGTCTTGTTAGCCCTAGCCATAGCAACCACTTCCAGGTCTTCATCGCTTGCCTGACTAGTTGCCATCTGCAAAACATATTGAGCTGCTGTATCTGGGTCTAGCTCAGGAACAACATCCCAAATCTGACCAGACTTGACCATGTCCTTGTCTTGGTACATGATTGAATATTCTACTAGGTATTCTTCTTTCACTGTCTAGTCCATTCTCTGTTGTGTGACATTCCGTCATATAGGTCTTGTATTTCCCATACGTCTTTACATGTGTTGCACTGCCACTGGGTTCCAGGATACCAATTGGTAGCCCTTGGCATACCCTTGCATTTGTGAGGACCCTCTGTCACCAGAATGATCTCTCCCTTGGCAGGTGCGTTGTCTCTGGTTAGCCATCCCATCATATATCCAATACTCACCATAATGAATGTGGCAAACAATGCAATTGCTGAATCTGGCATTACTTCTCCCAGCCTACAAACTCTGTCTCTGGCTTGTGTTCTTTAACTACCTTTACGATCTCTCGTGCTGTGAGCATGTCTTCTTTGAGCCAATCAATACCGTGGACATGTTCGGTTACAGTGTCAACAATCTGGTTGTGTCTTTCAACCATACCTGCTTCGTAACCGTGTTGCCAGCCAAGGTCATAGCCTTTCTGGACTAGGCGTACTCGCCATTTAAATATATTAAGAAACTTGTTCACGTTCTATCCATTCCCCACCGTTTAGGTAGTGGAGCATTCTCTTATACTCCTCTGGGTCATACCACGACTCTGGATTTTCCTGAGCTTCTTTTAAATTACGATTGACCCAAATTTTTGCTTTGTGTATCTCTAATGCTAATCTATCTCTTAGCTCTTCTTGTGCTTCTTCAAGAGTTGTACATTTTGTACCCTCAAACCTATCGCCAATGTATCCATAGTGATATGCCCTGTAGTATGGTGCTTCCCCATAGGAAAAGTACTGTTCGATATACCAGTGGCAGTCACGGTCTTTGTGGTGGTCTACACTCACAAAGTGATACCATATCTTGCTAAGGTTTACGATCTCTTGTTCTAATGGTGTCATTAGAAGGGGGTGTTGTCGTCCCACAGGGTGTCTCCCTGGTTGTTTTCTTCTACTGCGTTGGCATCCACCATTGCCTGTTCAAGAAGCTTGATTACTTCCTCTACCTGCTCTAGTGTGAGGAACTGTGTTGCTTCGTTACCCTGACCATCCTGCATGTTGAATGACACCATTGGTGTGTTGTCATTCCAATTACGCCATGCGTGGTATGAGAATGCTGTGTACTCTCGCTTGATTGTGTTGTTTTCCATTTGTTTCTCCTGTTATACTGGTTGTATGAATAAATTCAAATATGTTATCTTCCCTGACAGAAACTACACATTCCGCATTAACGGAGAAGACGTAGAGGTGTCTGGTGAAGAGCTTTATTTAGTTGTTGGTGAAATTGCTAATAGGCAACAGAAAATGTCTATGTTGGATATGGTTGGCATATCTTATGATATAGACATTGATAGTGTCCTCTAGCCTTCTATCGTACCCGACAAAATATCGTCAAGTGATTCGAAGCCTGTGTCTTCTTCAATGCCAAGACCTGCAAGCAAAAGCATGAATGTCTCGTCAACGAATGAGATTGCTTTGTCTGTGGGCTTTACTACCCCATTGGCAAGTGCATAGGCTAGTGGTAGCCCAAGGTCGTTATAGTCAACAAAATCCTGGAACTCCTCGTCATTACGAAAGTTCATCCACAGGTCAGCAAGGATAAGAGCCTTGTTCTCAAATGTAGTTTCTTCCATATTAGTCTACGTAGAAGCTGTAGTATCCGTAGCTGTCGCATACGGTGCAGTTCTCGTCTCCCTCTCCCTCTCCGTCTTTGTTGCACTCTGGGCAAGGTAGGCTTGCACTCATCTTAATGGTCTCTGTCTCATCAGTCCACGAGGTCTTGGATACATACCAAGCCTGTTCACGCCAGCAACAGTTGTTTGGGTTAAACTCTAGGAAGCCAGTCGAAAGCTGGTCGTCCTCACAGGTGCTGTGCAGAGTCCAAACAAGGTTAGGGTCAATCAACTCTACAAGTTTACGATTCTCTGGTGTAGCCTCGTAGATCTCTGGGTCATACTTTTCCAGAAAGTCCTGGTACTCTTGCAGTAGTTCGTCTTCAGTCATTTTGTCTCCTTGTTTGGTATATATCTATTATAAGGGATAATCGCTTGCTTGTCAAGCGTTAGTTCCTCTTATTTACCGCCGAGCTTTTGTTGCATTTGGTGCATAGGATGATGTAATAATCATTATGTATCTTACATAACTTCATTAGTTGTCCCCATTCCAAATACGGTCAGCAGCTTCTGGGTCAAATTCCCACCCAAGGTACTCCATCAGTTCTTTGATTGTCTGAGCATCCTTAAACTTATTAGTCTTCATGTAGGTATCAAAGAGTGAGTTGAGTCTGAAAGTCATTGCTCGTTTGTGTTCTTCAATGCCTTCCTCATAAGCAGAATCATAGCCAGCATCAAAGCCATTGCTATAGCCTTCTTCATAACTCTGCTCGCCAAACTTCTTGATCTTGTTGGTAATCTTGTCAATGTTCATTATGCTGCTTCCTCGTGTGCTACCCAGTAATACTTGCATGGTTCTTTACGATTAGGGCAACAAGGGTTGCTCTCTGCCACAGAACTGTAGAAGTCGAAGTAGTAGATAGGGTCTTTCTTGTATAGGTTTGCCTTGTGTGTAGTGGTAAGACGCTTCATGGTAAGGTCATTGGTATACCACTCTGGAGTGTCAAAGCTCCAGTCAATACCGTTGACATTAAGAAGGTTGGTAAGGTTTTCCATATTCTTGTCAGTCTTAATGCCACGCTTGTTTGCTTCACGAACCATAGCCATGGTGTAGTCAAACAGCTTGTGCTCAAAGCCACGCCACATCTTCACAGCAGGGTGGTTACGCCATCCAGCACGTGGGTCTGGGTTGGATAGAACTTTGAGGATTTGATAGCACTCTAGGATTTGCTTGTTAAGACGCTTAGAGTCTAGAGCCTGTGCAGACTTGTCGAAGTCTTTGAATGGGAGAAAGGTTTGCATACGTTCCTATCGTTTAATGGACCTTATACTACTATTTTACAGCACAGAGCCAGGAATGTCAAGCTCTTCATTCATATTGTTTTCGTAAATAGCATTAAGAGCCTTACGAACTAATTCCTGTAGCATGTCTCCATAACGGTGCTCAAGCTCAACCACATCGTCAGCATACCAGTCTGGTTGCTCTCCTGGTTTACGAACTACAGCCCAGTAGGTGTTGATTGAGTCAGCCCTTGGCTCACCCTCAATGCGACCAATGTGAAGGACATCAATGATGTGTCCGTTAATACGCATCTCTACTTGTACTGGCATTGTTACTCTCCGTTAATGAATTTGAGAAGGGACTGGGAGTCGAAGTGGTCACGGTAGATTCCGATACCTGCTTCAATTTCAATATAAGTTCTGTTTTCTTCAATCCAGTCTGATATACGCTTACGTTCTTTTATGGTTGCATCTATTGAAGCTGTATTGATAATCATCTGGTGTACCAAGCTAGGATTATCAAACTTAATACTCTTTGGTGCTTTCTCTGGCATGTGATATACTTTCTATATGGCTGCTAAAAAGGGTAAAGGATCAGGGATCCGTAACTCAGACCGACAGAATGGTAAGGGAAATAAGAAACGTCCTAAGATGTTTGACCCTGCCAAGCGTCGTCTCGTTACTTTATAATTATACACGTTGACTATTGATTTGTCAATCATCTTTTGGTATAATAGATGTACTAAGAGATTGGATTACTATGTCTAGACTAGAACGTAGAGCAGTTAGCAAGGAACTTGCCAAGCTGCAAAGAAAAGCAAAAGAAGATATGCTCAAATGGGCTATGTCACTTGAACACGACCCTTCTAAAGAAGAAGGCGAAGCATGGAAAGCAGGATACATTGCAGGAATCAACCGCAACAGCCAATCTAAGTGAGATGTTCTCTACACTTAAGGAAGCACATGAACGCCAGATTGAAAAGGTACGCACGGACGAGCGTATCCGTATGCTTGAATGTGTGAAGGCACTATACAACGACCAGAAGATCGACCAGGAAGCACTTGAATTGCTTGCCCTAGAGATTGCTATGGGAGAGTAGCATGGAGTTTGTAGTTGGAGTCATTGGCTTTATCGTTGTTGCATTAGCATCTTGGTACACAGATAGAGCCAAGAAGCAAGACAGACGAAGGCGAGACTATTACGATGGCTAAGTTTGGATGGTGTATCACAGGTCACCACAATAAGTGCATAATTAAAACAGATACAAACAATTGCTCTTGTGAGTGTCACATGGAACAGGTCCCCTAGTGGGACCTTTTCTTTTATCAAAACTAATGTATAATTGATTTATGTCTAATCTAGACGAGATTGAGGAAGACCTCATTGCCCTCAGAAACAAAACCGAGATTGGTATTGACGATCTCATGCGTCTGTCTGCCCTTCAGGAACGTGCAAAAATCTTTGAGAAATTAAGATGGCTTATACAACAAAAAGACTCCAGCAACGATACTATAGCTGCTGAAGTCCTTTGCTGGGCTTGGGAAGAGTTATCTTCTTAGTCTCTTATGTGGGTCTGGATACTCTAGTGTCTGCAACTTCTCTTCAAGTATCTGTAGCTGTTCTTTGAATGCATCTGTTACTACCTTTGCACGTGCCTTAGCAGCCTTAGAATGCTTCTCATAGTTCTCCTTGACATCAAGATAGTGGATTGCTTCCACATACCCTGCCACATCATCGTGTGGTACAAAGATACCAGAATCGCCCAGAGACTCTTTAAGACCAGGTGTAGGGGCAGCAATGCATGGGATACCACTACAGGCTGCTTCCATACCAACACGACCCCATGATTCGTATGAAGATGGCATTAGAATAATACCAGTCTTGGCATAGATCTTCTTTACATTTGGGTCATTCTTGTATAGAGTTACGTTAGGCAGTTCCTTATCGTAAGTTACCTGTTCTCCATATGCTCCTAGTACCCCAATGAATTGACGCTCAGGGAAGATTCTAGCCAACTGCCAGAACATCTTTCCACCCTTAGCCTCATTCATGTTGAGCAGTGTGATAGCTTCTCTAGTAGTCTTGGTAGTGTAGTACTTTGGATCAGTTGGAGGGTATACAACTACCCTCTCAATTGTGTCATGTACAGTCTTAGCAATCCAGTCAGAGTTAGCAATGGCTAAGTGGCAGGTAGACCTGTCAATCTGATTATAACTAAGTTGTTTGTCATTGTGGACTAGGTGTACCAATGGCTTCTTCATTGCCCTGCTAAACCTAACAGCCTTCTTTGTGAAGTCTAGGTGGGTAAAGATTATGTCAGAGTTCTCTAATAGCTTTATTACTCTATCGTCATTAGCGTCATAGATTGGTACGCCTTCGTATTCTGTAGCACCAGGCTCTCTAGTGATTACAGATACCTTGTGTCCATATTCAGCAAGACCAACAAGGATCTGGTGTAGCATTGTCTCTGCACCAGCATTATGATTTGGTAGGTAGCCATGTACATAGGCTACAATGTTTAATTCTTTTTCCATGTTTCTATTATACCTTCTTTCGTCCCCCCAGTAGGATTCGAACCTACGGCACACGGATTAGAAGTCCGATGCTCTATCCACTGAGCTATGGAGGGATAGTACCCAGGATGGGATTTGAACCCACTATCGTCACCTTATAAGAGTGCTGCCTTTACCGATTAGGCTACCTGGGCGAACCCATTAAGACTTCATTATGCCATCTATGATAGCGTATAGGTCTTCGTGAGTTCCATAGTTTGGAATGCTCCAGTCAAACTGGTGACCGTCCAAAGCGATTTCGGAAGGATGGTCATTGGCTGGTTGGTGATTAAACTTGTTAACACGCCATACCTGACCACCATTAGCCTTGATTGCATCGTACTCGTTTGGAAAGCGAACATCTGCAATAACAACATTAGCAATACCATTAGCCTTGCTCATTGCTAGGTTTACCCAGAAATCTTCGCCCCATTGATTCCTAGCAACCTCTGTACCAAAACGCTGAAGCATTCTGCGTACATATGGAGACTCCTGCTTGACAGACTCCCACCCAGACCTATCAACAATCCAGGAAAGCCTAACACCTGGGATAGCTGGATAGTCTGAGACAATAGGGTCAAGAGCATACAGGGCATCACGAATAGCATCAGCAAACGCAATACGTGTAAATCCATAGTGCTCTACAAGGTGCTGTGCTACAGTGTCCTTGCCTGTCTGTGCATAACCGCTTAAACCAATAATCACTTGTGCAACGCCTTAAAGGTTTCTGGGAATGCCTCGTGCGAAAGATCCTTGACAGCAAATGCATACTGCTGGATTTCGTACTGTGCATCATGTTCCATACGCTGTTCAAGGAATGTTAGGACTCCCTGTAGCGAAGTGGTCCAACGCCAACGTACATACATTGCATATGCAGGTAGGAACAGACGTGCTTCTTCTGGAGCAATGCCATCATTCATTGCTTCGTGGTATAGTCGTACACCCTCGTGGATAACATCCTTAAGCTTGTTAGTGTAGTAGAAACCACTACTAGGATTGATAGGCTCTCCGCTACCCTGCTTGCTATTGGCTGGCTTACTACGCCATGATGATGCACTAGGAACATAGAACTCTTCGTCTTCTGTAATATACCTGCGACTTGACTCGTTCCAACCATTCTGGTCGTCTACGTGTGTACTTGAAACTGCGTACTTCCACCACTGACGTGCTACGAACAGAGGTGCGTAGATTTCAAACGTGAGTGCTGCATGGCGGAATGGCGACGTATGCCCTTCACGAATGAGGAAGCCAATAAGCTTCTCGTCTTTCTCGGTAAACTCTTCAGCCTCTTTATCGTATGATACACGTGCAGCATTGACCACAGATAGGTCATCGCCAAGAGTGTCAACCAAACGTACATATCCCTTGTCCAATACATTAATAGGTTCTGGTGTTGTTTTAATAAAGGTTGTCATTATCCAACCCTCTTTAGTGATACCTGTGGCTCGTGACCCTCGTCATTGCGAGATTCCCAGTTCTCATAGGACACAGCAAATAGCTCTCCATCCTGCTCAAACAGAACGTTAGCAGCTTTCAGTGCCTGGATAATCTTTGCCTGTTCCTGGGCTGCCAATGTCCCTACAAGGCTCATGGCATCGATATGGTAGTTGTTAATGATCTGAGTGCTGTTCTCATTCATGCTATTCTCCTGTTGATTCTAGTACCGCCAAAATGTCCCTAGAAAACACAACCAGATATTCCTGACCATCGTGCTCTAGTGTCTGTGTGGCTAGTGGGTTGAAAAGAACTTTGTCGCCTACTGCAACGTCTGGGTCTAACTGAATGCCACTAGGCAGGGTTCGTCCTGGACCAATAGCAATCACCTCTCCAGTGTTCTTTACTTCTTTTGCTGATTGGATGATTAGACCAGATGAACTCACCTGCTCCTTATCTCCCTCAGTCTTAATAATGATACGGTCCTCTAATGGCTTGAGCATTAGTAACCACCTTTCTCATGTTCTACACCGTGCTTTTCATCGATGTACTTGTGAATCTTACGCCATGCGAACACCCTGGAAATTACATATCCTACAACAAGGAATACTCCATTCCAAAATACTTCTGCAATTATGTGATCTGGCGAAAACATTACTTCTAATAAGCTTTCTTCGTGCATGTCTCTCCTATGCTTTGTTTGTACTATAATTATACGTTAGTTACCGTTGTTTGTCAAGCTCTAGTGGGCTTGGGTTTGGATAAAGTTCTTGCAGTCTAGGCAGTAGTTCGTGGAACCAGGCTTCTTCTGTGGATGCGAACTCACCCTCAATGCGTTCTTTTGATGGACGAATCTTAACATCTTCCATCTCAAACGCAAACTCTTCATAGGTATTCCCATAGCCAGAACGCCACAATGTGTATTCATCTAATACATCAGCCAGCTTAGACTTCTCCATTGGCATTGGAACGTGTAACTCAAAGTTCTTTGGGTCTTCAAATCCATTCCATTTTAGTTCTTTATATGTTTCATTAAGCTGTCTAACATACCCCATGCTTTCACGGTTACGAACCTTCTCTTCAATTAGGTCAATCAGGTATCCGTTGCAGTAAGTATCCACAAAGTCTATCTTTTTCATAATAAAGAAGTCGTCATTCATAAGAACAAAGTGCTCGCTAATGGCATCTGTCCAGCATATATAACGCATATTCCATCTAGCGTTTTCTAGTTTGTCTAGGGTCTGTTCAACCTCAACATAGTTACCGCCATACCAACCAGGCTTGCCACCAACTACCCAAATGTTTGCATCTGGAAAGCTTGCTAGGACTGATCTAATTGAATAGCGTAACTCTTCGTTGTCTCCAGGACGACAAATGTATACGAAATCCACTTGCTATCCTAGAGATCCGCCAGGTCCACCACTGGAGAATGCTCCGTCAGAGCCTGTAGCGTCTCCAGAACGCCCTCTACGAGTTCCCGATGGCTTCTTGCCATACTTACTCTTGATGTTTCCACCAGTAGGTCTACCACCTTGAGCAGGTCTCTTAATCCCTACCCCAGGATATTTAGGGTCAACGGTGAATGATGGGTTTGCAGGGGCAACCTCTTTCTCCACCATTTCAGTAACTCTCTCATGGTTTGAGTGATCTGCACCGAAACCAGCAAACAAGCCCTTGTCCATTTCTCGTTGTACGATACCACGTGACCAAGAATATCCAGCGTCTCCACCCCATGCAAGCCACATGATATATCCGTTAGATGGATTAGACTGGTTAGCCCAGTCCTTACCCTTCTTGTCTACCTCGTGGCGTGAGAAGTATGAGTACATACGCTTAACAGTACTAAGAGACAAAGTCTCTCCTCTTGCTAACTGTCCTGCACGAGTCCAGCCAACTGCTGTGCCAGCACCATTGGCTTTGCCATCTTCTTTAAACTTGATTGCTCTACGAGCTGCTGCTCTAGCACCTGCTGGTGGAGAGTATCCCTCAGCCTTTATTAACGAGTCTGTGTCATAAACAACGTCATCCGTGTCTTCCCATAAGTCATCTACCTTAGATACTGGAACACAGTTTGGGACCATCTTGCCACCATCGCCAGGCTTCATGCCACGCTGTGCGTAGCCATCCCAGCAAGGTCCCTGGGCTTTAACTAGATTGTTATCCATTAGTCTTCCACCTCAATGCTTGCACGAAGCATCCAGCAGAACTTCTGAGAGGCTGTCTGGCGGTCTGCCAGGAAGTTGGCAAGACCAAACTCCCCAAGACCGTTAGCGACATTGCCAGCCTCAACAAGCTTTGCAATGTGAGTTTCAATTTCATTGTAAAGATCAACAAGCATTGGCTGTGGATCTCCAACAAGAACATTCTCTCCTACTGTAGATAGGTCAAAGAAGTCTGTAAGTCTGTAAGGTGAGTATGCCTTTAGCATACGAAGCCACTCTGCGTAGGTATCTGTAGCACCATCGTAGCTTTCATAAATGTCTCCAAAGAAATCGTGGAGCTGGTGAAAATCGTCTGACTCTACGTTCCAGTGGTATCCGTGAGCCTTCATTCCTAGTGCGACGTTATCTGCTAGGAGTGTTCTTAGTTGTGCAAGTAGTTGTTCCATGTTACCATTCTATCATATAAAGAGGGGTGGACAGTTTGACATCATGTCCAGGATGTTTTCCCAAGGTAGCGTCCATGCGGAAAATCTGCGTACTTGGTACTATTATACTACTTCTTTGGAGTAGTAGTCTTCTTGGCAGTAGCCTTGGCTGGAGCCTTCTTAGCAGCAGTGGTAATCTTCTTGCTTACCTCTACAGCTACGACTTCTGCTACCCTGCCAAATGCTGGGTCCTTGGTGTTAAGCCAACGAATTACTGTTGGTACTGCTGCTGCCCATACACCATTGAGTACGAGTAGCCAGCCGTTAGCGTCAATGTCAAGAGGCGATGGCACTCCCTGTGCTTGCATCTGTGACACTGTCAATGCTAGGACTACACCTAGCAGGTTACGAAGGTATGAATTAATCATTGCCTTGTTCATTGTTTTCTCCTTGTTGTTCTGGAAGGAAGCTAAATAGTTTTTCTAGTGACTCTTCGCTAACCTTACCGTAAGATGCAGACACCTTGACTGCACCTATTGCTTCCTGGACATCTTCAATATACTTGAATGCCCAGTCTCTTGATTCAGAAATAAACTTAACAAAACCATCTGTCTGCTCAATTGAAGCATTCTCTCTCTTGTCAAGCTCTTTCTGCAAGAATGTAATTTTGTGTTGTGACTCTAGTGTCAATCTAAGAAACTCAACGGAGTTTCGCTTTATGTAATCTCTTAGCATAATGTTTCTAATGACAAGATAGATTACTAGTCCAGATAGAAACACGTAAGCCACTGCATTCAGCAGAAATGAGAGATCCATATTACTCACTTACCTCGTCTCTAGATACCAACACTAGTGCTCCGAAGCCTTCAAGTGTCTTCTTGACACCATTAATGTACCCCACAATTTCTTGTGCGTACTCTTCAGAGATATCGACAATTGATTTTGGGTCTACCACAATTGTGATAAACTGACCATTGTCATACAGGTCAACCTTAAAGTCACCTGGTGCTTTGATGCTGTGAAAAGCATCTGCCATTTCATCTGTATACATTTTATTCCTTATCGTTCGTTAAGACTTCCCAGACCCTAGCCCAGTCCTGCTTTGTTTTGTGGCTGTTAAACTCTCTGGACATTTTGCCCTTCTCCAAGTACACGCCACCCCAGACTCCGTACTCCTTGTTTGTGACACCATTTGCAAAACAGATTCTTGCAACTGGGCAGTCAAGGCAGTACTCGTCTACAGCAGGTCTTAGACTTTCTTCTTCTTCATATTTGTCAAAGAAGATGTTAGTGTCCCAGCCGAGACAGGCTGCATCGTCTTTCCAATCATCCTTGTTGCCCATTTTGTTTAACAAACTTTCTTGGGAGATTCCAGCCGTTGTCCCATTCGTAACGCTTACGAATTACCCACTTACCGTTCTGGTAAGCACCTTCTGGGGACATCCATGCTGTAGGGGAGGACTTGGTTTCAATTACTGTCCAGCCATCCCATGATAGGGCATCGTTGTTATCTACAACCTGCTCCATAACTTCAAGAGAATCAATCATCATTCTCTCCTTCTGTGTATATTACTCGTTTGATTTGTGTTTCTTCTATAACTACCTGGCAACGGTTGCAGGGCTTGCTATACTGATCTTTGCCACGACGATTAACTCGTGCTACGTACAGCGTAGCCCCCTTTACGTTCCAACTAGCATCCCTTATGGCTTCTACCTCAGCATGTACAGAACAGTGTGTTTTGATATGCTCAGGCGAAACAATAAAAGGATTGTTTCTATCCTTGTTAAAGCCAGTGCCAATCACACGACCACCTTTAACAATGATTGCTCCATGTCGTTGACGAGACAATGACTTTGTAGCCATGTACCGTGCAACAGACAGGAAAGACTTTTCGCTATTGCTCAGAGACATTAGTAGCGGTATACTCCAACTTCAACATCCTTAGCTTCAGCCACCTTGACAAGTTCTGGAAGATCTTCTCGTGGCACACCAAAGTAAAGAACAAAGTCAAGTGTTGACACGTGCTCAACTAGCCACTTTGGTGGAACCTTAATAAACCTAGTCTTGATTCCATATGCCTTAAAGCTACGCTCATTGACATTCATAAACTCAAGAGTGAAGTCGTTAATGTTCTTTGGTCCAGAAGAGTAGATGATAAACTCCCTATCTTCCTGATTCTCATTAAGTGTTCGTAGAGCTACCCCAACACCCCTCAAAAAGATTGCGTAGTCGTTGAAGTTGCGATTGCCCTGAATTCCAACAATCATCCTAAAGTCCTTCCGTTAACTTCTCAACAATAAAAATTGTCTTGTCTAATTGTACCTTATCCATAGTGAATGTGTCAACCCCTTTTTTATTTTCAAAGTCTGGAGTTCCATCCTCATTGATTGCAGATACTGTTAGAGATCCGTTCTCAATCCACCATGCCTGGTTATCCATATAAATAATTCTGGTTGAGTTTTTCTTTTCGTACTCTGAAGACTGGGTCTTCTTTCTTTGTGGGAAAGCTGGTGTGCTTAGTGACACCAAGTCTTTAGTCAAGTCAAATAGTTTACTTTGTGAAAATGAAACTTTGATTGTCTTTTTCTGTAGCTGTGGTACGACTGTTTTTCGCACAGCCCAAATGCCAGCAAAGGCTACGACTGTTCCAATTAAAAATTCCATCATTCACCTACCCTAATTATACATAGATTTAGTAGTCATCACCCTGTGATTTATTTTCAACAAGGCGTTCACGTTCGTCTATAACCTCATAGAATACCTTGTCAAACTTTGGACCTGCTCCAAGCTTAAGATGTCTCTCATAGTGGTGTACGCAAAAATCCAGAAAGCCACCAACGCCAAGAAGCCTGATGTATGCCTGTGCATAACACATTGGCTCGTCACAACGATCTGTTGCTAGAAGCACCCACTCTTTTGTCTCTAACATTACTTATCCTTTGAGTAGAATCCGCTACCGTTGAAAGTTACAGCACCAAGATTAAATACCTTATTCATCTTGTTGCCACATTGCTTACACATGTGAACTGGTTCTGGGTCATTGATTGACCTTACCTCTGAAACCTTTGTTTCGCATTCACGACATTGATATTCGTAAGTTGGCATTTGTCTCCCTATGGAATAATCCCCCCAGACCATTTCTAGGGGGACTATACCATTATACTATGTAATGTTTGTTTTGTCTAGTGCTTAACCGAGTTTAGCCCAAGTCTTTGGACCAACGATACCGTCAGCAGTTAGCTTGTGCTTTTTCTGAAGAGCCTTTACTGCATTTGCTGTTGCAGTACCAAATACGCCATCTGCCTCAAGACCTAGCTTAGTCTGTAGGTACTTTACGGCTGCCCCCTTAGAGCCAACCTTAACATACTTACCAGGATAAGCCATCTTTACTGGTGTTGGTGCTGCTGGCTTAGGAGCAACCTCTGCTGCATCAACAACCTTTGCTTCTTCTGGTACATCAACTGTTGGTACATCTGGGAGTGAGTGCGTAGGTGCTACAGTTACAGGAGCATCTTCTGGTGTAACCTTAACTGCTTCTGCATTTGCCTTCTCAAATTCAATTACTGAAGCCATAAACTTCATTGGGTCGTAGTAGCCCTTACCTGTATTGAACCCAGCCATAGGCTGACCCTTGAGGTGACCTGCCCAGATTTCCCAGTGAAGGTGCTTGCCTGTTGCGAAACCAGACTCACCCATCTTACCAACTACTGTACCAGCAGTAATCTTCTGACCCTTCTTAACCTTGATAGAACCAGGAACCATGTGGAAGTAGGTCCATGTGACCTTCTTTCCCATTACGGTTGACTGGACAATGATTGAGTGTCCTGCTGAGTTTGGATCATTGTTAGGCTTAACAGCAATTACCTTTCCATCGAAACAAGCTTCAAGATAAGTAGTCGCTCCACCCTGCCAAATGTCTACACCATTGTGGTGCTTCTTTACTTTCTTAATTGGGTGCATACGCCAACCAAAAGGTGAAGTAACCTTCCAGGCTTTTCCTGGTTTTCCATCTACTGGATATTGTGATTTTGCCATTGTGCATCATCTCCTTCAGTATAAGTATACCAGGAATCTTTGCACCCCCAGAGAGAATTGAACTCTCCTCTTCAGGTTGAAAACCTGATGTCCTGACCACTAAACGATGGGGGCATGTGGATCTTAAGGGATTCGAACCCTTGACTTCCACCTTGCAAAGGTGGCACTCTACCAGCTGAGTTAAAGACCCATGGAGCCTCGTGTCAGGATTGAACTGACGACCTATCGCTTACAAGGCGATTGCTCTACCACTGAGCTAACAAGGCAAGTGGGATAACTAGTTAATCAGACCAATATCCCTGGGTCGTTTCCTAAGACGAGTGACCAACTCCGAGTCTTCCGTAGGACTCCTCACGCCAGATTGTTTAGACTGCCTGAACAGCCGATACGTTGTGACGAAACACTTACGGATGTATCTTAACCGTATAAGGTGATTAACCCTTATAGCGTCCCCGATGGGATTTGAACCCACGATCCCCTGGCTGACAACCAGGTGCTTTAACCACTAAGCCACGGAGACTTGTTGTGATGCGTAGTTGACAAGACTACCATCACCGCCCTACACTATACCACCTCTGGGAACGAGCACCATTGCGAGCCATTTCCGACTACTTACGGCTTTGGTATGCCGATTTCCAACCTTCGGGAGAACTACCTACACCACCCTCTTATAGTCGGTGGTCCACTATCTGGGACAGTCAATCCCATTGCTGACCCACCTGGATTCGAACCAGGAACCTTAGAGTTAACAGCTCTCTGCTCTGCCGTTGAGCTATGGATCATTGTGTATTATCTATTATACACAATCTCTATTCAGTTGTCAAGCTTTTAAACGAGCCATTTTACTACTGGGCAACATGGGTCTCCGCCTTCTTCCCATTCCTGCTCTTCTTCAGCAGTCATGTATGGATCTCCGTCGTGTGTCATACAGAAGCCTTCTGTAATCCATCCCTTTTCAATTCCCTTGTATAGCCATTCAATAGCCTCTGTTGATTCCTCAATAGAGAAATCTTTGTGTTCTATCGTCATAACAAAAACCCTTCCTAGGTTATGTATCTATTATACAGCCTAGAAAGGGTCTTGTCAAGAAGATATTAGTCTTCTTCTGGCATGTTGTCAGTGAATGCTGCATCGATTTCCTCGTCTGATAGCTCTCCGTCGTTTAGGTAGCCACGAGCAAGGTCTTCAACCACATTAGCAATACCCATTACACCTGCTAGGATAGCAGTCTGCAATGTGTCAATACCAATGATAGCACCAGCACCGATAGTTGTCAATGCTGAAACGATAAATAGTGCAAGCATTCTCTTTGCGATTTTTGCGTAGTTCATTATTTGTCCTCCTTATCTTTTCTTAGATTAATTGTGATTAGCCAAATTATAGTTGACCAAATAATCGCTATACCCACGATATCCCTAGCAGACCCTGTCAGGGTTAGCCATGCAATGAAAAACCCCAGTAGGGTGAACACTTGGTTAATACTCTCTTTTAGAACTTCGGCAATCCATTTGAATGTTGATTTAATTAGTTTCATCTTATTCTCCCTACCATCATGCTTGCAATTTGTGATACGATGACCACAGGCACGATGACTTCTTGTGCTTTCTCACGCTGATCTTCGGACATGTCTAAACCTGCCTGAGAAACGTTCTTTAATACTTCTGCTACTGCCTTTCCTGGCTCTGTAAGTAGCTCTCCTACGAATGCTGCTGTCTCTGCTATACCCTCAGAAATAGCCCCAGCGAGGGCTGTGGGGTCTGTGAGAGCCTCTAATACTTGTTCTGCTTGTATTTCTGTTACCGCATCTGCAACAGTGTATGGAAGAACACCTGTATCATTGGCTAATGCACGTTCTTCTAGTTGCTCTTGGG
>JACCED011431939.1_pt1 | contig 15894 bp, 14 predicted proteins | sample 7455021 | NCBI WGS metagenome assembly JACCED01 (sample SAMN15323456, study PRJNA562643) | freshwater metagenome | isolation source: river surface water | place: USA:Blue River Watershed | collected 2017-08-19 | reverse complement strand
CAAGGAACTGGAGAAGCAGGACCACAAGGTCCACAGGGTATTGAAGGACCTCAAGGCCCACAAGGAATTGAAGGACCACAAGGAACCGGTGAAGCAGGACCACAAGGTCCACAAGGTTTAGAAGGCGCACAAGGACCACAAGGATTTGAAGGACCTCAAGGATTACAAGGCCCACAAGGATTAGAAGGTCCACAAGGTATTGAAGGAGCACAAGGACCGCAGGGATTTGAAGGTCCACAAGGTATTGAAGGAGCACAAGGACCGCAAGGATTTGAAGGACCTCAAGGATTTGAAGGACCACAAGGGCCTCAAGGACCTCAAGGCTTTAGCGTTCAAGGTTCTACAACAGAAAATTCGTATAATACCGTTGTTTATGATACTGTAAATAATCTTGCATATTATAATTCAAACAAAACATTTGTAATTCAGCATCCACTTGAGCAAAATAAATATTTAGTACATGCATGTTTGGAAGGCCCTGAATCAGGTGTATATTATAGAGGAAAATCAGAAATTGTTAATAACAAAAGTGTAATTATTAATTTACCTGAGTACGTAAGCAATTTGGCTAATGAATTTACTATACATTTATCACTAATTTATAATGAAAATGATGATAATGATATTTGTTTAAAATGCACTGAAGTTGCTGATAATAAATTTTCTGTATACGGAAGAAATTGTAAATTTTACTGGGTCGTATATGGAAAACGATGTGATATTAATGTAGAGCCTATTAAAACAGATGTTGATGTGAAAGGTGATGGTCCTTATACATGGATTTAATACATTGTTGAATAAATTTATTATCTATCAATAGTATAAAAATATGAATAAAGCAATTTTAGGCAACTATAGTCCAATAACATCTAAAGGAGGAAGACGTCGCAGAACAAGAAAGCATAAAAGAAGTAATAAATCTAGAACTAGAAGACGTCATTAAAGTTAACATTTAATTAAATTGTAAATCAAATAAGCTTATAATTTAATTTATTTATGATTTAATGTCTTCTGCGTCTTGTACGACGACCTCCTGCTAATGAACGAGAGCGACTCATGGAACGATGTTTTCCGCGTCTTCCTTTAGACATTCCTTTTGCCAATGTTTTGGCACCTTTTACACCAAAATCTAACCCAGTTGCCATAGTTCCGTAAACAGCTGAAACTCCTTTCTCAATAACTGGAATAGAAGCACTAGCAACATTTTTAGCTGTTGAACCAACTGTTTTTAATCCTTTGTTGACAACCGGCAATGTTTTGCTAGCAGATTTTGTGATTGATTTCACAACACTTGAGCGACTTCTATGCGATTTTCTCATTATAAAATAAGTATATAAAATATTTATTTATAATAGGATGAATATTAAATATTTTCTAAAGATATTTATCGTAGTTTTTCTTATTCTCTCTTTAATTGCATTTATAAATTCAATTGGTTTAAATTTAAACGACCCAAAAAAACCTAAAAAATTGCTTCAGATTGTGACTATAGAAGGTCTTGAAAATAAAACACAATCATTTTCAACTTCCAGTGCATTTTGTGACGTAAATAAAGGATATGCACTTGAGAAATCGTGCAATAAATTGACACAATACAACTGCGGAGTAACATCTTGTTGCATTTGGTCTAGTGAACATAAATGTAAAGCTGGTAACAATGGTGAATTGTTATTTAAAAAATAAATTAAATACTTCATGGTTTGATTTATGTATTAAAAAATATGAAAAACAATTGTTTAATGTTATATTTAGCATTCATAAGTTTTGCAATTAATTTAAGGAGAATATTTATAAATGAAACCATTGTTTGTATAACCAACGTAAATAATTGAATTATTGCCTGTGCATGCTATTCCACCAACAGGGTTTGTACTTGGCGAGATTGTTTTAACCCACGTTTCTCCTTTATTATTTGATATATAAATATCGCCATAAAACGTTCCCGCTGCAATAGTTGTACCATCGTTTGAAATGCCTATCGATGTCCAACTTAAATCTCCTAAATTTGAAAGCGTTGTCCATGATTGTCCATAGTTGGTTGATACAACTAAATAATTGCTTCTTAATACAATTACATCACCATTATAAGAAGTTACCACTTGTGAATAATTATTTGACGGAGCATTAGTTAAAGTCCATGAAGACCCATAATCGATTGAAACATATAAATATTGATTAGTTACTGCATACATTGTTTGACCAGTAGAAGTTGAAGCAACACCATACCAAAGACCATTGCTAATAGACGATGTATTAATCTGAGACCAATTAAAACCTGAATTATTTGATATATAAATATGACCTGGAGACAAAATATCGCTATCACATGCAATCAACTTGGTTCCATCAGATGAGCTAGCAATCGATTTCCAGTATCTTATACCAGAATTAGTTTGCTGAGTCCATGTAGTTCCAGAATTTGTAGATGTGAATATATAACTACCATATGTGCATGCTGCTAATTTGGTTCCATCGCTGGATGATGCTGCTTGTATCCAAGCGTAACCATAAAGTGAAGTTACTTGTGTCCAAGTTGTTGCAGAATCAGAAGATATATTTATATAAGCAAATTCATTATTAGGAAATGCTGCCAAATGTACACCATCACTTGACGATGATATAGAAATCCATATTGAAGCTGGAGCGGACGTTTGAATCCAATTGTTTTTTTGATATGGGGCAAATATAGCATTTAAATCTTGACCATTAACATAATAATTAGTTGAAGTTGCTTTATTGCCAGATACATATTTAGCAAATATTGTATTTAAATCTTGACCATTAGACATTCTAAATCCAGTTGATAATGTATAAGGAGTTCCAAGAGAAATTGGCTGAAAAATAGCAGACAAATCTTGAATAGTTCCATTATTATTAATAGTATAAAATGTTTGAGGATTGCTCATATATTAAAAAATAAAAAAAAAATTGAATTAAATTTAAAAACATATTAGAATAATATACAATAATATATAAGAGATGATAATCCCTGTTAAATGTTTTACTTGTGGTATGGTTCTTGCTGATAAATATAGATACTATCAAGCTGAAGTTCGTAAAAGAAAATTAGCAAAAACTATTGGTGCTGATACAAATAATATTGATAAAGTTCTTTATTTAACGCAAACATTTCACGAAAAGACACCAGAGGGTGAGGTATTAGATGAATTAAACTTAAAAAAAATGTGTTGTAGAAGACATTTCTTAACTCACGTTGACATTGATTAATTTCTTAATATAATATATAAATGGGTAAAACCAAAGGGTCAAGAAAAGTTTCAAGAAGAAAGCAAAAAATGTATAATATGAGAGGTTGTTCTAAAACTCGTAAAAATTATTTAGGTGGCAGCCAAGATGCTCCTTTAGCATACACTGGAAAACCAACGCCAACGTTTCCCAATCCTTTTTTGTCGTATACTGGCAAAGGAGGTTCAAGTTGTGGTTTAAGTAATCCAATAAATGTTCCTTCCAATCTAAATGGAGGCAATCCTATTTATCCAAATACAGGTCCACCTTTTAAACAAGGTGGTAATATTTTTAATAATCCTGGTCAAATGGGTGGGTGTGGTCAGAATTGTACTATGGGATTTATGGTTGGAGGAGTAAGACATAGAAATGGTTGCAAATGCAGTAAATGCAAAAAGAAAACGATGAAGGGAGGTAATCCTGGCATACCATATCCAAATGGATTGGTTGGGTCTTCATGGACGCCAAATGTAGACGGGTGGCCGGGAGTAGATGGAATTGGTGGAAATCGTAACTATATTGCAAATAACACATATAATAATGACATTTCAAGACAAATGGTTGATGTTGGTGCAAATCCGCCATTTTTAAAAGGTGGAAAACGCAAACAAAAAGGAGGAACGTTATCAAATTTTATGGGGCAAGATTTAGTTAATTTAGGAAGACAATTTCATTTTGGATTAGGAAGTGCATACAATGCGTTGGCCGGATATTCTGCCCCTGTAAATCCAATGCCATGGAAAGACCAATTTCCATCCAGAACAACATTTAATCCGGCACTAATTTAATTTTTTTCTGACAATAATCTATAATGGCTCCTTTTCCAAGAACATTAAAACAATTATGTAGTCCAGCTGCACTTTATTTCATAATGTCAATGTTCGCATTAGTAATTGTTATATTTCAAAATTTAGGAAATACTAGTAGTTATAATGTTGGCAACTTTTCTTGTCGTGTCCCAAATACATTTATTGTATTTATTGTTAAGTTCATCTATATTGTTTTCTGGACATATGTTTTGAACTTAATATGCAAAGATGGTCACGTTGGCATTTCATGGTTGCTGGTTCTTCTTCCATGGATTCTTCTGTTTGTTATGATGGGATTGTTAATGCTTAATATGTAAATAAATATAAATTATTAATAAAATATATACATAATTTATATGGTAAAAAAAATTAAAAATGGTTTGTCGTATGAAAAAAATGGTTGGAAATATGTATCAATTCATGGAAAACCAAAAGAAAGAGGATATGCTTATGGATATTTATGTGCAGAAGATTTTAAGGAAATTCAAAAAATGTTATCCTTCTTAATGATGGAGGCATATGGTCAAGAATGGAATTACTTTGTTGATGAAATATCCAAAGGGTTTAAAGAGTTGACAGAAAAAGATTTTCCTGAATTCTACGAAGAAATGACAGGCATTGTTGAAGGTTTGAATGATAATGGTTGTAAAACTAATATAGATGAAATTATTGCTTGGAATTTTTATTGTTCCATACCATATTGGTATTCTATTATTTCTGAATCTCGCGTTGCTAAAGAAGGAGGTGCTAAAGACCATTGTAGTGCTTTTATGGCGGTTGGTGATTGGACAGAAGATGGTAAAATAGTATGTGCGCATAATTCATTTACAGATTATATAGATGGACAATATTCCAATGTTGTATTAGATATAAAACCTGAAAAGGGTCATAGAATGATAATGCAAACATCCCCATGTTGGATTTGGAGCGGCACAGATTTTTTCGTAACGTCAAAAGGTATAATTGGAACTGAAACAACTATTGGTGGTTTTATGCCTTATGAGCAAAGGTATCCCATTGGATATAGAATCAGAAAAGCTATGCAATATGGAAATAATATGGACGAATATTGTGAAATACTTTTACATGAAAATTCAGGTGATTATGCAAACTCGTGGTTGTTTGGCGACACAAATACTAATGAAATATTGCGCATTGAACTTGGTCTTAAATATCATAATATTGAGAGAACAAAAAATGGTTTTTTTATTGGTTTTAATGCTCCTTATGACGAAAAAATAAGAAATTTGGAAGTTAATAATTCAGGGTTTTATGACATTAGAAGACATCAAGGAGCAAGATTAGTGAGATTAGGTGATTTAATGGACCAGTATAAAGGCAAAATTAATATCGAAATAGCAAAAAAAATAATTAGTGACCATTATGATGTATATTTAGAGAAAGAAAATCCTTGTTCAAGAACAGTTTGTTCTCATTATGATTTAGACCCCAGAGAATATATGTCAGACCCTAGTAGACCAAAACCATTTGCGCCTCATGGAGCGGTAGATGGAATAGTTTGTAACACAGCATTGGCAAAAAAAATGGCATTTATTGGAAAATTTGGGTCATCGTGTGATGTTGGGTTTAACAAAGATGAATTTTGTAAAAAACATAGACAATATTATAAATTTTGTCCATATTTAAAAGATAGACCATCACAACCATGGACTGAATTTGCTTGTGAAAATATAAAATCAAGAAGCAAATTTAGATTAACCAAAAAAAATAAAAAAGGAAATAATAAAACTAAAAAAGTATCATAATTTTATAATACATTAAGTTCAATAAATTATTTATATTGTACATTTTATTCTATAAAAAGAGTGCATTCTTAAATCTTTTACTGGATGATATAAAAAATTTGTTTATTACATAAATATCAAAATTTTCAAAACAATTAAGAAAATGCAAGTATTCTAATTTTTCATTTATACAATTAATTAAGTGATTATATTTATATATTTATTTAACAAATAAAATTTATTTTACAAATAAAATTTGTTTAACAATTTAATTTATTCAATAACTATTTAAAAATGCTATATAATTAAATAAAATGAAAGTAATTACATCAGTTGTTAATAATCCTATTTTTATACAAATACAGCATTATACATTAAAAAAATATCTTAAATGCGACTATGAATTTATTGTCTTTAATGATGCTAAATCTTTTCCTGATTACTCAAATGGTGGAGACGTTACTATAAAAAATACAATTGAAGAAATGTGTAAAAATCTAGATATTAAATGCATTAATATACCGAATAACCAACACACGACTTGTCAATGTGCTGCTATAAGATGTGCTGAAAGTATGAATTTTATTCTTAATTATCAAAAGCAATATCCAGATAAATATTTGTTACTTGATAGCGACATGTTTTTAATACATGACTTTAATTTATCTGATTTTGAAAAATATGATTGTGCTGTCGTACTTCAAAGTAGAAATAATTGTCAAACAAATTATATTTGGAATGGAATATATTATTTTGATTTTACAAAAATGAAAAATATTGATATATTAAATTGGAATTGTAAATCAGGTTGTGATGTTGGCGGAATGATGGAACATTGGTTAAGATTACAAACAAATAAAATTCCAAATACTGATGAAATTAGATATTCAAATAATATATTTCATAATGATAATATATACTATATGAAACATTTATGGAGCTGTTCCTGGAATGAAACTGAAATTCCTGAAACTTTAAAATCTAACGAAAGGCTGATTCAATTTATTAAATTAGACCCAAGAAATCAAAATGGAAAATTCTATTGTGAAATATATGACAATAAATTTTTACATTATAGAGCTGGAGGCAACTGGGAAAAAAGAGATATTAATTTACATATTAAATTGTCTTTGAAGTTAAGAGAAATTTTATTAGATTAAATAATATTACAACAATTGTATATAAAAAAATATGATTATTATAATATAAAATGGACAAAGATACAGATAAAGAAGAAATATCTTGGAAACTAATTGATAAATATTTTAAAGACAATCCAAATTGTCTTGTTTCGCATCATTTAGAATCATTTAATGATTTTTTTAAAAATGGCATCAAAAGAATTTTTCATGAAAACAATCCTATTAGATTTATTCAGAGAGAAGAAGATGGTGTAGACCCAAATATGAGAAATGAATGTATGTTGTATTTAGGGGGTAAAGATGGAAAAAGAATATACTATGGAAAACCTGTCATTTATGATGATAATAATGCCCATTATATGTTTCCAAATGACGCCAGATTACGCAACATGACATATGGTATAACTATACATTATGATGTAGACGTAGAATTTATTTATTACGTTGGAGACGAAAAACGTACACATAATATGGAATTGAGTAAAATATATTTAGGAAGATTTCCAATTATGTTGCAGTCAGATTTATGTATATTAAATGGGATGAGCAAAGAAGTGAGATTTAATGCTGGCGAATGTCGTAACGATTATGGTGGCTATTTTATTATTGATGGAAAAGAAAAAGTTGTAATTCCTCAAGAAAAATTCGCTGACAATATGCTTTATATTAGAGCTTATAAAGATGACGAAATTTATAGTCATTCTGCTGAAATTCGTTCTGTTTCAGAAGATTCGTCCAAACCAATTAGAACAACATCAGTTAAAATTGTAGCACCATCTCCGTCTTATAGTAATAATCAAATAGTGGTTTCTGTACCCAATGTTAAGAGACCTGTTCCATTATTTATTTTAATGAGAGCACTAGGTGTTATATCAGATAAAGATATTATAAAAACATGTTTACTAGATTTGGAAAAAAATGAGTCTATGGTTGATTTATTTATGCCATCTGTTCATGACGCAAATAAGATATTTACTCAACAAAACGCGCTTGAATTTATTGCTCAATTAACTAAAAGAGGAACTGTTTCAAGTGTAATTGAAATTTTATCTGACTACTTTTTACCACATATTGGAGAGATTAATTATTTAGAGAAAGCATATTTTGTTGGTTATATGGTTTATCGCATGTTAAAAGTCTATACTAAAGAAGAAAAACCAACTGACCGCGACAATTTCAGATTTAAAAGAATTGAGTTATCAGGCACACTTATTTATGATTTATTTAGAGAATATTATTTAATACAGAAAAAAGATATTGCTCGTAAAATTGACGAGGAGTACTATTATCATAAAGGTTCATATAAAGAAGATGACACATTATCTCGTTCTGAAAAACAATCATTAAAGAAAAAAGTGCAAATGAAAGAAAAAAATGAAGACAATAAGTATAAAGATAACTTTATTGGTCTCATAGAGTCAAACGTAAAATCTTTTTTTAAAGACAGAATAGTTGAACAAGGATTTAAAAAAGCATTCAAAGGAAATTGGGGTTCTGAAGCTCATACTAAACGCTTAGGTGCCGTTCAAGATTTGAACCGATTAAGTTGGTATACATTTATTTCGCATTTAAGAAAAATTAATTTACCACTTGATTCCAGTGCCAAAGTAGTTGGTCCGCGTTTGTTAAATTCAACACAATGGGGGTTTATAGACCCAATTGATACACCTGATGGTGGTAATATTGGTCTTCATAAACATCTAGCAATTAGTACCTATATAACAAGTGGTTCATCCGCATATCCTATTATCAAATGGATAAGAGCAAATACTCCATTAAAATTGGTTCTTGAATGTAGTTCAGAACAAATAGTTAATAGTTCAAAAGTATTTGTGAATGGTTCATGGATTGGTGTAATTGATACACCTTTTGAATTAGTAAATTTGCTTAAATTGTATAGAAGAAATGGTGTTCTTCCTGTTTACACCAGTTTATCATTTGACATAGAACATAATGAAGTACATATTTATACAGATGCTGGTAGATTAACAAGACCTATTTATTATATAGAAAAAAAAGTGGTAAGTTATCAAAGAAAAGAGTTGATAAATAAATTAAAAGCTGGAAATGTTAATTGGGAACAAATTATTTCTGGATTTATGGAAAAAAATGATGAAAAATTTAATACAAAAAATAATTTTATTTATGATTTGAAAGTTTTATATCCAAATATTGGCGAAACTCAACAAGATATATTAACAAAACTTAATGCAAATAAATCTCTAGTTGATTATGTCGATACTGCTGAAGAAGAAACATCTTTGATTGCCACATCAATAGATGATTTAAAGAAAAATAAATATTACACCCATTTAGAAATTGACCCATCATTGATTTTGGGTGTTATGGTTAATTTAGTTATTTATCCTGAACATAATCCAATTACTCGTAGTTCATTTTCGTGCGGTCAAAGCAAACAAGCAGTTTCTGTTTATCATTCTAACTATCAAATGCGTATAGACAAAATGGGGGTTATTTTAAATTATGGACAGATACCTCTTATTAAATCAAGATATTTGGAGTATATCAACAATGAAGAACAACCTTATGGTGTTAATGCTATAGTAGCTATTATGTGTTATACTGGATATAATGTAGAAGATGCTATTTTAATCAATGAAGGGTCTATTTTACGAGGAATGTTTAGAACTACATATTACTCAATGTATGAAGCAAGAGAAGAAAGCTCAAAAGTAACAGGTATGAATAACTCAAAATTTGCTAATATTGAAAAAAATAATGTTATAGGTAAAAAGAAAGGGTATGATTATAGTTTTTTAGATGATTATGGGTTGATAAAGGAAAATACTGAGCTAAATGATAAAATGATTTTAATTGGAAAAATTAATTCCAATTTGCAAAACAAAGAGGTTTGGATTGATGATTCTGTTAAACCAAAAAAAGGACAGCTTGGATATGTTGACAAATCTTTTATAACTCTTGGTGAAGAAGGTTTTAATGTAGCAAAGGTACGATTGCGCGAAGAAAGAATTCCTGCAATAGGCGACAAGATGGCTTCACGTGCTGGTCAGAAAGGAACAATTGGTCTTATTATTCCTGAAGCTGATATGCCTTTTTTAGACGATGGAACAAAACCTGACCTTATCATCAATCCACACGCAATTCCGTCACGTATGACTATTGGACAAATTGTCGAAAGCATGTTTGGCATTGCTTGCACACAATATGGAGCATTTGGAGATTGTACTGCATTTCAAACGAAGGGCCCAAATTATAATGTATATGGCCCTATGCTTACAAAAGCCGGATTTAATCATACAGGCAATCATGTTTTATATAATGGCATGACTGGTGAACAAATTCAAGCCAATATTTATATGGGTCCAACTTATTACATGCGTTTGAAACACATGGTAAAAGATAAAGTTAACTTCCGTGCTCGCGGTCCAAATCAACAACTTACTAGACAACCTGTTCAAGGAAGAGCTAATGATGGTGGTTTACGTATTGGTGAAATGGAACGCGATGCTGTTTGTGCTCATGGATTAGCGTATTTCTTAAACGAATCATTTTTAATCAGAGGAGATGAATATTATATGGCAGTTTGCAACAAAACTGGTGCAATTTCAATTTACAATGATGCCAGAAATTTATTTTTAAGTCCTTATGCTGATGGACCAATTAATTTTCATACTAATCCAGACGGGTCAATGAGTATAAAAAATTTGACTAAGTATGGGCGTTCATTTAGTTTGCTTAGAATTCCTTATTCATTTAAGCTGTTAATCCAAGAATTGCAGGTTATGAATATTCAGATGCGCATTATTACAGATGAAAACGTTGACCAATTAATGAGTATGTCATATTCTAATAATATTTGTAAACTTCTTGATAAAGATTGTGAACAAAATAAAGAACAAATCGAAAAAATTATTAAAGAATATGTTGCAAATATGACAATGAAAGCTAAAATAGATATAAATCAATATGACAGAAATAAAGATATTAATAAATCAGTTGAAGAAGTAAGTTCCATCTTAAAATCAATTAATAATATAAGCGATGCATTAGCATTAATATCTAAATACACAAATAATATTTCTTTGAACAAAATCGACATAAATACTTCATATGGTCTTACTGAAAATGAAATGCCTTCACAAATTGGAAATGGTCCTTGGAGTTTTGATATAAAATCAGCAGAGAGAACATTAGACTTTATTTTTAATGGGTTACATCACAATTGTTATCTATTATGTGTATCAAATGGCAGACCTTCTTTAGTAAAATTGGAACCGGCTGGTATACCAGAAATTTTCCAAGAACAGATTGAAGAGTTTAAGAAAAATAACCCACAGATGGCAACAAAATTGGGCTCGGATATTAGAATTATGCAATGTATTATAAAAGAACGAAAAGATAGTTTTGCTACTGAATTTAATGATTGGATTAATAGCATACAATACAATTTTCCTGATGGTGTTTACATATTAGATTTAACTGATGCTGTAATTTTGAGAGACGACAACAACCCTTATTGGGAAGAATACTCTGGAAAGCAACAAGATATGCCTACTTATTTGCCAATTTTAGGTTATTCAGGAGCTAGAAACTTTTATGATATTCCAATACCTAATTTTGATGATATTGACGTGATAATGAATCCTTCTAATTCTTTACCAAAAAGCAAATATAATTGGGAGGAAAAAATACCAAAAGCAGTATTCCGTGGCAATCCTACTGGATGTGGAACTAATTCTGAAACAAATATGCGCATTAGATTAGCTGAAATGATGATAAATAATAACAATTATTTAGATGTTGGATTAATAAAAACTACTAATTATATGCCTCGTTTCGATCCTATTAAAGGTTTAACATTCTTAAACGTTAATGCAAATCCTGTTAACAGAATTGATATGGATGAACAAAGTAAATTTAAATATATTATACATATTGATGGAAATGTTGCAGCATATCGTTTGTTAAAAACAATGTTGTTAGGTTCAGTTATATTAAAAGTTCAAGGTAAATATCTTTTATGGGTAGATCATTTGTTAATAGATGGTGTTAATTATATAAGTATAAAACCTGATATGTCTGATTTAATAGAAAAGATTGAATGGTGCAATTCACATGATGCTGAATGTAAAGTTATTGCTGAAAATGGTGCTAAATTAGCTGAAAAGATACTAAGTAAAGATTTTATTGACATTAGTTTCTTGAAAATATTAAAGGATGTCAAAAATAAAGCTTATAGAAATCAATCTGCAACACAAAAGGCTTACGCAGATATAACACCAGATTTTGCACCACCAGCCTACGCACCAACATCACCAGATTATCCAATTTACAATGCTAATACGCCCTCATATTCTTCAGCAACTCCTCCATACCCTCCTCCACCAATAGTTAACAACAAAGAACTTGAACAAAATGTAATACCATCATCTTCTATTTTAGAAGTACAAAAAGAACCGAAACCAAATAACAACCTAATTATTGAATCTACTTCTACATCAAGCATTGATGAACCGAAAAAAGTAATAAATATGCAACCAGAAAATAATTCAGATACAACAACTTCCAGTGAGGTTAAAAAAATTACAATTTAATATATTAAATAAAATTGAAATAAAAATATTACATTATGAATATATTATAATATAATATGGTGACTACTAACACAAGTGTTCTTATTTCACAAATTTATCAATCCAGAAAAAATGTTTTGGAGCTTATGGAGAGACAAGGTTTTGATGTAACTGGTTATGCTAATTTTAGTGTAAGTGAAATCAATGCAATGAAGACAAATAATCAATTAGATATGCTTTTGGAACAAAAAGATGAGTCGAACCAAGAAGGAGTATCCACTAATAAAAAGGTGTATATTCGATACTATTTAGCAAAAACTATTCGGCCAGCTAATCTTCAAGAAATGATTGATGATTTATATGTCCTAACTGAAACTCTTAAGAAAACTGATACACTTTATATTATCATTAAAGACCATGTAAATGATACACTTATTAACGAATTAAAGAATATTTGGGAACGCGACGGAATTTTTATAGTAATTGAAAGCATTAAATGTTTGCAATTTAATATATTGAATCATACTTTAGTTCCTGAACACAAAGTTATTAGTGAAGATGTCGTAAAAAGTGTTATGATTAGATATAATATTACTGATAAAGTTCAATTTCCAGACATTTCAAGATTTGACCCTGTAGCAAGGGCAATATGTTTAAGACCAGGACAGGTATGTCATATTTTACGACCAAGTAAGACAGCTATTACTACCGATTATTACAGAATTTGTGTATAAACAATTTAAAAATAATAATTTATTATTTATATGGAATTTGCAAGCCCTTATCCTATAGGATTTACTATTTATAGTAAAAGTGGATGCCACAATTGTAGTAAAATAAAAAAATTATTAAATGAAAAACATTTATTTTTTCTTGAAGTTCAATGTGATGAATATTTAATTGAAGAAAAAGAGGCATTTCTCTCTTATATTCAGACAATAGTTGGTAAACCATGTTCTATTTTTCCGATGATTTTTTATGATGGCAAATATATAGGTGGATTTAATGAAGCAGCAGAGCAGGTTGATAAAATATTGTTATCATTTGAAGAATTATTTTAAATAATTAGACTTATTCATTTAATTATATTTAACAATTAATCAATAAATATACATCAATTAGATTGTTTATAATGTCATTCATTTTTTTAATAGGATATTTATTTATTATAAAATAATCATTTTTAAACAATATATTATCAATTTCGTTCATTTGTATATAATTAATTTTAGGATATCCCATAATCTTCATAAAATATTGGGCTGTTCTATGATTGCCATCACCAAATATTTGAAATATTATTATTAACGATGCAAATAAAAAGCAATATAAATGTTTATTATTATATTTTAAATAATTGATTTTGGTATTTATATTGTGCATCAATTTTTTATCCTCTTCTGTTGTAGGAGTTATAATTTTCGAAAAATATAATATAGAATTGTCTTGCAACAATTGTTTCCATGTGTTTAATCTCTCCAATCCTTTTGAAAAAACATTCAAGTTTTCATAAGCATTGTTTTTAATATTTTCAGACAATTGTGATGATTTATTACGAATACATAATTCCATCATTGTATTTATTTGAAGTTCTTTATTGTAAGCAACTAATTCATTAATAATTGTATCATTCAAATTCATACAATTATTGAAGGGAAATATTTAATATAATTATATATAAATGGAATTAGAAAATATGGAAGAAAATTTAATAAAACCTGAACAATTCAATGAAAAATTAGAAATACTTAATGGTAGTGTCAAGTTGCTTTTGGATGAATTTTTGAAACTTTACATAATAACAAAAATGCATCCAGCAAATCAAGAATATCAACAACAATATGCAAATATGAAAAGTGGATTAAACCAAATTCAGTCAAAGCTATTCACATCGTCTAATGATGTGCAGATTAATATTGATAAGATAAATAAATTAATGATTAAATTTGATATTGAAATCAAAAAAGAAAAAGAAAAAAATAAAGAATTAAAAAGAAAATTAGGTATTGTCGAAAATAAGACTAATGCTGCATCAGAAATGATAAATGATTATACGCAAATTTACGATGAAAGATATTTGCGTAATTGGGCATTAGGTTTGAGCACATTAATTTGTATAATAACTATAGGCGCTTTATTTAAAAATAAAGGAGTTTAGATTTTTATTTTAAATTATTATAAATATTTAAATGATTTCTAGCATTATATCTAAAAACAAGATTAATACCAATGCTTCAATACAAGACTATTGTAGAAAATCCACACAATTATCAATCGCAAAATTAACTGAAAAATACAATTCAGAGAGAAATAAAATAAAAATAAAAAGTGGTGTTGATTGTAACAATAATATTGAAATTAATATAAAAAATATTTTACTATTTCTCTCTATATCATCACTATCATTTTATTTATATAAAAGACTTCATTAATATGTTTTCTTTTAAATATATATACAATGAATGCAGAAGAAAAATCTAGTAATCATATAAATTCCATAACATTAGATTTAGAGAATTTACAACAAAAATATAGTAATTTATTAATTAAATATAAACAATCTGTAACGGATTACATTAATTATTTAAACTTTGAATCTCAACAGCCTTGTGCAAATTATTCTGCAGATAGTAAAAATATAAATCAAAAATGTTACGATTATATTTGGAAAAAAGCAGGATGTCCAACTACTGGTTTTGTAAATGCTAATACTACTTGGGCACAATCACAAACATTAAATGGTTTAATATATGATTCATTTTTATGGGCGACTTTGACTGATTCTCAGCGTAGACAAGGGTGTTATGGAACGTCAACGGATTATAGCAAAGCAACTGAACCGAACTACAATATAAATGTTAAACCATTTGTTAAATTGCAAAATAGCGCTTATATGGGAACTGGTAGTGCAGGAAAGAGCAATGCAAATTCGCTTGAAGCTTGTGAAGCAGAATGTGCAAACAATTCAAAATGCACAGGAGCAACATTTGTTTCAGGTAAATGTAATATTAGAATAGGAGATTCGCCGATTATACCAACATCAAATGAAAGTTATGCTATTATTCCAAAAGGAAAACAATTAGTAATGAATATGAATGATTTAAACAACCAATTGATAAATATAAATAAACAAATCGCTAAAAAAATTAAAACAAAATCACCGGTTTACAACAATTTTGTGCAACAAAATAACAAAATATCACAAGAATTGAAAATACATTACAAAGAATTAGAGAATGAAAGAGAGAATATAAAAAAATTACTTGACGAATATGAAACTTTAGATACAACTGAAAACGAAAATCAAATTAAAATTACTAAGAATTATTATAGTTATATATTGTTATTTATATTAGCAATAGCAACAGTATTTTTGTTAATAAAATTAACATCGTCT
>JACCED012128351.1_pt1 | contig 15910 bp, 19 predicted proteins | sample 7455021 | NCBI WGS metagenome assembly JACCED01 (sample SAMN15323456, study PRJNA562643) | freshwater metagenome | isolation source: river surface water | place: USA:Blue River Watershed | collected 2017-08-19 | reverse complement strand
ATCGCCTTCAACACGCTGGCTGATGGATTGCGCGCTGCCATGGATGTGAAATCATGAGCGCTATTTTCCCACTCCCTCCTGCCACTGATGCGACTGCGCAGGTGCTCTTGCGGGTCAGCGGCCTCGTCAAACATTTTCAGATCTCCCGTCAGGGCTTATTCGGCGAACAAATCGCTGTGCGTGCTGTGGATGATGTGAGCTTTGACATTTTCAAAGGTGAGACGCTGGGCGTTGTGGGCGAAAGCGGGTGTGGCAAATCCACGACTGCCCGCCTGCTGATGCAATTGATGCTGCCCAATCAGGGAGACATTCTGTTTGACGGCAAGACGGTCGGTCGTGATCTGTCACAAAGCGACTATCGCCGACAGGTCCAGATGGTTTTTCAAGACAGCTATGCCTCATTGAATCCGCGCATGACGCTGGAAGAGTCCATCGCCTTCGGGCCGCGTGCGCATGGCCTGTCGCGCGCCAAGGCCCTGTCACGCGCGCATGATCTGCTGGCCCGCGTTGGCCTAGAGCCCGCACGTTTCGCCGGTCGTTATCCCCATGAACTATCCGGCGGGCAGCGACAGCGGGTCAATATTGCGCGCGCGCTGGCGCTCGAACCCCGCCTTGTCATCCTAGATGAGGCTGTCTCGGCGCTGGACAAATCAATCGAAGCGCAAGTGCTCAACCTTTTGCAAGATTTGAAGGAGGAGTTCGGTCTCACTTATGTCTTCATCTCGCATGATCTGAATGTCGTACGCTACATGGCTGATCGTGTACTGGTCATGTATCTCGGTAAAGTTGCCGAAGTCGGCGAGAGCGAAGCCATCTTTTCGCGCCCGGCCCATCCCTATACCCAAGCACTCCTCGCCTCGATGCCGAAGATGGATCCTGAGCAACGCACCTTGGAAGCGCCTCTCTCAGGTGATCCACCAAACCCGATCGCGCCACCATCCGGCTGTCGTTTCCACCCGCGCTGCCGGATGGCTGAAGACATTTGTTCAGCCAAAGTACCAGAGCTTTCTGTCACACATGGCGGCGCAGGTCATGCCGCCTGTTTGATGGTCGCAGCCGACTCAGGCCATTCAGCAGCCCGCCACCTGGAGGCCACGCCATGACCAAGATGGTCGAAATTGAAAATCTCTGCGTCACTTTCAGCGGGACCCGGAATGTGCGCGCAGTGGATGGCGTGTCCCTAACCCTCGAACAGGGCGAGGTGATTGCGCTTCTGGGCGAATCAGGTTCAGGCAAGAGCGTCACGCTGCGCTCCTTGCTGCGTCTGCATCCAGAGCACCGTTCGACCATGACAGGGCGCATCCATGTCGATGGCGTGGACATCATGACACTCAACAAGGCATCCCTTTCTGCCTTTCGCGGGCGTGTCGTATCCATGATCTTTCAGGAGCCAATGCTTGCGCTCGACCCGGTTTATACACTTGGCCAACAAATCTCCGAAGCGATCCGCCGCCATAGCGGGGTAAGCGCGCAAGACGCTCGCCAACAAGCCCTCGCCTTGTTTGAGCGCGTGCGCATCCCCTCCCCGGAGCGCAGGCTTGATGCCTATCCGCATGAAATGTCAGGCGGAATGCGTCAACGTGCCATGATTGCCCTGGCTCTGGCCTGCCGTCCAAAGGTCTTGCTGGCGGATGAGCCCACAACCGCACTTGATGCAACGGTGCAGATCCAGATCTTGCTTTTGCTACGCGAATTGCAGCGCGAATTTGGGCTTTCGGTCATATTCGTCACGCATGACATTGGCGTTGCCGTTGAAATCGCAGACCGGATTGCTGTCATGTATGCCGGACGCGTGGTCGAAACCGGTCCTGTCGAGACCGTGCTCCACAACCCGCAACATCCCTATACGCGCGGACTTCTGGCATCGCGGGTCGAGCGTGTTCAAAAAGGCGCTCGTCTGGCAACGATCCCCGGCTCTCCACCTGACCTCGCGGCATTGCCGCCGGGCTGCGCCTTCGCACCGCGCTGCAGTCTGGCAGCTACCCAATGTAGGGGAGAGGTACCGGTGCTGCGCTCCATCACCGAGGGTCATGCAGCAGCCTGCTATCTGGCGGAAGAACAGGTCAACTGATGCGCATTCTGCTGCTGAATCCCAATTCCAACGTCGCGACCACGACTGCCATGACCGCGATTGCGCAGGATGAGGCTGGCGAAGATGCGATCATCGAAGGCATGACTGCGCCCAGCGGGCCCTCGATGATTATTGATGAAGACGCCCTCAAGATTGCTTCCGCATTGATGGCAACATTGGTACCCGCCATCGAACAGGCCGGACCCGATGCTGTTATCCTGTCCGGCTATGGCGACCCCGGACTTGCAGCCTTGCGCGCCCAACTCAGGCTTCCCGTCACCGGCATCGGGGAGGCATCCATGCTGGAAGCGGCGCGGTATGGTTCCTTCGCCGTCGCCACCTCCACGCCGGGCCTTGCGCGCGCCATCACGAACATGGCGAATGACAGAGGATATGAAGCTGTTTTTCGTGGCGTCTTCTTGACGAAACGCGATCCATTGCTGCTTTCCAACGACCCGGTAGCCTTGCTGGATGATCTGCGAGAAAGCTGTGTTGAAGCGATCAACAAGGTACATCCTGGCAGCATCATTATTGGTGGGGGGCCGCTGGCACTTGCAGCACGTCAACTTCGCCCTGATTTTTCGGTACCCATTATTGAGCCAATTCCAGCTGCAGTGAGGCTCAGCCTCGCTCTGCTTGCCAGCTAACGGCTAAATCTTGGCCACAAGCTTTTCTTCATGGCTGATGGCTAGGCTAGACCGCGTGACAGGATCTACGCCATGACAAAACGTCTCGTCCTTTTCCTTCTCCCTCTCATCTTGCAGGGATGCCAATCCACAAGCGAGATGGAGGGAATTGCGCCAAGCGCCGGAAATGCCGTGCGCACGAATATTGTGGCACATGTCATCGACCCATGGCCGCGCGAATCATCCAGTCACGCCATTGCATTTGATGCGCGCTACATCATCCAAAACAACACACGCCAGCCTGAGTCGCCGCCGGCTCGCTAGTCAGAGCTTGCGCGCGTGCAACATTTCAATATTTGCAGCAATGATCGGATCATTCGGCGCCAGTCGTGCGGCCTCTTCATATAAAGCGCGCGCCTTTACCAAGTTTCCTTGGAGATAATGCGAGTAGCCACGATTGTTCAGCAGACTCGGCGTTGGACCCGTTAACCGCTCGACTTCGCGATAGGCTCGATCAGCCAAATCAAACCGCCGCAGATAATCGTAACTGCCCGCAAGCCCCAACCATGCCGCCGCCATTTTAGGATTTGCTTCGACCGCGGCCTGGAACTTTTCTTGCGCAAGAGCATAGTCGGTCCGGTGAAACGCATCCATGCCATCGGCATAAAAACGGTCAGCATCCTCACTCAGTATGACCGCGTTGCCCCTCCCCCAAAGCATCAGGGGGCCAGCCGACCATGTACAGCCAGTCAGCAAAGTGAGAGATAGAGCAAGCGCGATGAGCTTCATCATCTGCATCCAATCGAATCGCAATAGAAAGTGTAGCGCGTAACCAAATGAGCGTCGACAAGCTTAACAGCTTCGCTAAAGCTAGGCAGGAACGAGTCTCTTGACTGACAATGTTATGGTGCTTGAGGAAATAGCAGGTACAAACAACTTGAATGGCATGGTCGCTGTGATGAGCCGATAGTTTCGCCCATCAAGGCTTTGCGTTGCGATGCTTGTCGAAATCAATGATGAATGAGCACCATAGAAATTCTGCTGGACAGCCGCTTTCAGCGCCTCATCACTAATCGCCTGATTGAGATAAGTCAGCCGCAATGCCCTATCAAGTGAATAGACCAGCTGGTTGCGCAGATGAAATCCACGCCCCACCTCAATGATACCAACGATGAAAATGATGAAAATCAGGGCGACGATGGAAAATTCTACCGCTGCTGCCCCCTCTTCGTTTTTGTGAAGCCGGATCATCATCGAATCTGCACTTTCGCCGTTGAATGAAGATAAAACGATGACAGATAGATCAGCTTGACCTGCCGCTGCGCTGAGAATGAGTAAAAAATGTAGGGCGCATTGATATTGCCTGTCGGTGACTGGCAACTAACGTCACAACTGGCAAGCTCCGTATCTGGCGCCTCCGGACAAGCACAATATTTCTTGACCACGATCTGGGGGAGCGATGCCTTGGGAAAATAAGTCTCCGCTAATCGTTGTGCTGCATTTGAAACAGCTGTGATACCGGGATCTGCTTGCGCGATCTGGGCAGCCGCCCGCGTCACATGATCAAGCTGCATATGGTCATATTCAGCAACAGCAAGATCGACAGCACCGAGCAGAGCGATGACAAATAGGGGCGCCACCAATGCAAACTCGGTTGCCGCCGCACCGTCCTCAGATTTGCCTATCACTTGCCACATGTTCAAGCTCTCCCCAGCAAGCGCAAGATCGGAAAGGAATAGCGGCTCAACTTGCGGCTAGGTGGCGAAAGCCTGTCAATCAGAGGGAGAAGCGAGCGGGCCCTGCGATGACGGCTGCTGCTCAAGACGTTGCGCCCCAAACTTTCAGCCGTTGTAAAGAGCCGCGGGTCAAATCGCATTGAGGCCAGTGGTGGAATACCCAAGGCATCACCGAACCCGGCAGATGAAATCTCTTCACGTCCACGCATTCCCGTCTGACTCAATATGAGGTGTGGGTCATGAGGCAAATGCGGCAGTAACAGCTTTGTATTACGCAAGCCGAGCAATGTTGGCGGTGTAACCACGACATATTCATCACTCAAGGCAATTGCCTGCTCAAGCTGAGGCGTCCAGCCGTGAGGAAGATCAAGAAACACGAAGGGAGCAGATTTGCGCGCCACAGAGAGAATGCGGTCAAGCTCCAGGCTCCCTGCTGATTGAGCAAAAGCAAGTGTCGGTGATATCAACAGCTGCAAGTGAGGCCCCGCTGACTGCAAAAGCCGCTCTAGCAAAACCTGATCCATGCGGCCGGGCGTTTGCAACGCTTGTGCATAAGCCTCATTCACATTGAGGCCGAGAGCGAAGCCTGCACTTCCAAAAACAAGATCGAAGTCGAGCAAAATACTGGCAGATGTTTGCCGCTCCCCAACCAACTGCGCCACGATGCGCGCGAGAGAGGACGCACCGCAGCCACCGGTCGCAGCAATGACACTGACCACACGCCCCTGAGACCCCTCGTTGGTCGTCGCAAGGACGCGGCCCAGCACATTCAAAACCTCGGCTTCATCTGCGGGAAGCGCGATATAATCGCTGACGCCCAGACTGATCAGGCGTTGATAAAAGCGAATGTCATTGGCTGGACCGAGCAAAACAAGGTGAGTTCCTGCCTCGCAGCGCAATGCAAGCTCGTTGAGCTGATCAAACAACGACTCATCTTGCGTTGAAAGCTCGATCAGAATGAGACCCGGACTAGGAGACTTTCCATAATGATCAATCGCCTGAGCCAATCCGCCTCGGTATTGGTCAATGATAGCTTGCCTCGCACATGCGTCCTTTGAGACACGCTCAAGCAAGCCTTCACCCTCAGGCGAAACCGTAAAGGCATCTATCGAGATTGGTGGGAGATGAGACTTTGCGTTTGTCATGGTCATGGCATTGGCTGCGAGAGACGTTCGACATCAGACTGGGTGCCTCTGATCGTGCGCATGGTGCGAAATGGCGGATCAACTGCATTGGCGCTCGACTGATCTTCTCGTGCCGAGCGAAGCGCCAAAGACAGCCGCCCCTGCGTTTCAGCAGCAATGATGATCTCGGCTTGCTGAGGCGATAGTTCTAGAGTCGCCGTGCGACCAAGAAAGGTATTTCGCGGCTTCTCACCCTCACCATCGGTTGCCTGATCAATTGCAAGGACGGTGATGGCCTCAAGCAGAACCTGTGTCAGAATTTTTGCATCACCAGCCTGCGTGACTGTATGCAACACATCCACCCTGTCACCCGGCCGGATAAAGCCACCTGCCGTATTCTCGGCATTGACGCGCACAGCTACAGCACGCTTCCCACTCGACAATTGCATAGCGAGGGGGCTTGTGCCTCTTGGCATAAACTTCTCTTCGATAATGGGCTCGCCTCTATAGATTTTCGTCCGTGCAGAGAGTTTAGCGATGCGGGTCATTGCATCGGGCATCCGCGATGCTTCAATAAAACGATCGCCTGCATATTGCTCCGGCCAAGGCTGCCACACAAACATTGACTCGTTGAGATCACTGCCAGGCAAAATATCAACGGCCGCAAACAGAATCCTATTTTGTGGCCTTTCGTTCTCCGGCATTTTGGAAGCGCGAAGGCTCATTGCAAGCAAAGCAGCCAGCCCTGCTGACAGGATTGCAAAGACAAGAAGAACGATACGCACCATATTGCCTCCAGCGTGGCTGTAAGCGCTTCTTGAGAATTTTGCGCGAATTTCATTTTCAGGATGAACCTCATGAAGATCCGCTTCAAGCTAACCGTGCGAAGGATTTCGAATCATGATGAATCGCACAGTGATTATCGCTACGTTGATGCTTGCATCGCTCTCCTACGCCTATGCGCAAGTGCTCAATGTTCCTTCTATTGAAGGAACAAGCACACCGTTTTCACTGCGCATGGGACAAGGGCAGGTCCATATCCTGCGTCTGCCTCGTGGCGCTGTCGCACAAATCATCGGTGACAAAACAGTTGCAGATGTTGTGTTCAATGCCGGCGATCGCACTGTTGCCGTCAATGCCTATAAGGCTGGTCGCTCGAGTCTTGTTTTTCTCGATCGTGAGAACAAAGTCATCAGCACAGTTGAAGTGACCGTTGGCACAAGCGACATTGTGCCTAATCCAAAAGAGCGAACCGTTCGCATCCTCTATGGATCCACAAAGCCCGAACGCCCGCTAGCAGAGCGCCCTGCAACGATTTTTCAATGCGGCGATGATCGCGGCTGTGTAGCTGCGCCCGGAAACATCCGCGGCACACAACCTGGCAGCTCCATAGTGGCTAGCCCCAATCCTGCAGTGCCTGAGGCAGCTGCACAGACACAGCCGTGAGGTCACCCATGTTGCATTTTCTTTATCTCATCGTCTGCCTCTGGCTATTCGCAGCAAGTGATCGCGCCGTCTCTGCAGAGCCACTGGTGACGAGTGAAGGACGCCTCGGTCGAGTCAATGTTGCATTGGGTAAATCGCAAATCCTGAAACTTCCATCCGCTTTCGGTGATGTGGTCGTCGGATCATCTGAAATCGCGGATGTATTGCCTGTGTCGGACCGCTCGATTTATGTGCTGGGCAAGCAAATTGGAACAACAAGCGTCACCGCTTTTGATCCGACAAAAAAGGTCATTGGTATCGTTGACGTCGAAGTCACACCAGATATCGCCTTCATCCAGTCCCGAATCCGCGGCATTTCGGGTGCCTCAACCACTGTGCGCGTTTCGCATTCAAATGGACGGATCGTGCTGACCGGTAAAGTCGCAGATATGCCGACCGCTGCGCGGCTGGTCGAAATCGCATCTCCCTTCTCAAACGGTCCAGTCATCAATGCAATGCAAATTGCGAGTCCGCAGCAAGTTCTGCTTGAAGTACGTGTGATTGAAGTCAATCGTACCGCTGCAAAAGAGCTTGGCGTCAACCTCGACGGCACTGATAAGGGAACGCCCTATTTCGCTGAAACTGGCCGCGGTAATCTCTTATCGAATACTGCACCCTTTGGAACCATATTCACCAATCTTTTGCGTACAAATCGCGTCAACCTCGACATGACCATTCAAGCGCTGGAGCAAAAAGGTCTCGCTCGAAGGCTGGCAAGTCCCAATCTGACAGCCCTTTCGGGAAGCACCGCGAATTTTCTCGCAGGCGGAGAATTTCCCGTGCCCGTAAACGCTGCAATGAATGGCTATCAACAAGTGACGATTGCCTTCAGGGAATTTGGTGTGAAGTTGCAATTCACCCCTACCGTGCTCGAACATAAAACGATCAATCTGCGACTTCACCCTGAGGTAAGCGATCTTGATTTCTCTCGTGCAGTGAATTTGGGCGGAGTTCGGATTCCGGCACGCTTGATTAGCGGGGCTGCCACTGAAGTCACGATGAAAAGCGGGCAGAGTTTTGCTATCGCGGGGCTGTTACAACAAACGAGCCGCACCGATGCAGCGCAATTGCCTTGGATTGCCGATGTTCCAATCATCGGTACCCTGTTCCGCAGCCAAAGCTACCAGCGTAACGAAACTGAACTCGTCATCATCGTGACGGCTCACCTTGCGCGTCCAGCGGCCCCCGGTGACAAGCTCGATACGCCCCTGTCGCAGACACGCCCGGCATCGGAGCCAGAGCTTTTTTTAACCGGCAAGCCGGAACAAGTCCGGGCAAGTGATCCACTGCGCCCTCAGGAGCGAGGACTGATCGGCCATATTTTCCAGTAGCTATTCACTCAAGGCCACATATTCACTGGTGCGGATCGCCCTCGTCCCTGCAGTTGCGCAATTGTCTCGCAACGTAGAATTTCCGCTCACCGTGATTGTGTCAGCAATGAGCTGTGTGCAGCCCAGCGCTGTGGAGGAAATGCCAAGCAAGGTAAGTTTGGATGAAGGAAAATAAACGGCGCCCTGAATGGTCGATCCTGCTATGCCGGTAATATGCACATTACCGGTGTTGCTACGGCTGCCAAAGAAAACGAGCCCCGCATAGGTGCCGCTTGTAGGTGCCGAGAGCTGAAACTGCGTCGTCGATGTGGTTGAGATCGTGGCATTGGGGCCGAAAAAAAATGTTACGCCTGTGCCATTGAGATTGATATTGGCTGTCGCTTGTGTTGAGCCACCCAAGGTCTCGAACGTATCCGCAAAATAATAAAGGCCCGGTGCCAGATTAACTGTGCCACGAAAGATCGCCTTGTTCGGGAACACTGAATAGCTACAGCCCGCAGGATGATTGTAATTCGTCGTTCCACCAGGTGTACCAATATTTGAAATTGATGCCTCACAGCCGGACAAAGTCGGCTCCGGCACATTCGCATAAGGGTCTCGTGTTGCGGGGGAATAGGTTCGTACCCTTCCACAACTGAGTTTCGTTTCGTCTGTCACCGTCTCGCCGCCAACAGAGTAACCGCAATTGGCAGTAATGACGCTCGCTTTCATAGCGCTCGTCGAGTTTGAGTTTGCTGCAACATCACATCCATATGCGGTCAAGGATCCGGAACCTGCCACATTGACCGCTGCGTCAGCTGTCCTGGACAAGGCCAAGACGCAAGCACTATTTCCGTCCCAGTAGAGCGTGGCTACAGCGCGCGCTTGCAGATTCTGATCTTGAGATGAAAAGAGCCGCGTCATGAATCGAGGCTGATTTGCAGTCAGGATCACTTCAACGCTTGATTGATCGCCTTTCTTGGCGCCGCTGAGCGGCGGCATATTGAGCGCCAAGGTGCTTTTCGTACTCGCCTTGAAACCGCTGCGTTCAGCAACATGCAATGCTGCTGCTTGGATGACAGGCTTACCATCCCCTGCGCGCAGCCGTGCAACGCCCGCTGTCGCAGCAAGATCTGCTGCATGCTGCATTTTCCGTTGCACGAGATACCAATAGCCTGTCTCAGCCGCCAGCCCAAGGCCGCCAACCATGAGTGGCAGGCAAAAGGCAGCGAGAATGGCGATGGCTCCACGTTGGTCCGTCGCCAACGCAACAGATATTTTTGTCATGGCAGCCTCATGATTTCGATGATTGCCGGTGTAAGAATGATGGCGAAGAGAACAGGCAGAAAGAATAAAATCATCGGTACGGTCAATTTTGGGGGAAGCGCCGCTGCCTTTGCTTCAGCTGCTGACATTCGCATCTCCCGGCTTTCGCGTGCCAGGACACGAAGCGTTTGCGCTAGCGACGTACCATGAGTTTCCGCTTGAAGCAGGCTCGTCACGGTCGCCCTGATAGAATCGAGATCGCAGCGCTCAGCGAAGTTTTCATAAGCCTGTCGCCGTTCAGGCAAGTAAGACAGCTCAAGCGTCAAGACGGAAAACTCTTCGGAAATAGCGGGTGATTGCGGCGCTATTTCCTCACCGACCTTGATCAACGCAGATTCAAGCCCCATACCGGCCTCAACACAGATCAGGAGAAGATCAAGTGCATTCGGCCAAGCGCGGCGCATTTCATCCTTCCGCTTCTGAATACGATTTCGCAGAAAAAGAAGTGGCGCAAACCATCCCAAGGCGCCCGCGACCACAGACACAACAAGCTTGATATGGATCGGCTGATTGATTGCAAGAATGACATGTAAGTAGAAAAAAGTGGCGAATGCTGCCAGAGGTGGCAAAAGAACACGGATCGTCTGAAAGATCACGACAGGAGAGCGACCGCGGAACCCGGCACGCCGAAGGTCGCCCAAGCTGTTTTCGTCAAGACTGTGCTGTTGAAGGCGGAGCTGCCCATGAATTTTTTGGAAAAAATCAGGCGCGGCGGTACCAAGAGCAGCACCCGACATAGATATAACAGGGCTTGTTTGAAAGGCGCGGATACGTTGCGCAATCGTCGCGCGTGGACGCCACAACAGCCAGGCTCCAAGGGCTGCAATGGATGCGAAAGCCGCCGCGAAGGTCGCAAAGAGGAGGATGATGGTTTCACCATGCGTCATAAGTGGCCCCCTAAAAATCAAAGTTGATCATTTTGCGCATCACCACGATGCCCATAGCCATCCAAATTCCGCAGGCGATCAGAACAGTGATGCCACGACCATCTTCAAACAATAGTGCAATGTAATGCGGACTCGTCACATGGATCAGCAAGGCAACGACAATAGGCAAGGCACCGATGATCATGGCTGATGCTTTGGCTTCAGCACTCAGTGCCCTAATCTTCCGCCGCATTTTATGCCGTTCGCGGATGACATTGGTGAGATTGGTCAGAGCTTCCGAAAAACTTCCGCCGGATTTCGATTGAATCCCGACAACAATAGCGAAAAATCGGGCCTCAGCCGTGTTCAGACGCGCAGCAAAACGATCCACAGCTTCGTTGAGCGGGAGGCCCACTGACTGATCTTCTACAATATGTGCGAAATGACTCCGCACAGGCTCACGACCATCTTTTGCGATGGTCTTTATGCCTTCAACCAGTGGCAAACCAGCTTTCACACCGCGAATGATCACATCGAGTGCGTTTGGGAATTCCTCGGCAAATGCCTTTAGCTCTTTGTCATGTTGTCTCTTCCTGACGAACCACGGCGTGACGAAAATGCTGATCACGCAAAAAAGCCCGATCGCCCAAAGAGGCAGCCCCGAAAAATAAGTCACTGCGCCTGTTGTCATGAAGCCTGCTACGGCAGGCAGTAGAACGGCTTTGGCCGCCGATGTCTTTGCCGTTCCCATTGAGGGCGGCTTATCTGCCTTCAGTTCGCTGAGACGATGCGCGAGGCCGGATGCCCTTTTGCGCCATGTCAGGTAAAACAGCGCTGAAAGACAAGCGCAGGTGAGTGCCACAAGAGCAAGAATGACTGCAGCCTGTCCGGTCATGCTGCCGATCCTTTTGTCATGGCAGCTTCAAGCGCAGCAAAGAGGCGTTTTTCTTCACCGTAATATTTTGCACGGGTCCAAAACCGTGGCCGGCCTATGCCTGTTGATCTATGCTGTCCAAGTAGGCGGCCGCGCTCATCTTCACCGAGGATGTCATAGACAAAGATATCTTGTGAGATTGGCACATCTCCTTCCATGCCCATCAGTTCGGTTATATGTGTGATGCGACGCGAACCATCACGCAAACGTTGCGTCTGTACAATCACATCAATGGAGCTTGTGATCATCTCGCGGATCGTCCGCGCGGGGAGCGTAAAGCCACCCATGGTGATCATGGCTTCCAGACGCGAAATGGCTTCGCGCGGGGAATTCGCATGAAGAGTTCCCATGGAACCATCATGGCCGGTATTCATCGCCTGCAAGAGATCGAACGCTTCAGGGCCGCGAACCTCACCAACAATGATCCGTTCGGGACGCATGCGCAGACAATTGCGCACCAGATCGCGCATCGTGATTGTGCCCTCCCCTTCCATATTGGCAGGTCGGGTTTCGAGCCGAACCACATGAGGCTGCTGTAACTGCAATTCGGCGGAATCTTCGCAGGTGATGATGCGCTCATCATGATCAATAAAACGGGTGAGACAATTGAGCAAAGTTGTCTTGCCTGAGCCTGTACCGCCCGAAATGAGAACGTTACAACGCACTCGTCCAATGATCTTGAGGATCTCGGCACCTTCTGGCGAGATGCTGCCAAAACGAACAAGCTCATCAAGCGTCAGCTTGTCTCGGCGGAATTTGCGAATGGTAAGGGAAGGCCCATCAATAGCCAAAGGCGGAAGAATGACGTTGACACGAGAACCATCGAGAAGGCGCGCATCGCAAATGGGGGAGGATTCATCAACGCGGCGGCCAACCTGGCTCACGATGCGCTGGCAGACGCTGACAAGCTGTCCCTCATCTGTGAAACGCAAATCGCATTTCTGCAGCTTGCCGCCCGTTTCAATGTAAATCTCGTTTGTGCCGCTCACCATGATATCGGCAATATCGTCGCGGGCGAGCAAAGGCTCCAGTGGACCAAAGCCCAGGACATCATCGGTGATGGCTTTGATGAGAGCCTGCTGCTCATGCAGCGCGAGCGCAATTTTTTCGCGCTCTACAATTTGCGTGAGAACCACCGCAACCTCTCGGCGCGCAGCTTCTGATGAATGTTTGGCAAGCTCTGTTACATCAATGGAGTCCAGAAAAAGGGTAAGAAGCCGCGCTTTCAATTCGCTTTGCAAGGAAGGGCGGTTGTCAGTCGCCGCTAAGTTATTTTTGTCGCTTCGCTCGTCCAAGTTGACGGTCGAAATCTGTTGCGAATGGTCGGGTCCGAACGAAGGTTTGCGGCCAAACATGATGTGTTACTCCGCTCAGACCCGATCAATATGGTTCAGGGTGTCGCAACCGCAGCGGCAAGCTTGGTGGAAATGGTCGTGAAGACGGTCTTCAGATCAGTGCCGACAGAGGTGACAGCGGTGATGATCACAACAGCGATAAGGGCAGCGATGAGGCCATATTCAATCGCCGTCACGCCTTCTTCAGAAGTTTTCAGCTTGGTGATGAAGTGCAGCATTTTTTTCTCCTTGGGTGTTGATCGAACCCAAGGAAAAACTTGCAGAAGGTTTCTAATTTATCAATGAATGTAACGACTCGTGGTTAATCTAAGGCATTGAAATAGCTTAGACAAAGGCGCTCGCGCCCAGCGTTGTTGCCAGTGCCAAAGCGCCGCTCGGACCAAAGGGAATGCGGTGCAATTTTCCCTCTTGATGCATTCGCAACAGGCCCATGCGCGCACCGGCAAGATACAGAATCAAACTCACCAGCAATGCAATCATGAAGAAGGACAAGTTTTGCGGGCCAATCCACAAAGCTCCAGTGCTGAGAAATTTCACATCACCTCCGCCCAACATGTTCCTGGCAAAGGGCCAAAGCAACGCGAAGAAAATCAATCCAGCTGTTATGACATGCATCATGATCTCCGCGGCGTCCTGCGTGAGAGCAGCATAGGGCAAATAGGTCATCGCAAGGATCAGATTCGCGCGGTTCGATATTCGCAGATGTTGAAGATCATCACGGGCGATCAGGAAAAGTTGCACCAACACGGTGAGAAGAATCACCCACACAAAAACATTCATCATGGCGCACCTCTGATGCAGAAAGATGCGCACAAATTGCAAATATTTTACTGTAGCCAAGCTGTCGCTTCGAGCTGAGAAGGAGCTTAAAAAGAGCGATTTTGCTAAAGTCAAAGCCCCTTCGAGCTTGATTTCCTGGCAGGATATCGACGGCGCAACTGCGCCATTGCGACATCGGCATTGGCAACGACATGCGATGCGAAGTCATGCACCTTTGCCATGGTTTTTGCGTCAAGCTCAGCAAAGAGCGTGTCATTCACCTCGCAGACAAGCGGCATGATGGTCTCAACCGCATTGCGTCCGTTGCGGGAGAGGGAAACGAGCACACTGCGCCCGTCGAAAGGGCTTGGCTTTTTATGAACGAAGCCGGCTTTCTCAAGCTTGCCAACCTCGGTCGTCACATGGGGAGCAGCCATGGCAACATGGTCAGCAATATCGCGGATGGAGACTCCATGTGCGCCTTGCAAATGCGCAACGCTCATGAGCACGGCGAACTGACCCGGCGTAATGTCGAGTTGCCGACCAAAGGCGTCCCGAAAAGCAAGCAGCCGTGAAACACTCTGCACCAACATATACAGCATCCGGCGGAACTGCTCGTCAGAGCCTTTGACAAGAAGTTCCGGCCGCGAGGTGGTCAACTTTGGCTGATAACTGGACATGAGCGATCCTGAGATATGCAGCCCATATAGGCAAAGCCCAAGCCTTTCGCCAGAGAGAAGCTACTTGACATAGTTACAAAACATAGCTTCAATTCGAATATAAATTCAGGAGGCTTACATGAACGCCATTCCCCAGATCCCCGCCGGCGCCCTGCAGGGCATGAGGACCGGACGTCAGTTCCTGGAGGACCTGAAGCACAAGGAGCGCAACGTTTACGTCGAAGGTGAGCGGGTCAAAGATCCAACCACCCACCCTGCCTTTCGCGGGGGTGCTGCGACCATGGCCTCACTGTTTGATTTTGCGGCAGCGCCTGAAAATCGCGACGTGATGACCTTTACGTCGCCAGATACAGGCCTGCCGGTGTGGCGCTGCTATCAGATTGCGCATTCGCTGAGCGATCTGAAGTCAAAACGCCTCGCGGCAGAAGCTTGGGCAGGGCAGACCTTTGGCCTCATGGGCCGTACGCCTGATCATGTCGGGAATTTCTTTGCAGGTTTTGCAGCCAAGCCGGATTTCTTCGCGCGCGGTGGCAAACAGTTTGCGCAGAATGTCGTCAATTTCTACAAGCATATTCGCGACAATCATCAATATGTCACTTATGCCATCGTGCCTCCGCAGATTGACCGCAGCAAGCCCGCCCATCAACAAAGCGATCCGCATCTTTATGCAGGTGTTGTAAAGGAGACGGATTCCGGCATTGTCCTCAAAGGGGGGCAGCAGCTTGCCACGGGTGCCGTCTATGCGGATTATGTTCAGATCAGCAACATTCATCCGTTGCGTCCCGGCGATGAGAATTATGCAATCAGCGTCGTGATCCCCATGGATGCGCCTGGTCTTCGGCTTTACTCACGCCGTGCCTTTGCGCTCAGCGCGACCAATCCTGAGGATTATCCGCTTACATCGCGCTATGACGAGACAGATTGCTTCGTGATTCTGGATGATGTGCATGTGCCTTGGGAACATGTTTTCATCTATCGCAATCTGGACTTGTGCTTCAACCAGTGGTGGCAAACGCCCTCGCATTCCTATGGCAATCACCAAGCACAAGCGCGTTATGCTACCAAGCTGCGCTTCTTGCTGGGCTTGGCCAAGCGGATGAATGAGGCGACCGGCAATGATGGTGTTCCACCTGTTCAGGTGGAGATGGGCGAACTCGCTGCCTATGCCTCGATTGTCGAGAACATGCTTCTGTCGCATGAGGTGAGTGGCGTCATTGACAGCGATGGCATTGCATGGCCGAGCAAGGCCGCCCTTTACGCTGTCATGGCACTGCAGTCGCAAATCAATCCGCATATGGTCGATATCGTGCGTGAGCTGACAGGTGCCGGCATGATCACCCTTCCCTCTTCAGTGAAGGACTTCGAGAGTCCCGAAACGGCGGCCGATGTCAGCCGCTACTTTGTCTCTAACGGGATTGAGGCGCGTGATCGTGTGAAGCTGATGCGGCTGGCATGGGATTTTATCGGGACCGAATTTGGCAACCGGCATCAGCAGTATGAAAAATTCTATGGTGGCGCCTCGCATCTGGTGAAGATGAATATGTATCGCAATTATGATTTCACCCGCGCCAGCGCCCTGGTAGATGAGGCGCTAAAGCGTTCCTGAACGGAAAGCGGCCCCTCCAGCAGAGGCCGCCT
>JACCED011229326.1_pt1 | contig 15921 bp, 14 predicted proteins | sample 7455021 | NCBI WGS metagenome assembly JACCED01 (sample SAMN15323456, study PRJNA562643) | freshwater metagenome | isolation source: river surface water | place: USA:Blue River Watershed | collected 2017-08-19 | reverse complement strand
GCCATTCCAGAATCCGGGCATGGCCATCGGAATCAACACGCCCTACACCGCACTGCGCGCGCTGCGAACCGCCGTCGCGGACTCCGCGCAGGCGTCCGAGCGTATCAGCACCGGACTGCGGATCAACCGTGCCAGTGACGATCCCGCCGGCCTGGTCCAGGCCAACCAGCTGGCCGTGGACATCAGCGCCTACACGCAGGTCAAGAGCAATGTCGCCACGGCCCTGACCTCCGTCGAGCAGGTCGACGACTCGCTGACCAGCATTGCCGACATCCTGGCCTCGATGAAGGCTCTGGCCCTGACGTCGATCAGCGCGGACAGCGATACCGAAAGAGCGGCCTACAACACGGCCTTCCTGGCCTACATGGACGACCTGGACACCATCGCCTCGGCCACCACCATCAACGACGACTCCGTCCTGGACGGCACGTCCACCTCGGTCAAGATCCAGGTCGGGATCAATTCGGGCGACACCAAGACCCTGACCTTCTGGAATACCTCGACCGGCAGCAGCGGACTGAACATCAGCAGCCTGAGCATCGACTCGGCCACGAACGCGGCGACGGCCTACTCTACCCTGGACACGCCCATCGACACTGTCGATGCGCGCCTGGTCGCGGTCGGCGCCTACGAGACCTCCCTGGGCTATATCGGCGACTTCGTCGACAACATGATCCTGAACTCGACCACGGCCTACGACAACGTCATGTCGTCCGACCTGGCCGCCGAGACCGCCAACCTGGCCGCTGCGGAAATCCGACAGAACTCCGCCACCGCCATGGTGGCCCAGGCCAACTCCTTGAACCAGGACCTGGTCGACTACCTGCTGAAGTCGGTGACCGACTGAAAGGTCTGCGGTGTCCGTCAGTCCCTTCATGCGTCGGCGCGCGATCCGCAGCTACGCGGACCTGGGAGGCGGCACCTATGCGCGCTCAGGCCACGCCGGCGCCGTCGTGGAGGCCTTGCTCGACGCCCTGAACGAGCATCTGTGCAAAGCCCAGCTGGCCCTCGCACAAGGCCAGGGCGGCCCCCGCGCGAAGGCCCTGGCCAAGGCCAGCATGATCGTTGCCGGCCTGTACCGCACCCTGGACCGCCGACGGGCACCCGGCCTGGCCCACCGGCTCGCGGACCTCTACCGCTACATGCTGGCGCGCATCAACCGGGTGAACCGCAAGAATGGCCAGCAGGTCCTGGGCGAACTGACCGCCCTGGTCGGCACCCTGCGCGCTGCCTGGTCCGTGCCGGCCGCAGCGCGATCAGTCCGTGCGGAAGATCCGCCAGCCGCCGTCCATCTTGCGCAGGGCGAACTTCCAGCGCAGGTGGTTGCGCTTGACGAACTGGATCGCCGCGACCCGCGCACTCTCGGCCTTCTTGAAGTCGTCGATGAAGAGGTTGTCGCCTACGCCCATGGCCGCAAAGGGATATCGCACCCGGTGGGGGCACGCGACTTCTCCGTTTGATTTCTCGAGGGTGTACATCAGATCCGATCCGCCTTGTCCTGGTGAATCGGATCGGACTGGAATTTCTTGAGGCCCCGCTAGCGTGAGGACCGGATAGACGAAAGTACCAGGGCCCCGCCGGTCAGGCTGCCGTACTCCCAGGGCTGCTGGCGTCCGTTCGTGCGGGCCACCACGTTTTCCCGCACCTTTCTGAGCACCACGGCGATGTCCTGAGGTTCATCCAGGTGCTCCAGCAAGGCCACCGTGAAGGGCGAGTTGCTCCCGTTGCCGTCCTCTGCGGTCTGGCCGTCCTTGGTGGCATAGGCAATGAGGGTCCCCTGTGTCGCGTTGATCGGGGCGAGGCCCCGGCTCACACTCCGTCCCGACGAGGCCATCAGGGGGTTATCCCGGCAGGCATCCAGGAACACCAGCCTGGACTTGCCGGGCAGGTACTGTTCGACCACCGAATTGAGCGACACGGACTGCAAAGTGGCCTGGGTCGGATCATTCAGGTTCATGTCCACCGGGATCATGTAGTTCACCCCGGCGATCTGGACGCCGTGCCCCGCGTAGAACAGCAGGGTCAGGTCGGCACGGGCTGCCGACCGGCTGAAATCGGCCAGGGCTTTCACCATCTGGTCGCGGCTGGTGTTGGTCACCTGCGTCACCGTAAAACCCAGCGACCGGAGCTTGGCCGCCATGGCCCGCGCATCGTTCTCCGGATTGGGCAGGCGACCACTGCCCGCATAGGCTGCATTGCCAATCACCAGCGCGTGGGCCTCGAGTTTCATCGTGGGAACCGATGAAGGGCCCGAGGCGCCCGAGGCCAATTGCTTCTTGAGGGCCTCCGCCTCGGCCCGCAGGCGAGCGGCCTCCGCGCCCGCCCGGGCCTCGGCGACGGCCAGGGCCTGCTCCTGCTGCCTGCGCTGCTCCTCCAGGCGCTTGCGAAGCATTTCATTTTCTTCACGGTACAGGATGCTCTCCACCTGGTTACGGTCCACCGTCACCGCGCTTTGCGCCGCTACCGCGGGGGCAGCCGCCGTTGGCAGCGTGACGGCGGCAAGCTGGATGGAGGCGGCGCCGCCCGCCGATGGCAGACCGCGCGCGCTGGCTCCACCCGCCTCGACCAGGATTGCCTGGAGCGAGACATCCCCGGAATCGCTCACCACGAACTGGGGAGTTGCGCGCAAGTTCTGCGGCTCCGTCAAGGCCGAACGCCGGAAGCTTTGGGGGGTATTCAAAAATGCAAAGGTCTGCCGGCCCTGTCCCTCCACCTGGGCCACGACGGTCACGGACCCTGTTTGCTGGTCAAACGCCACATCCGACAAGGCAACCGCCGGTGAGAGCACCCTCAGGCCTTCCTGGACGAGTTCCCGTCGCCGCTCTCCGAGTTTCGACTCACGTTCCTGGCGCAGGCGGTTGTATTCGGCGACCCGGCGATTGCGCTCCTCCACCCGGGCGCGGTAGTCCGCCTGCAGCCGGTCGATCACCTGCTTGCGCTCCGAGCGGGCCTTTTCCACCCGGTCCTCGAATTCGCGGTTGGTCTCCCAAGGCTCCTGCCGCAGCGAAAGTGCTGCGGGGAAGGCCGGAGGCGCCACTTCGTCCGTCCCCTGAGGGGTCACGGTGAGCCAGCGTCGAAGTTCCTCCTGAACGACCCGGTCGAGCCGATCCTTCCAGGGCAGGGATCGCAACGCGGGATCGCTGAAGCGGGCGGCAATACGCCGGCGCTCGGCCTCTGCCCTGTCCCGGCGCTCGGCCTCTGCGCGCCTGTCCTCCTCGGTGAGGCAGCGGATATTGCGCCGTGCCGCGGCATCCCGCGCCCCCTGCTGCATGGCAGGCACATCACTCCTGGCATACCAGTGGCAAATCGTGGCCTGGTCCGATTGACTGAAGTCGGTCCGGCTGTCCGGGGAGCGATAGCCCGACTGGGCGACCGCAGACAGCGGGATCAAAAGTAGGAATAGGCTTAGCAAATTGACCATCTTGCAAGTTTAGTTCCGAGTCCATGGAAGCTTCAAATAAGTCGCTCCCACCATCAGGCCTCAGTCGCCCGGATCGCTGACGGCGGCGACCAGGTGGTCCACGAAGGCCCGCTGCAAGCCCGCCGGCGGTGACTGCTCGTAGGCGATGACCTGGAGATTGCGCGGGTAGAAGCGAAGCTCGGGCACGGCCACCGCCACCACCCGCTGGCGCGATAGCAGGTGGGACACGCTGAGCGCCGAGGAAAAGACCACCAGCTCGCCGCGCTCGACCAGCGCCAGCAGGGTCCCCAGGTCTCCGGTGCAGGCGATGTTCTGGCGCAGGCCGTGCATGCCGTACACCAGGTCCAGCGTCTGGCGCAGGGTGGTGCTGGCCACGGGCATGCCCAGCGCGAAGCGCGCCGCATCCGCCAGGGCGACCCGCCGTCGGCCAGCCAGGGGGTGCCCGGGGGCGACGATCAGCATCACCGGGGCCGGCTGCTGGTGCTCGATATGCAGCCCGCGCTCCGGCGCCATGGCGTACTTCAGGCCGACGTCGGCCTCCCCGCGCGAGACCATGCCGCTGACCTCCTCCGGTGAGCGGACGAGGCAGCGCACGCTGCACTCGGGGTGCCGCTGCCGGAAGCGATGCAGCACGTTCCCCATGAACCCGCCCGTGAACCCCTCGGTGCAGGCGACGGTGACGGTGCGGGCCGACTCGCGAGCCTGGGTGCGCAGCCCCTCCAGCAGGCGCTGGGTGTCGATCGCCGTGCTGCGCAGATGGGCCGCCAGGCGTTCGCCCTCGGGCGTGAGCACCATGCCGCGCGCACGCCGCTCGAACAGCGGACAGCCCACCGCGTCCTCCAGCTTGGCGACCTGCCGGCTCAGGGCCGAGGCCGCCACATGCAGTTGCTCCGCAGCCTGGGTGAGGGACCCGGTGCGCGCCACCTCCAGGAAGTAGCGGGCCGCGGACCCTGTGAGAAAGGAAGGATGGGACATCTGAAGAATTGCTATTTTGGCAAAGCTTATTTGCTATTTCTCAAATTATCAAAGCACTGCGCTTTCCGGTAGAGTCGCCCGACTCTCCAGGAATACACCCATGTCCCGAAGCCAGGCCCTGCAAGCCGCTGCCCGCTGGTTTGACGACGGCCACTACCAGGCCTTGCTCGCGCAGCGCATCGCCCACCCCACTCACAGCGACAGCGGCCGTCCCAACGACGCCTTGCCGGTCTACCTGGACGAGGCCATGGGCCCTTACCTGTCCGGCCTGGGCTTTGCCTGCGAACGGGTGGCCAACCCCCTGGCCGGCCAGCCGCCGATGCTGGTGGCCAGCCGGATCGAAGCCCCTGAAGCCCCCACCTTCCTGGTCTATGGTCATGGCGACGTGATCAGCGGACAGGACAGCCAGTGGCGTGAGGGCCTGCAGCCCTGGCGCCTGACGGTCGAAGGCGACCGCTGGTACGGCCGCGGCACCGCCGACAACAAGGGACAGCACACCGCCACCCTGGCCGGCCTGGCGCAGGTCATCGCCGCGCGCGAGGGACGACTGGGCTACAACGTGAAGGTCCTGCTCGAGATGGGCGAGGAGACCGGCAGCCCGGGCCTGCGCGAGATCTGCGAGCAGCAAGGCGAGCGGCTGCAGGCTGACCTGCTCCTGGCCTCGGACGGGCCCCGGGTACATGCCCAGCGCCCCACCGTGTTCCTGGGCTCGCGCGGCATCGTCAACTTCAGCCTCAGCCTGCAAAGCCGCGACCGCTATTTCCACTCCGGCAACTGGGGGGGCGTGCTCACGAACCCCGCCACCGTCATCAGCCACGCGGTGGCCTCGATGGTCGACCGCCAGGGCCGACTGCTCGTGAAGGGCCTGCTGCCCCCGCCCGTGTCGGACGCCGTGCGCCAGGCCCTGGCCTCGGTCCCGATCGGCGGCGACGCGGGTGACCCCGAGATCAACCCGCAGTGGGGCGAGCCGGGACTGACCGCCTCGCAAAAGCTCATGGCCTGGAACACCCTGGAGGTGCTGGCCCTGGGCGCCGGCAACGCCGAGCGGCCGATCAACGCGATTCCCCCGCGCGCGCAGGCCCACTGCCAGCTGCGCTTCGTGCCCGGCACGGACTGGGAGCGCCTGGAGGACATCGTGCGTGAGCACCTGGTGCAGGCCGGCTTCGCCGGGATCGAGGTCAGGGTCACGGCCGCCACGCCAGCCACCCGCCTGCCCCTGGACAACCCCTGGGTCGGCTGGTGCCTGGACTCGATCGAGCGCACCACGGGCAAGCCGCCCACCCTGCTGCCCAATCTCGCGGGCTCGCTGCCCAACGATGTCTTCGCCGACATCCTGGGCATGCCCACGCTGTGGGTGCCGCACTCCTACCCGGCCTGCGCGCAGCACGCGCCCAACGAGCACCTGCTGGCGCCCGTCGTCCGCGAAGGCCTGCTGATGATGACCGGCCTGTTCTGGGACCTGGGCGAGGCGCAGTCCGCGCCTTGGCACGCGGCCCCCCGCCAGGTACGCCAGGCCGCCACCGCCTGATCCTCTCTTTTCATTTTTCTTCCAGCCCCAAGGAGCCCGACATGTCCCCCATCACCCGCCGCCACGCCCTGGGCGCGCTTGCCGCATCCGCCCTGCTCGCCACGGGCCCGGGCTTCGCGCAGCAGGCCTGGCCCGCGCGCAACCTGCGCCTGGTGGTGCCCTTCCCGCCCGGCGGCGCCACCGACGCCAGCGCGCGCCTGCTGGCCGATCACCTGCAGCGCCGCCTCGGCCAGGCGGTGATCGTCGAGAACAAGCCCGGGGCCTCGACCGTGATCGGCGTCGAGGCCGTGGCCAAGTCGCCCGCGGACGGCTACACCCTGCTCGTGGCCGGCGGCGGCAGCTTCTCGGTCCTGCCCGCCATGCGCAACGACCTGCCCTTCGACATCGGCCGTGACCTCACGCCGATCTCGCTACTGACCACCGCGCCGGTGGTGCTGGTCACGCCCGCCAACCGCCCCTTCCGCCGGCTGGCCGACTTCATCGCCGCCGCGAAGGCCAAGCCCGGACAACTGCGCTACTCCACCTACGGCTCTGGCAGCGCGCCCCACCTGGCGGGCGAGATGCTTGCAGCGGCCGCAGGCATCGAGATCGAGGCCATCCCCTTCAAGGGCGCGGCCGATGCCTCGCTGGCCCTGCTGCGCGGCGACGTCGATCTGGGCTTCGAGACCTATGCCGCCAGCGCCGCCCAGATCAAGGCCGACAAATTGCGCGTGCTGGCCGTGAACAGCGAGCGCCGCAGCACCTTCGTGCCCGACGTGCCCGGCATGGGCGAACTGGGCATGCCGCAGGCCTCGATCGAGGCGTTCTACGGCCTGGCCGCCCCCGCCGGCACGCCCGCACCGGTGATCGCGCGCCTGGCCAAGGAAACCGCCGAGATCCTGGCCCTGCCGGACGTGAAGGAGAAGCTGGCTGGCATGTTCCTGGAGATCCCCGCCACCGGGGCCCAGGCCATGACCGCCCTGATCAACGCGGAAACCACCAAGTTCAAGGCCGTGGCCCGCCGCCTCAAGCTCGCCCCCACCTGACCCTCACCACCGGCCGCTTCCGTGACCCAGCCTCCGCTTCCCGCATCGCTTGACCTGTCCCGCATCCAGGGCGCCATGGTGCCCGTGCCCTGCCAGGACCTGGTGGCCAACCTGGACTTCTTTGTCCAGCGCCTGGGCTTTCGCCTGCGCTCGATCTTCCCGGCCGATGAACCCGCGCACGCCATCGTGCAGGGCCATGGCCTGACCCTGCACCTGCACACGGGCGAAGGTGCAGGGCCCGGCACGATCCGCCTGCTCTGTGACGACCCCGATGCGGTGGCCGGCGGCGTGCGTGAACTGCAGGCCCCCTGCGGCATGACGGTGCGCTTCGTCCATGCCGATCCACCCATGGTGCTGCCGCAGGCGCGCCAGCAGCTGGTCTTCACCCGCAGCGGCGCGCAGGCCCACTGGAGCGTGGGCCGCGCAGGGCTGCGCTATCGCGACCTGCTGCCCGAGCGCCATGGCGGCGCCTTCATCGCCTCCCACATCCGCATCCTCGAAGGTGGACCGGTGCCGGATTACGTGCACTTCCACAAGGTCCGCTTCCAGGTCATCTTCTGCCGCAAGGGCTGGGTGCGCGTCGCCTACGAGGGCCTGGCCGAACCCATCGTGATGCAGGCGGGTGACTGCGTGCTGCAGCCGCCGCTGATCCGCCACCGCGTGATGGAAAGTTCGGCCGGCGCCGAGGTGGTGGAAATCGCCTGCCCCGCGCAGCACATCACCATCGCCGATCCCGACATGCCCCTGCCCGGGCCAGCGCTGCCACCGGATCACGATTTCAGCGGCCAACGCTTCGTGTTCAGCGTGGCCGCCGACACCCCCTGGAGCGCCTGGCGTGTGGCGGGCTTCGAGTCACGTGACACCGGCATCGCCCGCGCGACCGACGGTCTGGGCGCGGTGCGCGTGCTGCGACCGGTGGCGGGGCAACGCTCTCCCACGCAGCAGCACGAGGCGGAGTTGTGCTTCTACTTCGTGCTGCAAGGCACGCTGGAACTGACCGTCAACGGCCAGGTGCACGCCCTGGAAGCGGACGACTGCGTCACGCTGCCGGGCGGCCTGCCCTATGGCCTGCAGGCCAGCGGTGACACCCAGGTGCTGGAAGTCCTGCTGCCCGCCCATCCGCCGGTGCGCACGCAGCCGGCCTGAGGTCCGCCGGCTGCGCCTGCGGCCGCGACCGAGGCGCCCGGCGTAGACTGCGGCCCCGATGACCACCCTGCTCGACATCGACAGCCATGTGCTGCACGTATCCGCCAAGACCAACTGGTGGTTCCTGCGCGTCACCGATTCCAGTGGCGCCGTCGGCTGGGGCGAGGGCTCGCTCAACGGCTGGGAACCTGTCCTCGATGCGCTGGTGCATCACCTGCGCGGTGCGTGGACCGGGCGCTCGCTGCAGGAGGCCCTCGAACACGCCCAGGCCGCCCCCGTGGCCGTGGCCGGCCTGGCGGGGGGCACGGTGGTCAGCGCCTTCCTGCAAGCGCTCCTGAGCCTGCAGGCGCAGCATGCGGGCCAGCCCCCGCATGCCTTGCTCGGCCGCGCGCAGCGCGACGTCCTGCCGCTGTACGCCAACATCAACCGCGCCACCACGCAGCGCGACCCCGCCGGCTTCGTGGCCACGGCGCTGCGGGCCCGGGCCCAGGGGTTCACCCGCTTCAAGGCGGCGCCCTTCGACGGGCTCACCCCCGCGCTGTGCGGCACGGCCGAAGGACAGGCCCGTATTCGCCACGGCATCGACTGCCTGGTCGCCCTGCGAGAGGCCCTCGGCCCCGACGCCTGGCTGATGGTGGACTGCCACTGGCGCTTCGACGAGGCGCACGCACTGCAGGCCCTGCGCGACCTCGAGCCCGTGCGCCTGCACTGGTTCGAGTGCCCGCTGGCCGAGACGCACGCGAACTGGCCGGCCATCCGGCGCCTGCGCCACGCAGCCAACGCACAGGGCGTGCGCCTGGCCGCGGCCGAGACGCAGGTGGGCCTGGCCGCCTTCCAGTCGCTGTTCGATGAAGGCCTGTACGACGTGGTGATGCCCGACGTGAAGTACTGCGGCGGCCCGTGGGAGATGCTGGCCATCGCCCGGCGCGCAGCCGACAACGGCGTGGCTTTCTCGCCGCACAACCCGACCGGCCCGGTGTGCACCTGGCAGAGCCTGCAGGTGGGACTGGTCGCGCCCGAGTGCGCGATGCTGGAGTTGCAGTTCGAGGAGAGCGAGCTGACCGACCAGATCAGCCAGGGCGTGGACCTGCAGGTCCGCGCAGGCAGCCTGCACAGCCCGGCGCCTGGTCAGTGGACCCAGCAGCTCGACGAAGCCCTGCTGGCCGCACGCCCCTACCGGCCGGTGCCGCCCGGCATTGAATCCCTGCTCAATCGCTGAGCGCGCAGGGCCGCGATCAATCTGCCCGGATGTTCTTCTCCGCAGCCAGTTTCTTCCAGCGCGCCACGTCGCCGCTGACGCGCGCAGCAAAGGCTTCGGGCGTGGAAGGCGCGGGGTCGCAGGACAGGGTGGCCAGCCGGGCCTTCACCTCCGGCTGTTCCAGCGCCTGGTTGATCACGCTGTTCATGCGCTCGACCACGGCCCTGGGCGTACCTGCGGGCGCGAGGATGCCGAACCAGGCCAGAGTCTCGAAGCCGGGCAGCACCTCGGCCATCGCCGGCACCTCGGGCAGGGTGTGATGCCGCTTGGCGGTCGTGACCGCCAGGGCCTGGGCCTTGCCCGCCTTGATCTGCGCGGCCCAGGGCGGCAGGTTGCCGATCATGACCTGCGACTCGCCGGCAAGGACCGCGGCCACCGCCGGAGCCGAGCCCTTGTAGGGAATGTGGGTCATCTCGACGCCGGTGAGGCTCTTGAACAGTTCGGCCGACAGATGGGCCGAGCTGCCCACACCGCCCGAAGCGTAGTTCACCTTGCCGACGTTGGCGCGGGCATAGGTGATGAACTCCGCCACGCTGGCCACCTTGAGGGCCGGGTTCACCACCATCACGTTGGGCGTGGTGCAGATCATGGCCACCGGCACGAAGTCCTTGACGATGTCGTAGGGCAGCTTCGGGTAGATGCCGCCGTTCACGCCGTGCGAGCCGGCGTTGCCCACGATCATGGTGTAGCCGTCGGCGGGGGACTTGGCCACCACGTCCGAACCGAGCACGCCACCCGCGCCCGGCTTGTTCTCGACGACCACCGGCTGGCCGAGGTCACGGGCGATGCGGTCTGCGATCAGCCGTCCGGTGACGTCGGATCCATCCCCCGGCGTGCTGGGCACCACCCAGCGGATCGGCTTGCTGGGGTAGGCCTGGGACCAGGCCATGCTGGCAGCACCGGCCAGGGCCAGGCACAGGAGGACGGAACGGGTACGCATGCAGGACTCCTCAGTGGAAAAGGTCGGTCCAGTTTAAAGGCCCGGCTGACTCAGGCCGCGCCGGCGTCATGGCCGAAGTCGCAGACAGACTGGGCCAGCGGGATCGCTTCCTTCAGGAAAGGGAAGTCCTCGAGGCTGCGGTAGACGGCGTAGTACTTCAAGGTGGGCAACCCCGGATTCGTCCTCACGCGTACCAGGCGCCCCGCCGCGACATAGCGGGCCGCGTAGGCTGCCGGCAGGCTGCTCACCCCCAGGCCGCCGATGGTGAGCTGCACCATCACCATCAGGCTGTTGGCCGTGAGCACCCGCTGCCCGGCGATACCGACCTGCCGCTGCCAGCGCGCAAAGATCTGGCTCACCGCGCCATGGCGAGAGTGCACCAGCATCGGGTAGGCAGACAGCTCGTCCGCCCGCATGGCATGGGAGGGCAGGCCCAGCCGTGGACTGGCCATCCAGGCGAACTCCACGTCCTCCAGCGGCATGCTTTCCAGGTCGGGACCCCAGTTGGGGCCGGCCACGAAAACCAGGTCGAGTTCGGAGTTGCGCAGCCTCTGCAGGATGAGTCCCCCAGGCGCCACGTCCAGCTCGACCACGGCATTCGGGTGGAACTCCTTGAGCTTCTGAATGAAGAGCGGCAACCAGGTCACAGCCACCAATTCACTCACGCCCAGTCGCAGCACGCCACTGAAACCGGAAGGCTGCCCCATCGCCTCCATCATCCGGCGGCTGGCCGACAAGACCTCTTCGGCCGAGGCCAGCAGGCGCTGCCCGTGGTCGGTCAGCCTCGCACGCCCGTTGCTCGAGTCAACCAGTCGCAGACCGAATACCCCCTGCAGTTCCGTGATCCGCTTGGCAATCGCTGATTGCGTGGCGTGCAGGTGCCGGGCAGCGGCCTGGAAGCTGCCGAGCTTGCCCGTCCAGTAAAGCGCTTCCAGTTGTTTGAGCGACGGTTGCACGGAATGAGACCTCCCACGGCCGAGCCTATGATCGGAATTTTATTCCTATCGAAAGACGAAAAAATGTCATTTGGGAGACTTCAGGTAGGGTCTTAGGATGGCGCCCAACTCGGGCCGGTACAGGCAGGCCCTTGAGAAGTTCTGGAGACAAAACCAATGACAGGTACGACTCGACGTACGTTCGGCCTTGGCGCTTTCGCCACGCTGTGGGGCGCTGCCGCCTGGGGCCAGGCCGGCTTCCCCAACCGGCAGGTGAGCATGATCGTGCCCGTGGGCACGGGAGGCGGCACCGACCTGCTCGCGCGCCAGCTGGGCAAATCCCTCGCGGAGATCTGGGGCCAGCCGGTGGTGGTGGACAACAAGACCGGTGCCGCCGGCATCATCGGCGCGCAGGTCGTGATCAAGGCGCCGGCCGACGGCCACACGCTCTTCCTCAGCCATGACGGGGTATTCACCGCCACGCCGGTGCTGTTCAAGCGTCCGGACTTCGAACCGCAAAAGCAGCTGGCCCCGGTCTCGCTGGTGGCGACCCAGCCCTACGTGGCCGTGGTGCACCCCTCGCTGCCGGTCAAGAACCTGGCCGAGCTGATCGCGCTCATGAAGAAGCGCAATGCCGAAGGGGCCAAGCTGGGTTTCGCCACCTCTGCCCTGGGCAGCGCGGATCACCTCACGGGCGAGCGCTTCGCAATGGCCGCCGGGGTGGAGATGCTGGTGGTGCCCTACAAGAGCACCCAGCCCGCCATCACCGACGTCGCCGGAGGCCACCTGCCCTTCGGTTTCTTCTCCTTCGCGGCGGCCTTGCCCCTGGTGAAGGCCGGCGCGCTCAAGGCCCTGGCCATCAGCGCGGACACCCGCTCGGACCTGCTGCCCGGCATCCCCACGGTGGCGGAGACGCTGCCCGGTTTCCAGTACGGCGCCTGGTTCGGCGTCTGGGCCCCCGCGGGAACGCCTGCCAGCCTGCGCGACAAGATCGCTCAGGACGTGCGGCGCGCGGTCGAGCGGCCAGACATGGCGGCCCTGATGGCCAGCAACGGCCTCACGCCCGCCCTGCTCATGCCCAACGACTTCGCCGAGTACATACGCAAGGAAGCGCTGCGCACGGCAGAAGTCATCAGCCGCGCCAAGATCAAGGTGGAGTGAGCCTGCCCTGGCAGGCCCACCCCGTATCTTCGTTTTCAGGGAGATCCCATGTCCGCCCCCAAAACCAGCCCCGCGGTGCGCGCCTGCGCCGCCCAGGTGATGCGTGTCATCAGCGAGTACGACCAGGACCGGGATCCTGCCAGCCTGCGCATGGGACTGGTGGAAGCCACGCGCCCCCTGGTCAAGCACCCGGAACTGTTCCAGCTGGGCACCAAGCGCGTCGCCAACCACATCGACAACTCCCGCTACCTGTACTACGACGGGCTGCTGTCGATGACGCTGGACGAGTTCCCCAAGGGCAAGCTGATCCCGCCGCACGACCATGGCATCTGGGAGGCCCTCATCCTGTGCAGCGGCAAGCTGCGCCACACGGTCTACGGTCGGGCCGACGACGGTACGGTCCCGGGCCGCGCCGAACTGAAGGTGACGGAGGACATCGAGATGGCCGTCGGCGAGATCGCCATGGTCGTGCCACCGGCCGACATCCACAGCTTCCAGGCCGTGACCGAGGGCACCTTCGTCATCACGATCGTCGGAGGCGAGTACGCTGCCAAGCGCCATTACTACAACACCAACGACAACACCTACGCGGTCAGGACGCCCACGGCGCTGCGCGAAAGTGGCGCGCTGGGCTGAACCGGGATGACCGGGATCCGCTCGATTCGCGACATCTGGCAGCGCAAGGGCCATGTCCTGAACGGCTACATCACCTTGGGGGGCGCTGCGTCCGCCGAGTTGTACAGCCACCAGGGCTGGGACAGCGTCACGCTGGACATGGAGCATGGCGCCATCGGTTTCGATGCAGCGGTGGACCTGCTGCGGGCGATGGCGGCCTCGGGCGTGGTCCCGCTGGCGCGCGTGCCCAAGGGCGATCCGACCTGGGTGTCCACGCTCCTGGATGCGGGGATGATGGGCATCACGGCCGCCATGATCGAGACCCCGCAAGAGGCGCAGCGACTGGTGCAGGCCTGCCGCTATCGGCCCGAGGGCACGCGAGGCATGAGCCGGCAGTGCCGCGCGGCCCTGCTGCACGGGCCCGACTACACGGCCCAGGCCAACTCGCTCGTCTCGGTGTTCGCGATGGTGGAGACCCACACGGCGCTGGCCCAGCTCGAGGCGATCGCGGCCGTGCCAGGACTGGACGGCATTTACTTCGGGGGCGTTGATTACGAGATGTCCCTGCGCAGCCTGAGCCCGGAACAGGCCGCGAAGACACCGAACGTGCAGGCCGCGCGCCGCGCCATCGTCGACGCCTGCCAACGCCACGGGATCCTGGCCGGCATGAATGCCAACAACCCGGCGGCGGCCGGTGAACTGATCGCGCAGGGATTTCGCTTCATCACCCTGTCGTCGGATGCCCAGGCCCTGTCCACGCAAGCCCAGTCCTGGGTGAACCAGACCCGGGCCCTGTTCGGTCAACCCGGGTGAAATCCATGGACCTCCAACTCAGTCAGGCCTGTGTGCTGGTGACCGGCGGCAGCCGGGGCATCGGCCGGGCCATTGCCCTGGCCTTTGCGCGCGAGGGCGCGCGCGTCGCGATCTGCGGACGAGACGCCAAGGCCCTGGAGGCCGCCGCACGCGATCTGCGCGCCGCGGGCGGGCATGGCGTGACCTTGCAGGCGGACCTCGAAGCGCCCGGTGGCTGCGAGGACGTCGTGGCACGCGCCGCAGAGGCCATGGGCGGGCTCACGGTCCTGGTGAACAACGCATCGGGCTCCGTGGACCACGCGCCGCCCAAGCTGCAGGACATCACCGACCACCAGGCCCTGGCCCGGATCAACGGCAAGATGGCGCTGGCGCTGCGCTGTTCGCGCGCCAGCGTCCCGCACATGCAAAAGGCCGGCCGGGGCCGCATCATCCACATCGGCGGCACCTCGGCGCGCAATGTGTTCCGCCCGGGCGAGTTGCCGGGCAAGGGCTCGGGCCTGCCCCAGGGCCTGGGCAATGCGGCGCTGGCCTCGTTCTCCAAGTACCTGGCCGAGGAACTCCTGCCCTCCAACATCCTCGTGAACGTGGTGCACCCGCATGTGGTGCGCACCGACCGGCATGCGGAACGGGTCCGCGCCCTGGTGAGCGAGCGGGGTCTGAACGAGACACAGGCCGAGGCCGCCCTGGGGGCGATGTTCCCGCTCGGGCGGGTGATCGAACCGGACGAGGTGGCGCACCTGGTCGTCTTCCTCGCGTCCTCGCGCGCCTCGGCCATCACGGGGCAGGCCATCGCGGTCGATGGCGGTGCCTCGCGCAACATCCTCTACTGAGGTTCGCACATGCCTGCCGCATCCTCCCCTGTGGCCTTGGTGACGGGATGCGGCAAGGATGACGGAATCGGCTGGAGCACGGCGCTGGCCCTTTCGCGGGCGGGCCATGCGGTGGTAGTCACCGACATCCCCAGCGGTGCCCCGGGGCTGGAACGCCTGGTCCGGCAGATCCGCGAGAGCGGCGGGCGCGCGGCTGCGGTCATCGGTGACGTTTCGGTCGAGGCCGAGGCCCGTTCGATGGTGGAGGAAGCGGTCCGGCAGTTCGGCGCCCTGCACGTGCTGGTCAACAACGCAGCCGCGCCGCATGGACGTGACCGCGCCGACATCGAGCAGGTCCCGCTGGAGGCCTGGGAGCAAGTCATGGCGGTCAACCTGCGCGGCGTCTTTCTCATGTCGCGGGCCGCGGTCGGCCCGATGCGCCGCCAGGGCTGGGGGCGCATCGTCAACGTGGCCTCGGCGGTCTACCGGTATGGGGCGCGCCACCGCACCGCCTATGCCGCATCGAAGGCGGCGGTGGTTGGCTTCAGCCGTGCCCTGGCCATGGACGTGGCGTCCTCGGGCATCACGGTCAATGCGGTTTGCCCGGGGTCGGTGCTGACGACCCGGGCCCTGAGCACCACCGGCGAGCAGGGCTACACCGACCTGCAGGCCGGCCTGGCCGAGCGGGCCCAGGCCATTCCCATGGGACGGCATGCCAGCGCCGCCGACGTCGCAGCAAGCATCGTCTTCCTCTGCTCCGAGGCAGCGGCCTACACCACCGGCCAGACCCTTTTCGTGGATGGCGGCGGACTGCCGCTGCCCGCCTTCAAGCCCCCGCCCTCATCACAAGGAGACCCCCACCATGCGTAGAGTCCTGTCCTCCCTCAGTGGGTGACTCGGCAGCATCAAGCCCTCAGGCCAGGCCGAGCAGGCGCACCGCGTTGTCCTTCAGGATGCCGGGCATGACTTCAGGCTTGAAACCGGCCTCGGCGAAGTCCTTCATCCAGCGCTCGGGGGTGATGAGCGGGTAGTCGCTGCCGAACAGGACCCGGTCCTTCAGCAAGGTGTTGGCGTACTGGATCAGCTGCTTCGGGAAGTACTTCGGGCTCCAGCCCGACAGGTCGATCCAGACGTTGGGCTTGTGCGTGGCCACCGACAGCGCCTCGTCCTGCCAGGGGAAGCTCGGGTGGGCCATGACGATCTGCATGTCGGGGAAGTCGATCGCCACGTCGTCCAGGTGCATGGGGTTGGAATACTCCAGCCGCAGCCCGCCGCCACAGCGCATGCCCGAGCCG
>JACCED010304544.1_pt1 | contig 15929 bp, 14 predicted proteins | sample 7455021 | NCBI WGS metagenome assembly JACCED01 (sample SAMN15323456, study PRJNA562643) | freshwater metagenome | isolation source: river surface water | place: USA:Blue River Watershed | collected 2017-08-19 | reverse complement strand
TCCCCGAGCCCTGGGAGCAGCACACCACGATGGACGAGCGCCGCAAGGCCTTCTACGAATACCACGCGGCGATGCTCGAGCCCTGGGACGGCCCGGCCTCCATCGTGTTCACCGATGGCCGCCAGATCGGCGCCACGCTCGACCGCAACGGTCTGCGTCCCTCGCGCTACTGCGTGACCGACGACGACCTCGTCATCATGGGTTCGGAGTCTGGCGTGCTGCCGGTGCCCGAGAACAAGATCGTGCGCAAGTGGCGGCTGCAACCGGGCAAGATGTTCCTGATTGACCTCGAGCAGGGTCGCATGATCGACGACGAGGAGCTCAAGGCCAACCTCGCCAACAGCAAGCCTTACAAGCAGTGGATCGAAAACCTGCGCATCAAGCTCGACGACCTGTCCGAGAGCAGTGGCCAGGCGCCCGCGTCTGAAGTGGCCCTGCTGGACCGTCAGCAGGCCTTCGGCTACACCCAGGAAGACATCAAGTTTCTGCTCTCGCCCATGGCCCAGGCCGGCGAGGAGGGCATCGGCTCCATGGGCAACGACAGCCCGCTGGCGGTACTGTCCGATAAGAACAAGCCGCTGTACAACTACTTCAAGCAGTTGTTCGCACAGGTGACCAACCCGCCGATCGACCCGATCCGCGAGGCCATCGTCATGTCCCTGGTGTCCTTCATCGGCCCCAAGCCGAACCTGCTGGACATCAACCAGGTCAACCCGCCCATGCGCCTCGAGGTGAGCCAGCCGGTGCTGGACTTCGCCGACATGGCCAAGCTGCGTGACGTGGGTCAGATCACCCAGGGCAAGTTCCGCAGCTACACGCTGGACATCACCTACCCGCTAGCCTGGGGCGACGAGGGCGTGGAGGCCAAGCTCGCCTCGCTCAACGCCGAGGCGGTTGACGCGATCAAGAGCGGCAAGAATATCCTGATCATCAGCGACCGCGGCGTCTCCGCCACCCAGGTGGCCATCCCCGCCGCCCTGGCGCTCTCGTCCGTTCACCAGCACCTGGTGCGCGAAGGCCTTCGAACCACTGCTGGCCTTGTTGTCGAGACAGGTTCCGCCCGCGAGGTGCACCACTTCGCGGTGCTCGCGGGCTACGGCGCGGAAGCCGTCCACCCCTATCTGGCCATGGAAACCCTGGCGGCCCTGCACAAGGACCTGCCCGGCGATCTGTCGGCCGAGAAGGCCGTCTACAACTACGTCAAGGCAATCGGCAAGGGCCTGTCCAAGATCATGTCCAAGATGGGCGTGAGCACCTACATGTCCTATTGCGGCGCTCAGCTGTTCGAGGCCATCGGCATCAACGCCGAGACGATCGCCAAGTACTTCACCGGCACCGCCAGTCGCGTCGAAGGGATTGGCGTGTTCGAGATCGCCGAGGAGGCGATCCGCATGCACAAGGCGGCCTTCGGCAGCGACCCGGTGCTGGCGCATGCCCTGGACGCCGGCGGCGAGTACGCCTGGCGCGCCCGTGGCGAGGAGCACATGTGGACGCCCGACGCGATCGCCAAGCTGCAGCACTCCACACGCGCCAACAACTGGAACACGTACAAGGAGTACGCCCAGATCATCAACGACCAGAGCCGTCGCCACATGACCCTGCGCGGCCTGTTCGAGTTCAAGGTCGATCCGGCCAAGGCCATCCCGATCGACGAGGTCGAGCCAGCCAAGGAGATCGTCAAGCGCTTCGCTACGGGCGCGATGTCCCTGGGTTCGATCTCGACGGAGGCCCACGCCACCCTGGCAATCGCAATGAACCGCATGGGCGGCAAGTCCAACACTGGCGAAGGCGGCGAGGACCCAGCGCGTTACCGCAACGAGCTCAAGGGGATTCCGATCAAGAAGGGGGACACCCTGGCCAGCGTCATCGGCAAGGACGTGGTCGAGGTCGACCAGCCCCTGCAGGCGGGCGATTCCCTGCGCTCACGGATCAAGCAGGTGGCCTCGGGCCGGTTCGGGGTGACCGCCGAGTACCTGGCCTCCGCCGACCAAGTGCAGATCAAGATGGCCCAGGGCGCCAAGCCCGGAGAGGGCGGCCAGCTGCCTGGCGGCAAGGTCAGCCAGTACATCGGCAAGCTGCGCCACTCGGTTCCCGGTGTGGGCCTGATTTCGCCCCCGCCCCACCACGACATCTATTCGATCGAAGACCTGGCTCAGCTGATTCACGACCTGAAGAACGTGGCACCCCATGCCTCCATCAGCGTGAAGCTCGTGTCTGAAGTGGGCGTGGGCACCATCGCCGCAGGCGTGGCCAAGTGCAAGAGCGACCACGTGGTGATTGCCGGCCATGACGGCGGTACCGGTGCCTCGCCCTGGTCCTCCATCAAGCATGCGGGCGGCCCCTGGGAAATTGGCCTGGCCGAAACCCAGCAGACCTTGGTGCTCAATCGTCTTCGCAGCCGCATTCGCGTGCAGGCCGACGGTCAGATGAAGACCGGCCGCGACGTCGCCATCGGCGCGCTGCTGGGCGCCGATGAATTCGGCTTCGCTACCGCGCCCTTGGTGGTGGAGGGCTGCATCATGATGCGCAAGTGCCACCTCAACACCTGCCCGGTGGGCGTGGCCACGCAAGACCCGGCCCTGCGCAAGAAGTTCTCTGGCAAGCCCGAGCATGTCGTCAACTACTTCTTCTTCATTGCCGAGGAAGTGCGTCAGATCATGGCGCAACTGGGTATTCGCACCTTCGACGAGATGATCGGCCGGGCGGACCTGCTCGACATGAAAAAGGGTATCGAGCACTGGAAAGCCAGCGGCCTCGACTTCAGCCGTCTGTTTGCCCAACCCCAGGTGCCAGCGGACGTGCCGCGCTACCACGTGGCCGACCAGGACCACGGCCTGGACAAGACCCTCGACCGCATCCTGATCGAGAAGTCCAAGCCCGCCATCGAAAAGGGCGAAAAAGTCCAATTCATGGAGAAGGCGCGCAACGTCAACCGCTCGGTGGGCGCCATGCTCTCCGGTGCACTGACCAAGGTGCATCCCGAGGGCCTGCCGGACGACAGCATCCGCATCCAGCTCGAGGGCACCGGTGGCCAGTCCTTTGGCGCCTTCCTGGCCCGGGGCATCACGCTCTACCTGATTGGCGACGCCAACGACTACACCGGCAAGGGCCTCTCGGGTGGCCGCGTCGTGGTGCGCCCCAGCCTCGACTTCCGCGGCGAGGCTGTGCGCAACATCATCATCGGCAACACCGCGCTGTACGGCGCGACCACGGGCGAGGCCTTCTTCGCGGGCGTGGCCGGCGAGCGCTTTGCGGTGCGTCTCTCGGGCGCCACCGCGGTGGTGGAGGGCACCGGCGACCACGGTTGCGAGTACATGACGGGCGGTACCGTTGCCGTGCTGGGCAAGACCGGCCGTAATTTCGCCGCCGGGATGTCGGGTGGCGTGGCTTTCGTCTACGACGAGGACGGCCAGTTTGCCAGCCGTTGCAATACCTCCATGGTCTCCATGGAGAAGGTGTTGCCGGCCGCGGAGCAAAAAGCCGCCGCCACCAAGACCCGGCTGCACGCAGGTGAGACTGACGAGGTCCTCCTCAAGAAACTGCTGGAAGACCACAACCGCTGGACGGGCAGCAAGCGCGCCCGTGAGCTATTGGACAACTGGGAGCAGGCCCGGGGGAAATTCGTCAAGGTCTTCCCCAACGAGTACAAGCGCGCCCTGGCCGAAATGCACGAGCGCGAAGTGGCCGAGGCCAGCACCGGCAACAACGCCCAGGCCGCTGTACGCGACGGCGTGGCCGCTGCTTGATGAGGCCCACCCCCGAAGCGCCTTCGGCGCCTCCCCCTCAAGGTGGCGCCACCGGCGGACCGGCAAAGCCGGCTCCGCAGTGGCCCCGGACAGTCATTGGATTTACTCAGAAAGATTCGGAGTCATAGCATGGGAAAAATCACCGGCTTCATGGAGTTCGAGCGTCTGGAAGAGGGTTACAAGCCCGTCACCGAGCGCGTCAAGCACTACAAAGAGTTTGTCATCGGCCTCGATGACAGCCAGTCCAAGCAGCAGAGTGCTCGCTGCATGGACTGCGGCACGCCGTTTTGCAACAGCGGCTGTCCGGTCAACAACATCATTCCGGACTTCAACGATCTGGTGTTTCGCGAAGACTGGGAAGACGCCTTCAGTGTCCTGGACTCCACCAACAACTTCCCCGAGTTCACCGGCCGCATCTGCCCCGCGCCTTGCGAGGCAGCCTGCACCCTGGGCGTCAACGACCACCCGGTGGGCATCAAGTCCATCGAGCACGCCATCATTGACCGCGCTTGGGAGCACGGCTGGGTCAAGCCCCGCCCGGCCGAGGTCAAGACTGGCAAGAAGGTTGCCGTTGTCGGCGCCGGCCCTGCCGGACTGGCTGCGGCCCAGCAACTGGCCCGTGTCGGCCATGACGTGACCTTGTTCGAAAAGAACGACCGCATCGGTGGGCTGCTGCGCTACGGCATCCCCGACTTCAAGATGGAGAAGTCGCATATCGACCGTCGCGTCGAGCAGATGAAGGCCGAAGGCGTCACCTTCCGCACCGGCGTGATGGTGGGCGAACTGCCCAAGGGCTCCAAGGTCACCAACTGGGCCAAAGAGACCATCTCTCCCGAGCAGCTCAAGAAAGAATTTGATGCGGTGCTGCTCACCGGCGGCGCCGAGCAGTCGCGTGACCTGCCGGTGCCCGGCCGCGACCTCGACGGCATCCACTTCGCGATGGAGTTTTTGCCGCAGCAAAACAAGGTCAACGCTGGCGACACGCTCAAGGGCCAGCTGCGCGCTGACGGCAAGCACGTCATCGTGATCGGCGGTGGCGACACCGGCAGCGACTGCGTGGGCACCAGCAACCGCCACGGCGCCCAGAGCGTGGTGCAGTTCGAGCTCATGCCCCAGCCGCCCGAGCAAGAGAACAAGCCCCTGGTCTGGCCCTACTGGCCGACCAAGCTGCGCACCTCGTCCAGCCATGAAGAGGGCTGCGAGCGTGAGTTCTCCATCGCCACCAAGGAATTCATCGGCGAAAAGGGCAAGGTCACTGGCCTCAAGACCGTCCGCATCGAGATGAAAGACGGCAAGATGGTCGAAGTGCCTGGCACCGAGCAGGTCATGAAGGCCGACCTGGTGCTGCTGGCCATGGGCTTTGTGGCCCCAGTCGGCACCGTGCTCGACGCCTTTGGTGTAGACAAGGATGCTCGCGGCAACGCCAAGGCCACGACCGAAGAGGCCGGCGGCTACGCCACCAACGTGGCCAAGGTCTTTGCCGCCGGCGACATCCGCCGCGGCCAGTCCCTGGTGGTCTGGGCCATCCGCGAAGGCCGCCAGGCGGCGCGGGCGGTGGACGAGTTCCTGATGGGGGCGAGCGTCCTGCCGCGTTGAGGACCTGCTAAGGGCGGGTCCACCCCGAGAGCCTGTCCCTTGATCGGTCAGCGCGCCAAAAAGCCCCGCGCCTTCAAGGCCTCGGCCAGCCGCTCACGCCCCCTCAGTGCTTCGGGGCCGCGAACGCGGTGGAGCGAGTGCTCGGCCCAATCGCCGTTGGTCTTCATCTGTTGTGACTTGTAGAAGTCCGCCATCGTGGCCACGTAACGGTCGACGGGCGCGCCCTGGGCTGCCGTGTCGTAGCGTTCCCGGTGGAGCACGGCATCGATTGGCAGGCGCGGTTTGATGGAGGTCGGCCGCGCCGGGTCGGGGTAGCCCACGCACATGCCAAAGACGGCGACGGTGCGTGGCGGCAGACCTAGTTCGGCGGCCACTTCTTCTGGCTTGTCACGCATGCCGCCGATGTAGACCACCCCCAAGCCCTGCGCCTCTGCGGCCACCGCAGCATTTTGCGAGGCCAGTGCGGCGTCCATCGCGCCGACCAAAAGCAGTTCGAGGTAGTCCAGTCCGTCGCGCGGTCGATTGCGTTGCTCACCCACCGCCTCAAGCCGAGCGAGATCCGCTAGCCAGACCAGGAACAGAGGGCACTCGCGGATATGGCGCTGGTCGCCTCCCAGGTGGGCCAGCCGCTCCTTGGTGGCCGGATCCTCCACCGCTACCACGCTCCAGGTCTGCAGGTTGGAAGAGGTCGACGCCGACTGGGCGGCGGCAATCATCATTTCAAGCGCCTGCTTGGGTACTGCCTTCGGTGTGTAGGCGCGTACCGAACGGTGGCTCAGCAGCAAGGCGAGGGACGGGTCGTCCGTGACTCCTTCAAGGGAGGGGGCATCACCTCCGTAGCGCGCCTGGAGCAGGGAGTTGATGTCGGTCTGGGTTGTCATGGGGTCAGATTTCAGCGAGGCATGGGGACGGCCCGGTGATGGGCCGTGTCAAGGTGGATCAGCGCGGCGCCATGGTGGACGGCTTGATCAGCCGCTTCCAGCGCACCACTTCGTCGCGGATGAACGATTCGAATTCCTGCGGGCTGGAGGTCCGTACATCTCCGTCGATCACCGCCAGGCGCTTCTTCACTTCCTGGTCGGCCAGGCTGGTGCGCAGTGCTTGGTGGATCTTGTCGACCACTTCCTTGGGCGTGCCGGCGGGGGCCAGCAAGCCCCACCAGACCACCGCGTTGAACCCGGGCACGCCTTGCTCGGCCACCGTCTTGGCGTCGGGCGCGGACTTGAGCCGGTACTGGCCGGTCGAAGCGATTACCTTCACACGCTTGGCGTCGATCAGGGGCTGGACCTGGGACATGCCAGTGAAGGTGAGGTCGATATGCCCTGCGGCCACATCGGAGATGGCCGGGCCGGCGCCGCGGTAGGGAATGGTCTGGATGTTGGTGCCGGTGGCCTCCTTGAACAACTCGGCGGCCAGGTGCGCGCCGGAGCCGTCGCCCGAGGTCGAGATATTGAGCTTGCCCGGGTTCTTCTTCGCCAGGGCAATCACCTCCTGCACGGAGTTGGCCTCCAGCGTCGTGCGCGCCACCATCGCGAAGGGGTAGGAGATGACGTGGCTGATGGGGACGAAATCTTCCGGCGTGCGGTACTTCAGGTTGGGGACCAGCGAGGGGTTGGTGGACAGCGCCGTGCTTGCAAACAGCAGTGTGTAGCCATCGGGCGTAGCGCGCGCGACGAACTCCGAGCCCGTCACGGTGTTGCCGCCACCCCGGTTCTCGATCACCACCGGCTGGCCCAGGGCTGCGGAGAAGTTCTCGGCCCAGCTGCGCACGATGAAGTCGCCACCGCCGCCGGCTGCGAAGGGCACGACGATGCGCACGGGGCGGGTGGGCCAGGGGTCTGCCGCGAACACCGGCAGGGCGGCGGCCGCCAGGGCAGCGCACAGCGTACGCCGGGTGAAAGAACTCAGCAGTTGGGCTTTTTTCATTTGCAGGTCTCCTTTTTTGTCAATCGGGTGGGCGCTTCAGGCCGGCGGCCGGTGATGGGCGGTCGCCATCTCCTCGACCATGGTCTTCATCTCGCGCGCCAGGGGGTCGCGCAACTCCTCCAGCACATGGGCTACCAGGCCGATGGCCCGGGCCATCACGCCAATGCCTCGGACGATCTCCCAGGGCAGTCCGAGCTCGCAGGCGATGGCCGCGATGGCGCCGGTGGCGTTGACCGGCAAGCTCTTGCCCAGGCGCCTGCCGGCCTCCTCGGCGACCGCCTGCATCAGTGCGACGTAGGGCCCCTCAAAGCCTTGTTCACGGGCAATGGCAAAGAGAGCGGGGGCCCGCGGGTCCACCGGCTTGTGAATGTGGTGGCCGATGCCAGGAACGTTGCCGCCGGCAGCCATCTCGCGCTCCACCAGATCGCGCGCCAGCGCGGCGATGTCTGCGTCGGGATCCGGCTGGGGCATGGCCTGCTGCAGCAGCCGGGCCGCATCCTCCATGCTGCCGACGAACACGCTGCCCAGGCCGCACAAGCCCGCGCCCACCGCGGCCTGCATGGCCTCGGGTGCACCGGCGATCGTCAGCCGGGTGACCAGGGCGCTGGGGGTCAGGCCGTGCTCGACGAGGCAGACCGCGATGGCGTTGAACATCACCGATTCGCGCGGTGTCGGCAGCCGGTCGGTCATCTCGAGAAATGCCATGTCACCCAGGGACACCTTGCCCAGGATGTCCTTGCAAACATCAAGGCCTTTGACGGTGATGGTGTCGGTGGTGCTCCAGGCAATGTTTGTCTGGATACTCTTTCGCTTTGCCATAGGTACTTCTGACGATGGTGTTCAGTGTGCCGCCGAAAAATCGTGGTGGCAATTTGCTCGCAAACTTGCGAGCAAATGTAAACCGGACCGCGGCTGGTCCGCGAAGTCAGAGCAAACAAGCGCCAAGCCAGCCCCACACCTGAGGCGCCCTCGTGACGCCCTCCGGGGTTCTTGTCGGTACGGCTTATTCCGCTACCAGCCGGTTCGCGAGCACGCCGATGCCCTCGATCTCGACCTCGACCTGGTCTGTGGCCACCATGTCCAGCGTGGGCTCGTCCGTCCCCATCCAGATCACGTCCCCTGGCGACAGGGTGATGTAGCGGCTGATCTCGGCGATCGTGTCCTCGATGCCAAAGACCATCTCGCGGGTCTTGAAGCGGCTCACCTCTCGGCCATTGAGGCGTACGGTGGTCTGCATGGCGTCCAGGTCGACGTCGGTCTCGATCCAGGGGCCCATGGGCTTGAAGGTGTCGGCGTTTTTTGCGCGCCAGAGCGTGCGGTCGGCGTTTTGCCACTGTCGCTCGCTCACGTCGTTGCCGATGGTGTAGCCGAAGACATGCGACAGCGCATCGCGCGCGGCGATATGCTTGCCGCCCTTGCCGATCACCACCACCAGCTCCCCCTCGAACTGAAGGCGGCCACTGGAGTCACGGGGGACGACGATCGGCGTGCCGTGCCCCACCAGCGCGCTGTTGGCGCGGTAGCCGATGTGGTTCATGTCCGGCAGGCGAAAAGGGACGCCATTCCTGGCAGACACGGCCTCGAGGTGCCGGTGGTAGTTCACACCCGCCGCGTAAAAAGTGCCGGGCATCACGGGCGGCAGCAGTTGCACCCCTGCCAGGGGCACGCGTCGGCCGGTGCCACGGTGCGCATCAAAGAGCCCGCCGTCCAACACCTCGATCGTGTCGCCTTGCAGCCGGCCCAGCGCGGGCCGGCCGTCGTCGAAAAATCTCAGATATCGCATCTTTCAGTGGATCCAGTCCAAATGTCCTCTGGTCGCCTAGTATCGCGCGGCCATCAAATGGCAACCCCGGATGGGTCGCTGCTTGACTCGCGGCCACCGTATCATTGGCGAGGAAGCTCCAGCCGCAAGGCGATCAACCCGCCTGCTCCCTTGTGTCCATGTCCCTGACTGCCCCCTCCCCCTTGGTGGAATGCCGAGACCTGCGTTTCGGCTACGGTGACCGCCCCATCCTCGATGGGGTGAGTTTTACCGTGCCCCAAGGCAAGGTGACGGCCCTCATGGGTGCTTCGGGTGGCGGCAAGACCACGGTCTTGCGCTTGATCGGCGGCCAGGTTCGGCCGCAGGGTGGCAGCCTGCGCTTCGAGGGGCAGGAGGTCGCGGCGCTCGATCGCCCAGGCCTCTACGCCATTCGCCGGCGCATGGGCATGCTGTTCCAGTTCGGCGCGCTGTTCACCGACTTGTCGGTGTTCGACAACGTGGCATTTCCCTTGCGGGAGCACACCCAATTGCCCGAAGCGCTGGTGCGCGACATCGTGCTCATGAAATTGCAGGCGGTTGGCCTGCGCGGCGCGCGTGACCTGATGCCCAGCGAGATTTCTGGTGGCATGGCCCGTCGAGTCGCCCTGGCCCGGGCCATCGCCCTGGACCCGGCTCTCGTCATGTACGACGAGCCCTTTGCCGGCCTCGACCCGATCTCCCTGGGGACTGCTGCGCAGCTCATCCGGCAACTCAACGACGCTTTGGGCATCACCAGCCTGGTCATCTCGCACGACCTGGAGGAGACTTTCCGTATCGCCGACCAGATCATCATCCTGGCCGGCGGCAAGATCGCCGCCCAGGGCTCCCCGGCCGAGGTGAGGGCCTCTGAAGACCCTCTGGTGCGCCAGTTCGTACATGCCCAGGCCGACGGCCCGGTGCGTTTCCATTACCCCGGTCCCACGGTCGACCAAGACTTTGGTCTGGCCGGCGCAGCGGGTCCTGCGGGTGCGCAAAGCCGGGGAGGGCGCCGATGAGGTTCCTGCACCCCGCCCGGGTCGGCTATGCGGTCCGCAGCCAGGTGGCGGACCTGGGCCGCGCCGCGCGCCTCTTCGGGCGCCTGATGCGTCTGTCGGGCGCAACCCTGGCCCGCTTCGGCCTGGTGCGCGACCAAATCCACTTCTTGGGCAACTACTCCCTGGCCATCATCGCCATTTCCGGGCTGTTCGTCGGATTCGTGCTGGGCTTGCAGGGCTACTACATTCTGCAGCGCTACGGTTCTGCCGAGGCCTTGGGCCAGTTGGTGGCCTTGACCTTGGTGCGCGAGCTTGGGCCGGTAGTGACTGCCTTGCTCTTTGCCGGCCGTGCCGGCACCTCGCTCACCGCTGAGATTGGTCTGATGAAGGCCGGTGAGCAGCTGACGGCGATGGAAATGATGGCGGTGGACCCGGTGCGCCGCATCCTGGCGCCAAGGCTGTGGGGCGGCATCATCGCCATGCCCTTGCTCGGTGCGGTGTTCAGCGCGGTCGGTATTCTCGGCGGGTGGGTGGTCGGTGTGGTGATGATCGGCATCGATTCCGGCTCGTTCTGGAGCCAGATGCAGGGGGGCGTCGAGGTCTGGAAGGACGTCGGCAATGGCTTGATCAAGAGCTTTGTGTTCGGCTTTGCGGTGACCTTCATCGCCCTCTGGCAGGGCTACGAGGCGCACCCCACGCCGGAGGGTGTGTCCCGCGCGACCACCCGCACGGTGGTGAGCGCCTCCCTGACGGTGCTGGGCCTGGACTTCATCCTCACCGCGATGATGTTCAGCCTGTGATGCGGGTGGCTTGTTGGAAGGATTTGCAAGATGGAACGTTCTAAAAATGATGTGTGGGTGGGCCTCTTCGTGCTGCTGGGTGCAGCGGCGATCCTTTTTCTCGCGCTGCAGTCGGCCAACCTGCTGACCCTGAGCTTCCAGTCCACCTACCCGGTGGTCGCCAAGTTCGACAACATCGGCGGCCTCAAAGCCCGCGCGGCGGTCAAGAGCGCCGGCGTGGTGGTGGGTCGGGTGCAATCGATCACGTTCGATGACAAAAGTTTCCAGGCCAGGGTTACCCTGGCGCTCGAGTCCCGCTACGCTTTCCCCAAAGACAGCTCCCTCAAAATCCTGACCAGTGGCCTGCTGGGCGAGCAATACATAGGCATCGAGGCCGGCGCGGAGGACAAGAACCTGGGTGCGGGTGATCAGCTGTCCAGCACCCAGTCGGCCGTGGTCCTCGAGAACCTGATCGGACAGTTTCTCTACAACAAGGCTTCCGATGCCGGTGGCTCTGGCGCCAAGCCGGCAGCTGCCGGTGCCCCAGCCGCGACGCCCAAGTAACCCATGCGCCTGAATTCGCCCTTCCATCGTCTGCTACGTGCCGGGGCGCTGGCCCTGGTCGCGGTCTGGCTGGCGGGCTGTGCGAGCCTGGTTGGCGATCCCAGCCATCCGGTCGACCCCTTCGAGCCTCTGAACCGCAAGGTGATGTCGTTCAACGACGACCTGGACAAGGCTGTGATCAAGCCGGTGGCCGTGGCTTACCGCGACCACATGCCCCGCCCGGTCCGGCATGGCGTGAGCAATGTCTTGGGCAACGTTGCCGATGTCTGGTCCTTCTTCAACAGCACCTTGCAGCTCAAGCTCCGCCAGGCCGCCGAGCTGGCAGGCCGGGTGGTCATCAACTCGGTGTGGGGTCTGGGCGGTCTGGTGGACGTGGCCAGTGACCTTGGCCTCGAGCACCGCTCCGAGGACTTCGGCCAGACCCTGGGGCGCTGGGGTGTGCCATCGGGCCCCTACCTGGTTCTGCCGGTACTGGGCCCCTCCAGCGTCCGTGACGCCGCCGCCACCCTGACCCTGGACCGCTACATGGACCCGCTGACCCATCTTGACCATGTACGGGTACGGTGGGCAATGTTCGGCCTGCGCGCGGTCGACACCCGGACCAACCTCCTGCAAGTGACGAACGTTGTCGACGAAATTGCGCTGGACCGGTACACCTTTATCCGCGACGCGTACCTTCAGCGGCGGTTCGCCGAGGTGAGCCGGGGTCGACCCGCCCTGCCACCCCTCGACCAGACCGACACGTGGGACGGGCGTGACGACAGCCCGGCGCCCGCCGTGCCTGCCGCACCCCCCAGCCCGGCGGGCCCTAAAGTCAACCCGGCCTTGCCATGACCTGCGCTGACCGCGCCAGAGCACAATCCGAAGTTATGAGCACTCCCGCCCTCTCCTTTGCGCTTTCCCGGACCCGCCGCCAGCTGCTGACTCTGGCTGTCCTGCCGCTGTTCCTCGCCCTGGCTGCCTCACTGGCCCTCCTGCCAGGTGCCGCCCGTGCGGCCGATGAATCACCCGACGCGTTGGTTCGGTCCCTCTCGGAAGAGATGCTCAAGACCATCCGTGCTGACCCTGGACTGCGCTCCGGCGATGTGCGCCGGATCATGGCCTTGGTCGATGCGAAGGTCATGCCCAATGTGAACTTCCAGCGCATGACCGCGTTGGCGGTGGGCCCCACATGGCGGCAGGCCTCCCCCGAGCAGCGCAAGCGCCTGCAGGAGGAATTCAAGATCCTGCTGGTGCGCACCTATGCCGGCGCACTCACCCAGATCCAGGATGAGACGGTGGTGGTCCGGCCGGTCCGTCTGTCGCCCGGCGACACCGAGGTGGTGGTCCGCACCGAAATCCGTGGCCGTGGGGACCCGATCCAGTTGGACTACCGTCTGGAGAAAACGCCCGGTGAGGGCGCGGGCTGGAAGATCTTCAACCTCAATGTCCTCGGTGTCTGGCTGGTCGAGACCTACCGCAGCCAATTCGCCCAAGAGATCAATGCCCGCGGCCTGGACGGCTTGGTCAACGCCCTGACCGAACGCAACCGGACGGTCGGCAACCGCCCGCGCAACTGATCGGCGCACCCGAGATCCTCTCCGCCCTGCGGCTGCCCCCCTTCACCAGAAGCTCATGCCAACCCTGGCCCTGCCGTCCAAACTGACACACGCCGAGGTGCCGACCTGCCTGCAGGCCCTGGCTGCCGCCTGCGTACCAGCGGGCGTGGGCGGCTCGGCAGGCCAGACCCTGGTGGCCGATGCTTCGGCCCTGGCGCACTTCGACTCTTCGGCCCTGGCGGTCCTGCTCGAGGCCCGGCGGCTTGCCGCAGCCCGCGGCCTGGCCTTTTCAGTGCAAGGACTGCCAGCGCGCCTGGCCGGACTGGCCGCGCTTTACGGCGTGGGCGACCTTCTGCCCACTGGTAGCAGCCCAGCCGCCTAAAATGGCGGGTTCCCATGCCCGCTGCCATCTCCTTTCAATCCGTCTCCAAGACCTACCGCTCCGCTCAGCGCGAACTGCAAGCGCTCGACGCGGTGAGTTTCGACATCCAGCCCGGCGAGTTCTTTGGCCTGCTCGGACCCAATGGCGCGGGAAAGACCACCCTGATCAGCATCCTGGCCGGCTTGGTGCGCCCCACCGCGGGCCGGGTCACCGTCCATGGTCACGATGTGCAGGCGGATTACGCCCAGGCTCGCCGCCAGCTGGGCATCGTTCCGCAGGAGCTGGTCTTCGACCCCTTCTTCAACGTGCGCGAGGCGCTTCGCTTCCAGTCGGGCTACTTCGGCGTCAAGCACAACGAGGCCTGGATCGACGAACTGCTCGAAAGCTTGGGCCTGTCCGACAAGGCGGGCAGCAATATGCGCCAGCTCTCTGGCGGCATGAAGCGCCGCGTGCTGGTGGCCCAGGCCCTGGTGCACAAGCCCCCGGTCATCGTGCTCGACGAGCCCACGGCGGGTGTCGACGTGGAGCTGCGCCAGACCCTGTGGCAGTTCATCGCCAAGCTCAATCGCGAAGGCCACACGGTGCTTCTTACCACCCATTACCTAGAAGAGGCCGAGGCCCTCTGTGGGCGCCTGGCCATGCTCAAGTCAGGGCAGGTGGTAGCGCTTGAGCGCACCTCCGAGCTGCTGCGCGCCGCGTCGAGCAATGTGCTGCGCTTCAAGACCGAGGGCCATGCCCTGCCGCCAGCCTTGGCGGCCAAGGCCCGCATCACCGGCCGCATCGTGCAACTGCCGGCCCACGACGCGCGCGAGATCGAGGCCTACCTGGCCGCGGTGCGCGAGGCGGGCCTGGTGGCGGAAGATGTGGAAATTCGCAAGGCCGACCTGGAGGACGTGTTCCTCGACGTGATGGCCGACCGGCAAAAAGCGGGCAGCGGGCCGGCACCTGCTGGCCAAGTGCCGGTGAAGGTTGCGTCATGACCGGCTGGCAGACCCTGTTCTACAAGGAAGTGCTGCGCTTTTGGAAGGTCGGTTTCCAGACGGTGGCGGCGCCGGTGATCACGGCGCTGCTCTATCTGATGATCTTCGGCCATGTGCTCGAGGGCCATGTCAAGGTCTACGACCGCATCGAGTACACCGTTTTCCTGATTCCCGGGCTGGTGATGATGTCGGTGCTGCAAAACGCCTTCGCCAACAGCTCCTCGTCGCTGATTCAAAGCAAGATCATGGGAAACCTGGTCTTTGTGCTGCTCACGCCGCTGTCGCACTGGGCCTGGTTCCTGGCCTACGTGGGATCGTCAGTCACCCGCGGACTGGCGGTGGGCGCCGGCGTGCTGGCGGTCACTTCGCTCTTCGTACGGCCAGAGTTCACCTATCCGCTGTGGATCTTGCTGTTTGCCCTGCTGGGCGCCGGCATGCTGGGCGCGCTGGGGCTGGTCGCCGGTTTGTGGGCGGAGAAGTTCGACCAGATGGCCGCCTTCCAGAACTTTGTGATCATGCCGATGACGTTCCTCTCGGGCGTGTTCTATTCCATTCACTCCTTGCCGGGCTTTTGGCAGCAGGTGAGCCACCTCAACCCCTTCTTCTACATGATCGATGGCTTCCGCTACGGCTTCTTTGGCCAGAGCGATGTGTCGCCCTGGATCAGTTTGACCATTGTGGGCAGCGCCTTCATCGTCGTCTCGGCGGTGGCGGTGCACTTGCTTCGCATCGGTTACAAGATTCGCGGTTGAAGCCCGTCCCCTTTTTCTCTTATTCCAGCGCCCACCCATGACTGCCGAACAACTGCAAGCCATCATCGCCGCCGGCCTGCCCTGCCAGCACCTGCAGGTTCAGGGCGACGGCCGGCATTGGTCGGCCGTCGTCGTCTCGACCGAGTTCGAAGGCAAGCGCCTCGTCGCCCGTCACCAGCGGGTCTATGCCACCCTGGGTGAGAGAATCCGTAACGACGAGGTGCACGCCCTGTCGATGAAGACCCTCACTCCGGCCGAATGGGCCGTGCAGGGAAGTGCGCAAGGGGCCGCGCAGGCCTGACCGGACCACTGATGGACAAACTCCTCATTCGCGGCGGCCGCCGACTCCAAGGCGAGGTGCAGATTGCCGGCGCCAAGAATGCAGCCCTGCCCGAGCTGTGCGCCGCCCTGCTCACCGACCAGCCGGTGGTGCTGAAGAACGTGCCGCGACTGCAGGACGTGAGCACCATGATCCGGCTGGTGCAGAACATGGGCGTGACCGTGACCCGCGAGGGCGAGCAGGTCCACCTGGACGCCGGCGCCCTCACCAAGCCGGAGGCGCCCTACGAACTGGTCAAGACCATGCGTGCCTCGGTGCTGGCCCTGGGTCCGCTGCTGGCGCGCTTTGGCCGCGCACGCGTCTCACTGCCGGGTGGCTGTGCCATCGGCTCGCGGCCTGTGGACCAGCACATCAAGGGACTGCAGCAAATGGGCGCCCTCATCGCCGTCGAGCACGGCTACATGATCGCTTCCTTGCCGGCGGGCCGCCGTCGCCTGCGTGGCGCCAGCATCCGCACCGACATGGTCACCGGCACCGGCACCGAGAACTTCCTCATGGCCGCCGCCCTGGCCGAGGGCGAGACCGTGCTGGAAAATGCCGCCATGGAGCCC
>JACCED011351519.1_pt1 | contig 15931 bp, 14 predicted proteins | sample 7455021 | NCBI WGS metagenome assembly JACCED01 (sample SAMN15323456, study PRJNA562643) | freshwater metagenome | isolation source: river surface water | place: USA:Blue River Watershed | collected 2017-08-19 | reverse complement strand
GTCGCTGCTTCTGCTGGCGGGTTGTACATCGTTAAGCCGCGCGCCGGTGGATGATGGCAGTAAGAGTGCGACTGCCTCGCCGTACCCGCCGTTGCCCAAGGATTGCACGCAGACCTGGACGGTCAAGCGGGGGGATACCCTGATTGGCATCGCGCTGAATACGGGAGCGGATTATCGCGATATTGCTGCGATGAACCAGTTGGCCGATATCAACAAGATTCAACTTGACCGCACGTTGTGTGTGCGTCGGAGTGCGCAGAAGTCGAAGAAGCCGGCGGCAGAGCCACAAACAACCGCTAAGGCTGACCAGCCGAACAAGGACACTGGTAAAGCCGCGGCCGTGAAGCCGGTGGAAGAGATGCCGAGCACATCGGTAGCAACCAATGCGGCTATGGCAGATGGCATCAAGTTTGCGTGGCCGGCGAAAGGCAAGGTGGTTGCCGGCTTTAACGAATCGTCGAACAAGGGCATCAACATTGCCGGCAAGATGGGCGAGCCGGTGGATGCGGCAGCCGATGGCAAGGTGGTCTATGCCGGCTCCGGGCTGCGTGGTTATGGCAACCTGGTGATTGTGAAGCACGATGGCAATTACCTGACGGCCTATGCCCATAACAGCAAGATTCTGGTCAAGGAAGGCGATGCGGTTAAGCGTGGACAGCGCATTGCTGATATGGGGGACAGCGATGCCGATTCGGTGATGCTGCACTTCGAAGTCCGTCGACAGGGTAAGCCGGTGGATCCCATGAAGTTCATGGCACAGCGCGGGACGTGAGAAAGATCCCGCGCCGATCCGACATCCCAGCGCAGTACGCGGGTTCGGACGGTGCGGATCGCGATGATGACGTTCGCATAAATTCGCCTCTGGATGCGGCAGGCTTTGATGCGAATGTGCCCACCGAGCCGGATGATGCGGTGCTGGCCAGCCTGGGAGACGCCGACCGGGTGCTGGCGGACGCCGAGATTGAGCACCTGCGCGTAGAAGCCAGCGCGGATGTGACGCAGAAGTATCTCAACGAGATCGGCAAGCACACGCTGCTGACCGCTGACGAAGAGCTGGCGCTGACCCGTCGGGTGCGGGAGGGCGATTTCGCTGCACGCCAGGAAATGGTGGAGCGTAATCTGCGCCTGGTCGTGTCGATTGCTCGACACTACATGAACCGCGGCCTACCGTTGCTCGATCTGATCGAAGAGGGCAATCTCGGCCTGATGCATGCGCTGGATAAATTTGATCCGGAGCGCGGCTTTCGTTTTTCTACGTATGCATCATGGTGGATCCGTCAGGGGATCGAGCGGGCTGTGTTGAATCAGGGACGCCTGGTACGGTTGCCGGTGCATCTGGTACGCGACATGAATGCGGTTTACCGTCACCGCCGCCAGTTTGTGATGGCCCATGGCCGTGAGCCCAGTCTGGACGAGCTTGCCGCTCTTGCAGATAAGACACCTGACATGGTGGAACAGTTGCTGCGTCGTAATGACCAGGTCCGCTCACTGGATCAGCCGCTCGAGGCCGGGTCAGATCAGACGCTCGGCGAGGTAGTGCCCGATGAACAGGGCGACGACCCGCACGAATCCTTTGCCAGTTCAGAATCGGTCACGTTGCTCTTGGCCTGGGTCGATATGCTGCCAGAGCGCCAGCGGCAGGTGATCGAACGCCGCTATGGATTGCGCGATGGTGAGCCGGAAACACTGGAGGCGATTGCGGCCGATTTGCAGCTGACGCGTGAGCGGGTTCGTCAGATTCAGGCCGAAGCGCTGACGCGCCTGCAGGGCATTGTGCGCGGGCGGCAGTTGACGCCCGATTCCCTACTTTAGCGCGATGATGTTGCGTCGGCGTTTGCTGGCGCGCCGTTGGCCATTGTGCTTCGAGCCTGACGTATCGCATCACCGAGGTCAATGACTGACATGGCGTAGGCCGCCGAGCGGTTATAGCGGGTGATGACGTAGTAGTTGTTGAATCCCAGCCAGGTTTGTGTGGGCGCCTTGGGTGATGTGAGCGTCACCAGCGTTGCCAGCGTCTGGTCTGTGTCATTACTCACAAAACGGAAGCCCGCATCGCGGTACTGCGCTAAGCGGATACCCGGTTTGACATCCACCTTTTCAAATTCGGCGGGTAGCGGGTCGGGCAGTGTGACACTGATGACCGGGGTTTCGCCTTTGGCCCAGCCGTGCGATTTGAGGAAATTAGCCACACTACCGATGGCATCGACCGGGCTATGGATCAGATCGACTTTGCCGTTGCCATCGAAGTCGACGCCCCAGCGTCGTTGACTGCTCGGCATGAATTGCGGAATCCCCAGCGCACCGGCAAACGAGCCCCGGGTGGTGTCGAGATCCATGGCGTTATCGCGGGCCAGCAAGAGGTATTGCTCGAGTTCGGACTGGAAGAATTCACGGCGGCGCTCGCCATAGAAGCCGATCGAGGCGAGAGCGTTGAGGATGTTGAAGCTGCCCATATTGCGCCCGTATTCGGTTTCTACGCCAATGATCGCAACAATGATTTCAGGCGGCACACCATATTCGCGAGATGCTTTATCGAGCGTATCGGCGTAGGCATCCCAGAACTGGATGCCCCGGTTAATGCGGCGGCTGTTGACGAAGCGCTCGCGGTAGGCCACCCAGTTGGGGGTGAGTTGCGCGGGGGCGGGCGCCATGATGCGAATCACCTGGGCGTTGGGGCGCTGGTCGGCGAACTGGGCGCTGAGCGCGGCCTGATCAAAGCCATGGCGATCGCTCATCTCCTGGATAAAGGCCTGCACGGCGGGGTTCTGCAGCATCGGGGGCTGGGTGGGTGGTGCCTTGGATTTCTTGCTGCCAGCCATGGCCGGGGCGTTGATCAGGATTACCCCAATCATTAGGGCAACCAGAGCAGGCAGGATAAGGGGCGCGGGGCGGTGATCGTTCATGTTGACGGCATGGCAGGGAAGAGAGGACCAGGCGCCATTTTTCCACAGTTTTCAGCTTGTCCATGCCCCCGAATGGGCAGATAATGAAACGATTAGAAGTCATGCCATAGCATGCGTGGGGCAAGAGTGCCCCGTTTGGGGGAGTCGAGTTTTATGAGTACAGCGTTTATTACGCATCCGGATTGTCTGAAGCACGATATGGGGGATCTGCACCCCGAAGCCCCGGCACGCCTGACCGCGATCCACGATCACCTGATTGCCCAAGGGATCGATATGTACTTCACCCACTACGCGGCGCCGCTGGCAACGACCGAGCAGTTGATGTTAGTGCACCCAGCGTCTCACATCAAGAAGATCAAAGAGACATCACCGGCCTTCGGGATCGCGCATCTCGACCCGGATACGGCCATGAACCCGTTTACCTGGCAGGCCGCCCTGCGTTCGGCCGGTGCCGGCATCATGGCGGTGGATCTGCTGATGGACAAGAAAGCTGAAAACGCCTTCTGCGCGGTGCGTCCGCCTGGGCACCATTGCGAGCGTGAAGCGCCGATGGGTTTCTGCTTCTTCAACAATATTGCCATTGCCGCACACCATGCCCTGGTGCATCACAAGCTGGAGCGCGTGGCCATTATCGATTTCGATGTGCATCACGGTAACGGGACCGAAAATATCTGTGCCGGGGACGACCGGATCCTGATGTGCAGTATTTTCCAGCACCCGTTCTACCCCTATTCGGGGATAGACCACCCGGCCGCCAATATGGTCAATGTGCCGTTACCGGGTGGATCGGGCGGCGAGGAACTGCAACAGGCCGTGCTGGAGGCCTGGATGCCTCGGCTGGAGGCATTCAAGCCCCAGATGATCTTCATTTCGGCAGGTTTTGACGCCCATTACGAGGATGACATGGGTGGGATGAAGCTGTTCGAGAAGGATTACGCCTGGGTGACCACCCAGCTGCGCGATGTGGCTGCCCGCCACGCCGGTAACCGGATCGTTTCCATGCTCGAGGGGGGCTACGTGATGTCGGCCCTGGCGCGTAGTGTGGCCGCTCATTTGCGGGCGCTCGCCGAGATCTGATTTCGGCTAGAATATGGGGGTTAATACCCCCCGACTGATACCCGCCGAAGGATAGGTTGCCAGATGATTACCGGTTCGATTGTTGCCATTGTGACCCCCATGCATCCGGATGGGCGGCTCGATTTCGACGCCTTCAGAAATCTGGTGGATTTTCATATTCGGGAAAAGACTGACGCCATCGTGGTGGTGGGTACCACAGGCGAGTCGCCGACCGTCGATGTCGATGAACACTGCCAGCTGATCGAAATTGCCGTCAAGCATTCGGCAGGACGCATTCCCATTATTGCAGGTACGGGTGCCAATTCGACCCGTGAAGCGATTCATTTGCACCAGCGCGCCAAGGATGCCGGTGCCGATGCCGGCCTGTCGGTGGTGCCGTATTACAACAAGCCAAGCCAGGAAGGCCTCTACCAGCACTTCCGCAGCATTGCCGAGGCGGTTGACCTGCCGGTGATTCTGTATAACGTGCCCGGCCGCACCGTGGCCGATATGAGCAACGACACCATTTTGCGACTGGCGCAGGTGCCGGGCATTATCGGCGTCAAGGATGCCACCGGTAATATTGATCGGGCCTGTGATCTGATCGAGCGTGCGCCTGAGGGCTTCGCGCTGTATTCCGGTGATGACATGACCTGCATGGCCACCATTCTGATGGGCTTCCACGGCAATATCTCGGTGACGGCCAACGTGGCGCCGCGCGCCATGCACGATATGTGTGTGGCTGCTGCAGCGGGTAACGCAAGCGAAGCAGTGCGTATCAATCGTCGCCTAACCGGTCTGCACCGTCACCTGTTCTGCGAAGCTAACCCGATTCCCGTGAAGTGGGCCGTGGCCGAAATGGGCCTGATGTCGCATGGCGTCCGTCTGCCACTAACCACGCTGACACCGGTATTCCACGAGCGCATTCGTGCTGCCATGAAACAGGCAGGGCTCTGATTAATGAATAAGTTGTTGCGTATTGCCGTATTGACGCTGGCATCGCTGGCGATCGGATGTTCGTATCTGCCCGAGTCGAAGAAGATTGACTACGGCACGGCAGCCAAGGCGCCGCCGCTGGATATTCCGCCGGATCTGACCCGGCCAAGCAATAGCACCCAGTTCACCGCACCGAATGTGCCGACCACCGGTACGGCGGTGTACTCGCAGATCAACGCCAAGAACAAGGTGGCGCAGAACCAGAAGAGCGACGAGAGTGTGTTGCCCGACGGCTCGCGCGGCGTAGCCCGTATTGAACGTCAAGGTAACCATCGCTGGCTGGTGGTCTCAGTACCGGAAGATAAGGCGTGGAACGTCACCAAAGCGTTCTGGCAGGAAAACGGCTTTGTCCTGAAAAAGGAAAACGCCCAGACTGGCATCATGGAAACTGACTGGGCCGAGAACCGGGCTAATGTACCGGGTGGAGCGATTCAAGGCTTCCTGGGCAAGGTCATTGGCACGCTTTACTCCACCCCCGAACGGGACATGTACCGCACGCGCCTGGAAAAAGGGCACCAGGCGGGTACCACGGATATTTTTATCAGTCACCGCGGCATGATCGAAGTGTATGTGAGCGAAGGCAAGGACCAGACACGCTGGCAGCCACGCGATGCTGATCCGACGCTTGAGGCCGAGATGCTGCGTCGTCTGATGTACAAGTTTGACGGCGTTAGCGAACCGGAAGCCAAGGAACTGGCCAAGAAGGGTGAGAGCAGCACCACGAAGGCGCTCGACAAGGCACGCATGGTGCAGTCGTCCAATGGCGGCGCGATGCTGGTGGTGGATGATTCCTTTGACCGGAGCTGGCGTCGTGTGGGTCTGGCGCTGGATCGTGTTGGTTTTACGGTGGAAGACCGCGAGCGCAATCAGGGTCTGTACTACGTGCGTTATGTCGACTCGGATGATAAGTCTGTGGTCGAAAAGAGCGAGGGCGGCTTCTGGGCCAGCCTGGCGTTCTGGCGTAGCAAGGATGACAAAGTGCCGACCAAGGTTCAGTACCGTATTAGCGTGGTGGAAGAAAAGGCCGGTGGCCCGACCGATGTGATCGTACTGGCACCGGGCAATACGGGCCAGGCAGATGTGTCACCGATTGCCCGTCAGATTTTGGACCTTCTGCTGCAACAACTCCGGTGATCCGTTTCACCTCCCTGGGTAGCGGGAGCGAAGGCAATGCACTACTGATCGAGGCGGGCTCGACCCGCCTGATGATCGATTGTGGATTGCCGGTGCGTCAGGCCCTGGCGCGGATCGAAGCCCGCGGCGTTGACCCGATGGGTCTAGACGCCATTCTCGTGACGCATGAACATGGCGATCATATCGGCGGGGTGATGGCGTTGGGCCGTCGCACGGGTGCGCTGGTGTGTTTGACCCGGGGTACGCATGCGGCCGTCCATGGCCGTTCGACCGATGCCTGCAACGGTGTGACCTTACGGATCATTGATAGCCACACGCCGTTTGAAATCGGCTGCGTTGAGGTGCAACCCTTTCCGGTGCCGCACGATGCCCGTGAGCCGGTGCAGTATGTGGTGGCGCACGGTGCGCTCCGGTTAGGTGTGCTTACGGATCTGGGGATGCTGACGCCGCATGTGGAGCGTGCGCTGACCGATTGCGATGGCCTGATCCTTGAGTTTAATCATGACCCCGAACTGCTGGCAGCCTCAGCGTATCCGGAGAGCCTGAAGCAGCGGATCGCCGGGCGCTATGGGCATCTTTGCAACCGAGATGCGGCGGGGTTGCTCGGGCGGCTGAATCTGGACCGGCTGCAGCGCATTGTGGCAGCCCATCTGTCGCAAACCAACAATACACCCGCGCATGTGCTGGCGGCCGTGCAGGAAGTGCTGGATCAGGTGCCCGACAATTTTCATCTGGCAACCCAGGAAGCGGGTTTTGACTGGATGGTGCTCCAAACCATCAGCGCATAAAAAAACCGGCCCGAAGGCCGGTTTTGTTTTGCAACCGCCGAAGCGGTTCCAAGATCGCAAACGCGATTACTTGGCAGCCGGAGCCGGAGCAGCAGCCGGAGCGGCGGCAGGAGCAGCAGCCGGGGCAGCCGGAGCGGCAGCGGCAGGAGCCGGTGCAGCAGCAGGAGCGGCCGGAGCGGCAGCAGCCGGGGCTTCCTTCTTACCACAGGCGGTAACGGCGAGAGCGAGCAGAGCAGCGACGAGGAGCGATTGTTTCATTTTCTTCCCTTTGATAAAGGTCGTTGAAGAATCTCCTGCCCGGAACAGTGCCCCGAACAGGACATGACTACTGATGCAGTCTGAGTAAATTATACACAGTTTGAGAGTCGTCAACAGGGGGTAAAACCGGGGCCAGATCCAGTACAATTTGCGGTCTTTCCGGGGGTAGTTCGGCCGGAATTTTCATGCGCGGGCGCGCGGCAGAAACGTGCCAACAACGCGATGGCGTTGGGGTTGGGAGTTGTTTATGGCCAAGAATACGGTTGCAACCATGGGGATCATCGAGTCCCTCGATCATGCGGGTCAGGGCATCGCCCGGGCAGACGGCAAAACGATTTTCGTCGAAGGCGGTTTGCCGGGCGAACGGGTCAGCTGGCTCAGCTACCGGCGTAAACCCAACTTTGAAATGGCGCGTGTCACCGAGATTCACAAGGCTGCCTCGGCCCGTGTAGAACCACGCTGCCCCCATTTTGGCGTCTGTGGCGGTTGCTCGCTGCAGCATGCTGACCCGGTGATGCAGATAGCCACCAAACAGCGGGTGCTGGAAGACAACCTGCAACATATCGGTAACGTGAAAGCGGGTGCTGTGTATGCCCCGATCTCCGGTCCGACCTGGCATTACCGCTTCCGGGCCCGGGTGTCGGTTCGTCTGGTGCCCAAGAAGGGTGGTGTACTGGTGGGTTTTCATGAACGGCGCAGCAGCTACATTGCCGACATGACCTCGTGCGAGATTTTGCCCAAACAGATGTCGGACATGCTGGTGCCCCTGCGTCATCTGGTTGAGGGCATGAGTCAGCCCGACCGCATGCCCCAGATCGAAATGGCTGTCGGCGACGCACCGGCAGGATCCGGTCTGCCGGCTGGCGGGCTCGACATCGTCCTCGTGCTGCGGCACCTGGAGCCATTGACTGAGGCGGATCAGACCCGCCTGGCTGCCTTCGGCCGGCAGTATGGTGTGCGTTGGTTCCTGCAGCCCGGCGGTCCGGCGACGGTACATCCGTTGGATCCACAGGATCGGCCTTTGTTGACCTATCATTTACCGAATTTCGGGGTATCCCTCGATTTTGCGCCGACCGAATTTACCCAGGTCAACCCGTCGATCAACCATGCGCTGGTCACCAAAGCCATGCGGCTGCTAGCGGCCCAGCCCGGTGAGCGGGTGGCCGATATGTTCTGCGGCCTCGGCAACTTTACGCTGCCCATCGCGCGCAGTGGCGCCACAGTGGTGGGTGTCGAGGGCAGCGAGGCACTGGTACAGCGAGCGGCCGAAAATGCGGCCAAGAATGGTCTCGGTGGTCTGACCAGTTTCTTTGCCGCCAACCTGTTTCTGGATTGTCAGCCGGTGCTGACACGGATGGGACAGCTGGACCGGATGCTGATTGATCCACCCCGCGAGGGTGCACTGGAACTGGTCAAGGCATTGCCAGATGCAGACCAGCCACGCGGTGGTGCACCGCATACGATTGTGTATGTGTCGTGTAATCCGGCTACACTCGCGCGCGATGCCGGCGTTCTGGTCAATGTAAAAGGCTATACGCTGGAGGGTGCCGGCATTGCCAATATGTTCCCGCATACGGCACACGTCGAGTCGATTGCCGTCTTTCGCCGCGCCGACTAGCTGCGTCTGACGAGTTCGTATCACCAAAACAAAACGCCCGGCAGGCAACTGCACGGGCGTTGGTGATCCCGGTAAAGCGAGTAGTTCTTAGGCAGCAACCTTTCCGATCAGGCTGGCGCTATTCAGGTACGCATCTGAAAAGATCTGGCGGGCCAGTCGGTAGGCGGCGCCGTTCTTGGTCTTGAAGCGGGCGATTTCATCGACAAATAACTGGAGCGATTCAGCCAGACACTTTTTCAGGCTTTGCTGATCCATCAGACCGAGATCGTAGTCGCAAACGGCGGAATTGCGACCCAGGCCTTCGATTTCTTTGGACGTCATGTGCAGCGAGTGCTCCAGCTGGCGCACGACCATTTCTGTTGAAGCTTTCTTGCCCATTTTATGCAACCTCTGTTCAGTAATCGGCCCGAATTTCAGACCGCGTAGAGCTAATAACGCCTGAGTCGAATCGGCGGTTGACAGAGTCTGGCAACGTTCTTGTAACCAACTGATATTAAATAAAAAAGGGAGCCTAAAAGGCTCCCTTTTTTGGGGCGTGCTGCCTTAGTCGCGGTCGTTACCACTAAAAATCATCAGCAGATTGAGCAGGCTGACGAATAGGTTGTAGATGTCTAGGTACACCGCTAGGGTAGCGGTAATGTAGTTGGTTTCGCCGCCATTGACGATGCGGCTCAGGTCATACAGCAGGTAACCGGTGAACAGCAGGGCGCCGATAGCCGAAATCGCAATCGCCATGGCCGGAATGGCCAGAAAGATATTGGCCAGCGAGGCAATGATCAGCAGGATCAGGCCGGCAAACAGGAAGTTGCCCATGAAGCTGAAGTCACGCTTGCTGACGCTGGTGTACATGGCCAGCGAGAAGAAGATGGCTGCCGTGGCGCTACCGGCCATGGCGATCAGGGCGCCACCATTGGTCATACCCAGTGCCACGCTCAGGATCTGCGACAGCATCAGCCCCATGAAAAAGGTAAAACCCAACAGCAGCAGCACACCCGTGCCACTGTTGCTATTGCGCTGAATGCCCCACATGAAGGCAAAAGCGATACCGAAGAAGAGGAGGGTGCCCATGATCGGGCTGCCAGCCATCAGCATCGGGACGCCAGAGCTGATACCCACAACGGCGCCAAGCACGGTCGGGATCAGCGACAGCGCCAACAGCCAGTAGGTGTTACGTAGCACCTGATTGCGATTGGCGTTAATGGTGATGCCGCCAAATGACGGGGTCGAGCGAATGTCCATGGATAGATTCCTCAATAAAAACAACATGCTGTAAACCGGTAGGCCGGTTATTGGCCTATATGGTATCTGAAAACCCCAATTCAAGCCGAATCAGCTTAAAGGCGGCTTATGACGAAACGATTAAATCGTGTGCCGGGTCAGACGGGCGTCTTCGGCGGTGGTCTGCTCGTCCCAGGCCAGATACTCGCCGCGTTCGTTGGACCAATCGGCCAGTACCCAGCGCTCGACGTGGATGCCGTCGACCATAAGGTCATGGGTGGCCGGGCGGTGGGTGTGGCCATGGATGATCGTGGCATAGCCGAAACGGCGGGCTTCGTCCTCGACGGTGGCTTCCGAGACATCGGTCATCGCCAGCGTCTCGGCGTTATAACGACGTCCCTCGCTCTTCCACCGCAGCCAACGCGCCATAATCCGGCGAATCCAGTAGGGATAGTTGAGGAATTTGGCCTGGATTTTGGGGTCGTGCACCATGGCGCGATAGCGCTGGTAGGCCACATCGTCGGTGCAGTAGAGATCGCCATGGGTGAGCACAAACTGCCAGTTGGGCAGCGACAGCACGTAGGGATCTGGGAGGTGGTGCACACCGAATTCGGAAAGGGCCGTATCGCTGACCAGAAAATCCCGGTTGCCGGCCATAAAATACACAGCCACGCCGGCCTGGGTTAGCCCTCGTAACGCGTTAAAAACCGGCTGGTAACAACGCCGCTTCAGATCCTCGTCGCCGACCCAGGCCTCAAAAATATCTCCCAGCAGATAAACCGCTGTGGCTTCCCGGCGGGCGCGCTCCAGAAAGCTCAGGAAGCGCGCCGTAATGGCCGGTGTGTCCGATGAGAGGTGGACATCGGACGCAAAAAAGATCATTTAACGGTAACCGACTGGATGACCACGTCTTCCTTGGGTACGTCCTGATGGAAACCGCTGGTGCCAGTCTTAACGGCCTTGATCTTGTTAACGGTGTCCATACCATCGCTTACTTTGCCGAACACGGCGTAGCCCCATCCCTGCGGCGTTTCGCTCTTGAAGTTCAGGAAGTCGTTGTCGGCCACATTGATAAAGAACTGGGCGGTGGCCGATTGCGGGTCGTTGGTGCGGGCCATGGCAATGGTGCCGGTCGTGTTCTTCAGGCCATTGTTGGCCTCGTTCTTGATGGGGGCACTGGTCGGTTTCTGCTTCATGCCCGGCTCGAAACCACCACCCTGGATCATGAAGCCGTTAATCACGCGGTGAAAGATCGTATTGTCGTAATGGCCGTCGCGGGCATACTGTAAAAAGTTAGCGACCGTAACCGGGGCGTGCTCGTTATCAAGTTCCAGGGTAATCGGGCCGTAATTGGTGTTGAGGACAACGGTTTGCATGAAAGCTTTCTCCTTGATGACCGAGCCGGCGTATCCGGGTGGCGTGGCAGACGGGTTTGCCATCGGTCGTGCTATATTCCAAGGCGCATTTTATCCGGATTTCTTCCGCTTTTCTGACTGTTATTGCCCCATGCTGTCGATCTATAACACCCTCGCCCGTGAAAAAACCCCGTTAAAGCCAATCCACCCGGGGCAGGTGCGCATGTACGTGTGCGGCATGACGGTCTACGACTTCTGTCACCTGGGCCATGCCCGCGTCATGGTGGTGTTCGATATGGTGTACCGCTGGCTGATGGCGCAGGGCTATCAGGTCGAGTATGTGCGCAACATTACCGATATCGACGACAAGATTATCAATCGCGCCAATGAGCGCGGTGAAACGATCCAGCAACTGACCGATCGCTACATCGCCGCCATGCACGAAGACAGCGATGCGTTGGGCGTGCTGCGTCCGACCAAAGAGCCCCGTGCCACCGAATACGTGCAGGAAATGCTCGATCTTATCGGCACACTCGAAGGCAAAGGTTTGGCCTACCAAGGCGGCGATGGTGACGTGAATTTTGCCGTGCGCAAGTTCCCTGGGTACGGCAAGCTTTCCGGCAAATCGCTGGACGATCTGCGTGCTGGTGAGCGCGTCGCTGTGGCAGGCGCCAAGGAAGACCCGCTTGACTTTGTCCTGTGGAAGCACGCCAAGGCGGGTGAGCCGGCCTGGGCCTCTCCCTGGGGCGATGGCCGCCCGGGTTGGCATATTGAATGTTCGGCCATGAGTAGTGCGCTGCTGGGCAAACATTTCGACATCCACGGCGGCGGCGCCGATCTGCAGTTTCCGCATCATGAAAACGAGATCGCCCAGTCCGAAGGGGCGCACGGCGGCACCTTTGCCAATATTTGGATGCACAACGGCTTTATCCGCGTCGAGAAAGACGGCATCGAAGAAAAGATGTCCAAATCGCTGGGTAACTTCTTCACGATACGTGATGTGCTCAAGGTCTATGACCCGGAGATTATTCGTTTCTTCATCCTGCGTGCGCAGTACCGCAGCCCGTTGAATTATTCGACCGCGCATCTGGATGATGCCGCCAATGCGCTGGAGCGCCTGTATACCGCCTTGCGTAACGTACCAGCGGTGGATGTGGCTGTGGATTGGAACAGCCCCTATGGCCAGAAGTTTGTGGCGGCCATGAACGATGACTTCAATACCCCCGAAGCCATGGCCGTGTTGTTTGAACTGGCGCAGGCCGTGAACCGCGATCAATGCACTAACCTGGCGAGCCAACTCAAGGCGTTGGCCGGCTTACTCGGCCTGCTGCAGCGTTCGCCGGAGGCTTTTTTGCAGCGTTCGACCGGTGCCGATGACGATGGCCTGACACCCGAACAGATCGAAGCCAAAATCCAGGAACGCCTAAACGCGCGTAAGGCCAAAGACTTTGCCACGGCCGACCAAGTCCGCAAAGACTTGCTCGAGGCGGGTGTGGTGCTGGAAGATACGCCAAAAGGCACGATCTGGCGCCGCGCCTGATCGATTCCGCATGACACAACAACTGCAGCGGGCGCGTTCTGAGCGCGCCATGCTGCTCATTCTGGCTGGTATCCAGTTCTGCCATGTGCTGGACTTCATGATCATGATGCCGCTAGGCCCATTTCTGATCAGTGCCCTGCGCATCTCCACGGATGAATTTGCTTTGCTGGTCGCGAGTTATAGCTTTAGCGCAGCAACCGCCGGCTTGCTCATCGCGCCGATTGTGGATCGGTTTGAACGCAAGCGTTTTTTGCTAGCCATCTTTGTTGCCTTTGCCGTCGCCACGTTCCTCTGTGCGCTATCACCTGGTTTCCTTGGCCTGCTTGTCGCGCGTGGTCTGGCGGGTGTCTTTGGCGGCATGATGGGTGCCTTGGTGCATACCATGGTGGCCGATGCCATTCCCTTCGAGCGACGTGCCAAAGCCACCGGCTACGTGGCCACCGCGTTTTCTGTATCCAGCATTGCGGGTGTGCCGCTTTCGCTGTTGCTGGCCGATGCCTTTGGCTGGCAAGCGCCCTTTGTGCTGATCACGGTCCTAAGTGTCGGACTGATCGGGTTGGGTTATCGTTCCCTGCCCGATTTCCGCGCGCATCTGGCTGTGCGCCGTGAAGTGCGGGCCGTCGAGCAGATGCTACGGGTGGCCGTCGACCCGAACCACCTGCGCGCGATGTTGCTCACGTGCCTGGTTATTTTTGGTGGCTTTACGGTCATTCCCTACATCACGCTCTACACCATCGCTAATGTTGGTATCGCGAGCAACCAAATCCCCGCGATTTATTTCCTGGGCGGTGCTGCCACACTGGTTTCGGCACGCCTGATTGGTGCATGGGCGGATCGCCTTGGCAAGGTTATCGTGTTCCGGATCGTCGCCATCGGCGCCTGCATACCGGTGTTGCTGGTGACCAACCTGAATCAAGTCTCGTTGGCCCTCTGGTTGTGCATCACAACCTTGTTCTTCATTCTGGTATCCGGCCGCATGGTGCCCTTGCTAGCCATTGTCGGCGCGGCGGTGAAACCCCAGGAGCGGGGCACATTTCTTTCGCTCAACGCCACCGTACAGTCGATGGCCATGGGGCTTGCTAGCATGGTGGGTGGCCTATTCATCACCCAAACGCCAGACGGTTTGATCAGTGGCTATGGCTGGGTTGGGTTGGTGGCCGCCAGCTTTAATGTGATGGCCGCACTGTGGGTCGGCCGGGTAACGATCAGAAACTAGCAGATTTCTGCGGGTATGATTCCCGTATGACTAAACGAGCACGCCGTCGTCCTAAGTTGCCAAACGCACCCGCTAAAGCGCTCAGTAGTGGCTTGTTTCGTCCCAAGGTCGAGGTGGATCGGCGCCGTGTGGCTCGATTCATCCGCAAAGCCAAATATAAGACAGGACTAGAAACCGATTTGTAGATCGGTTAAATAGAATGAAGCCACCGAGGTGGCTTCCTGATTTTTGCGCTGGCGTGGGATCAGGCGCCGAAGAAGTTCTTCAGCTTCTGCTGCCAGCCGCCTTCTTTGGGTGAATGGTGTTCGCCCATGCTTTCCTGTAGCTGGCGTAGCAGGTCTTTCTGCTCGCTATTCAGGTTGACCGGGGTTTCCACCACGACGTGCACATAGAGGTTGCCCTCAACACCGCTACGCATGCCTTTAACCCCTTTGCCGCGCAGGCGGAAGATTTTGCCAGTCTGGGTTTCTTCGGGGATGCGTAAGCTAGCAGTGCCATCCAGTGTCGGTACGTCGATATCGCCGCCGAGTGCAGCGGTGGTCATGGTGATGGGGATTTCGCAATGTAGGTCATCGCCATCACGCGTAAAGAGTTCGTGTTGCTTCAGGCTGATCTGCACGTAGAGATCGCCTGAGGGGCCACCATTAACACCGGCTTCGCCTTCACCTGAGAGGCGGATACGATCACCATCATTCACGCCGGCCGGGATTTTGATTTCCAGGGTTTTGTTTTCGCGCTTACGGCCGCGACCATGGCAGTCGGTGCAGGGGTCTTCGATGACTTTGCCGCTGCCATGACAGTGCGGGCAGGTTTGCTGCACGGAGAAGAATCCCTGTTGCATGCGGACTTGGCCACTGCCTTTACAGGTGCCGCAGGTTTTGCTGCTGGTGCCCGGTTTGGCGCCACTGCCTTTGCAAGTCTCGCAGTTGGTTTCGGTCGGGATGCGGATACGCGTCTGGCTCCCTTTAGCCGCTTCCTCGAGGCTCACTTCCAGGTCATATCGCAGGTCGGCACCTCGATATACCTGGCTGCGGCCGCCTCGGCCACCGCCACTGAAACCGCCGCCACCACCGCCGCGAAAGATTTCCTCAAAGATGTTGCCGAAGTCGAATCCGCCGGCACCACCGCCGCCAAAACCACCAAAGCCGCCGCCCATCGATGGGTCAACGCCGGCGTGGCCGTACTGATCATAGGCAGCCCGCTTGTTCGGTTCGCTGAGAATTTCGTAGGCTTCTTTGACTTCCTTGAACTGCGCTTCGGCAGACTTGTCGTCCGGATTACGGTCCGGGTGAAATTTCATGGCGAGGCGACGATACGCCTTTTTGAGGTCGTCATCGGAGGCGCCTTTGTTAACCCCCAGTACTTCGTAGTAATCGCGTTTCGACATGGCAGCCCAGCTTTATGTGTTCAGTTCAGTTAATGCAAAAGGGGGCAAGGTGTCCCTTGCCCCCATTGGATCGATGATCCGGTGTTACTTCTTGTCTTTCACTTCGGTGAACTCGGCGTCCACTACATCGCCTTCCGGCTGATTGCCGGCATCGGCTTGGGCACCAGCACCCGGTGCGGCACCTGCGTCACCTTGTGCGCCGGCCAGCTGGGCCAGAGCCTGCGACGCCTGCATCAGCGCTTCGGCCTTTTTCTCGATCTCGGCCTTGTCGGAGCCGCGGACAGCGTCTTCGACTTCCTTAGCAGCGGCTTCGATCTTGGCCTTTTCATCAGCTGGGACCTTGTCGCCCAGTTCTGTCAGCATCTTGCGAACGCTGTGAACGGCGGCATCACCACCATTACGGGCGTCAGCCAGTTCACGCGCCTTGTGGTCTTCGGCCGCATTGGCTTCAGCGTCCTTGAC
>JACCED012221437.1_pt1 | contig 15932 bp, 15 predicted proteins | sample 7455021 | NCBI WGS metagenome assembly JACCED01 (sample SAMN15323456, study PRJNA562643) | freshwater metagenome | isolation source: river surface water | place: USA:Blue River Watershed | collected 2017-08-19 | reverse complement strand
CCAGGGTGGCGCACATACTCGCGCGCGGCGAGGCTGCCGTCGGGGAGTGCCACCTGATCGCGAAACGCGCGCAAAAAAGCCCCTTCGAAAAGGGGCTCGCTGGCCACACAACGCTCCACCAGTGCGGACGGCGCCGGGGTGGCGGGCTTGGACATCAGGTGCCCAAGCTCGTGACAATGGCCTGGGCGCAGAGGTTCATCAAGCCCCCAGGCAAGAGGCCCACCGCAAAGAGCAGACCGGCGTTGAGCACAAGCACGGTGCGCACTTCGCCGCTCGCGCTGACTTCGCTGGCGGTGATGGGCGCGTCAAAGTACATGACCTTGACCACGCGCAGGTAGTAGAAGGCGGCAAAGAGCGACATGATCACGGCAAAGACCGCCAGACCGATGGCGCCAGGCTGATCCGACGTGATGAGCGCCTGCAAGACCGAGAGCTTGGCCGAGAAGCCCACCAAGGGCGGAATACCCGCAAGCGAGAACATGCACACCGCGAGCACCGCCGCGGTGAAGGGGCTGCGCTGGTTCAGGCCGGCGAAATCGGCAATTTCCTCGCTCTCGAAACCCTCACGGGCGAGCACCAGGATCACGCCGAAGGTGGCCAAGGTGGTGAGCACATACGTGATCACGTAGAACATGGCCGAGCTGTAGGCGTTGGCCGCGGCAAACGTCTGGCCGTTGACCACGCCCGACATCAGGCCGATGAGGACAAAGCCCATTTGGCCGATGGTCGAGAAAGCCAGCATGCGCTTGAAGTTGGTCTGCATGATGCCCAGCAAGTTGCCAATGAAGAGCGAGGCTACGCTCATGACGAGCAGCATTTGCTGCCAGTCGATGGCCAAGGGCATGAGGCCGTCGATGAGCAGGCGCATGGTCATGGCAAAAGCGGCGAGCTTTTGCGCGCCACCGATCATGAGGGTGACGACGGTGGGAGCGCCTTGGTAGACGTCGGGCACCCACATGTGAAACGGCACCACGCCAAACTTAAAGCCAATGCCGGCCACCACGAACACCAGTCCGAGCATGAGCACCTGATGGTTGATCTTGCCCGCGCCAATGGCCATGAAGATGGAGGCGAGGTCGAGCGCTCCGGTCGCGCCATAGATGAGCGACATGCCATAGAGCAAGAAGCCGCTGCCCAAGGCGCCGAGCACGAAGTACTTCATGGCGGCTTCCGAAGCGGTCACGCTGTCGCGGCGCAGCGCGACCAAGGCGTAGCTCGAGAGGGTCACGAGCTCGACCCCGAGGTAGAGCACGAGCAGGTTGCTGCCCGAGATCATGACGTACATGCCCAGGAGGGAGAACAGACCCAGGACGAAGACTTCGCCGCCGAGCTTGAGCATGTCGCGGTCAGCCGAATAGCTGCGGCCATAGATCAGGGTGACCGCCACGGTGAGGGTGGCAAAGCACTTGAGCCAGCTGCCCATGGGGTCGGTCACGACCATGCTGCCAAAGCTGTAAATGGTCTCACCGCCCATGGCCTGCATGGCCTGGAAAGCGGCCACAACGAGCAGGGTGAGCAGCGAGAGCACATGGGTGCGGGTGCGCAGGGGCGAGCGATCGCCCAAGTCAATGAGGCTGATGAGAATGGCCATCACCAGGAGGAAGATCTCCGGGTACAGCGGGGCAAGGTTGAATTGCTCGATCATGTCGCGTTCCCTTTATTGGGGCAGTTTCGAGACCGCCACACGCTGCAGCAGGTCAGCCACCGAAGCGTCCATGACGTCGGTGAAGGGTTTGGGATAGACGCCCATCCAGATCACGGCCACGGCCAAGAGGGCCAGCATGAGGAATTCGCGGGCGTTGATGTCTTGCAGGGCGCGCACGTCGTCGTTGCCAGGCGCACCCAGGTAGACGCGCTTGACCATCCACAGGGTGTAGGCCGCGCCAAAAATCAGGGCCGAGGCGGCAATGAGGCCAACCCAGAAGTTGTGTTGCACGCTGCCGAGAATGACCATCCACTCGCCCACGAAACCTGCCGTACCCGGCAGCCCGCAGTTGGCCATGGCAAAGAGCAGCGCGAAGGCGGAGAACTTGGGCATGGTGTTGACCACGCCGCCGTAGCTGGCGATCTCGCGCGAGTGCACGCGGTCATAGAGCACGCCAATGCACAGGAACATGGCGCCCGAGACAAAGCCGTGCGAGATCATCTGCACGATGCCGCCGGCCACCCCGAGGTCATTGAAGATGAAGAAGCCCAGCGTGACAAAACCCATGTGCGCCACAGAAGAGTACGCCACGAGCTTTTTCATGTCTTGCTGGACCATGGCCACCAGACCCACATAGACCACCGCTACGAGGGAGAGGATGATCATGAAGTCGGCCCACTCTTTGGCCGCGTCGGGCACGATGGGCAGCGAGAAGCGCAGGAAACCATAGGCCCCGAGCTTGAGCATGATCGCCGCCAGCACAGCCGAGCCCCCAGTGGGCGCTTCGACGTGCACATCGGGCAACCAGGTGTGCACGGGCCACATGGGCACCTTCACCGCAAAGGCCGTGAGCAAGGCAAAGAACAGCAGGGTTTGCACGCCCGCCTCGAGCGGCAGGTCGTACCAGGTGAAGAGGTCAAAGCTCCCGCCCGAGGTGTTGTAGAGGTAGATCAGGGCCACCAGCATGAGCAAGGAGCCGAGCAAGGTGTAGAGGAAGAACTTGAAGGCGGCGTAGATCCGGTTGGGGCCACCCCAGATCCCGATGATGAGGTACATGGGGATCAAGGTCGCTTCAAAGAAGACGTAGAACAGCATGGCGTCGACCGCGCTGAAGACGCCAATCATCAAACCGCTGAGGATGAGGAAGGCACCCATGTACTGGTTCACGCGCTCGGTGATGACTTCCCAACCGGCGATCACCACCACCACGGTGATGAAGGCTGTCAGCAGGATGAACCAAATCGACAAGCCGTCAATGCCCAGGTGGTAGAACACATTGAAGCGTTCGATCCACAAGGCTTTTTCCACAAACTGCAGCGCCGAAGTGCTGATGTCAAAACCCGTGTAGAGCGGCAGCGTCACGGCAAAACCGGCGATCGCGCCGATGAGGGCGATCCAGCGCACGACAGTGGCGTGCTCGTCGCGGCCAAAGGCCAGGATCACGACCCCAAAGAAGATCGGAACCCAAATCGCGAGGCTCAACAAACCCATTGCATATTCTCCTTATTTGAGCCAGACGAACCAGGTCATCAGCAGGAAGATGCCCAAGATCATGACCAGGGCATAGTGGTAGAGATAGCCCGACTGCATCGGGCGGATGGCGGCTGAGAACCAGCCCACCAGGCGCCAGGAGCCGTTGACCACGGCGCCATCGATGACGGCTTGATCGCCACCCTTCCACAGCGCCACCCCCAGGCCGCGCGCGGCGCGGGCGAGGATGTTCTCGTTGATCCAGTCCATGTAGTACTTGTTCTCCAACACCACCACCAGGGGGCGCAGGGCCCGTGCGAGGGCCGCCGGCACTGCGGGGTTGATGAGGTACATGTACCAGGCCACGACCACACCGCTCAAAGCCAGCCAGAAGGGCAGCGTGGAGAAGGCGTGGCTGGCCATGCCCAAGGCGCCATGGAAGGCGTGCTCCAACTCGTGCATGACGGGGTGGCGCTCCAAGTCGACATAGATGGCGTCTTTGAAGAAGTCGCCAAAGAGCATGGGCTCGATCGTGTAGTAACCAATGATGACCGAAGGAATGGCCAACAGGACGAGCGGGACGGTCACCACCCAGGGCGACTCGTGGGGCTTGCCACTGTGGTGATGATCGTCGTGGTGGTCGTCGTGGTGCGCATCGGGGTTCTGGTCATAGCGCTCGGCACCATGGAAGACCAAGAAGTACATGCGGAAGGAGTAGAAGGCGGTGATGAACACCCCCGCCACCACGGCGAAGTAGGCAAACGAGGCGCCGGGCAGCGTGCTCTCGGCAACCGCCTCGATGATGCTGTCCTTCGAGTAAAAACCCGAGAACAAGGGCGTGCCGATCAAGGCGAGCGAGCCAAGCAAGGATGTGATCCAGGTGATGGGCATGTACTTGCGCACCCCGCCCATCCAGCGGATGTCTTGGTTGTGGTGCATGCCCATGATGACCGAGCCCGCGCCCAAGAACAACAAGGCCTTGAAGAAGGCGTGGGTCATGAGGTGAAACACCACCACCGAGTATGCCGAGGCCCTCAGCGCCACCGTCATGTAGCCCAGCTGCGAGAGCGTGGAGTAAGCCACCACGCGCTTGATGTCGTTTTGAATGATGCCCAAAAAGCCCATGAACAAAGCGGTGATCGCGCCAATGACCATGATCAGGTTGAGCGCGGTGTCGGAGAGCTCAAAGAGCGGCGACATGCGCGCAACCATGAAGATGCCCGCCGTCACCATGGTGGCCGCGTGGATCAGGGCCGAGATGGGGGTCGGGCCTTCCATGGAATCGGGCAGCCAAACGTGCAAGGGGAACTGCGCGCTTTTGCCCATCGCGCCGATGAACAAGCAAATGCAGATGACGGTGATGAGCGCCCAGTCGGTACCGGGGAACTGGACCTGGCCCAATTCAGCCGCCTTGGCAAAGGCTTCGCCGTAGTTGAGCGTGCCCGCGTAGGCCACGATCAAGCCAATGCCCAGAATGAAGCCAAAGTCACCCACGCGGTTGACCAAGAAGGCCTTCATGTTGGCAAAAATGGCGCTCGGGCGGTTGAACCAAAAGCCAATGAGCAAGTAAGACACCAGGCCCACTGCTTCCCAGCCAAAGAAGAGCTGGAGCATGTTGTTGCTCATCACGAGCATGAGCATGGAGAAGGTAAAGAGCGAGATGTAGGCAAAGAAGCGGTTGTAGCCCTCGTCCTCTTCCATGTAGCCAATGGTGTAGAGGTGCACCATGAGGGAGACGAAGGTGACCACGCACATCATCATGGCGGTGAGGCCATCGACCAAGAAGCCGATCTCCATCTTCAACTCGCCCACCACCATCCAGGTGTAGAGGGTTTCATTGAAGCGCGCGCCATCGAGCACGGCGTCAAGCGTCATGACCGAGAGCACGAAGGAGACGAGCACGCCCAAGATGGTGAGCGTGTGCGAGGCCGTGCGGCCCAAGAGGTTGCCGCCAAAGCGGGTGCCAAAAATGCCGGCCAAGGCCGAGCCCACCAAGGGGGCGAGCGGCACGGCGAGCAGGGTGGAGGCTTGCAGGGTGGTGGTCATGGCTTAACCCTTGAGCGTGTTGAGTTCGTCCACGTTGATGGTGGACTTGTTGCGGAAGAGCTGCACCAGAATGGCCAGACCAATGGCCGACTCGGCGGCGGCCACCGTGAGAATGAAGAAGACGAAGATCTGACCGTCAAAGTCACCCAGGAAGTGTGAGAAGGCCACGAAGTTCATGTTCACCGCGAGCAGCATGAGCTCAATGGCCATCAACAGCACGATGAGGTTCTTGCGGTTGAGGAAGATGCCCACGATGGACAGCGCAAAGAGGATCGCGCCCAGGGTGAGGTAGTGTCCGAGGCTGATCATGGCTGTTTCTCCTCTGGGGCCGCTTCAGGGGCGGGGGTGGGTTTGACCGGGTCCATCTTGACCAGGCTCACCCGGTCTTGGGCGCGCACGCGCACCTGGTCGGCCGGGTTTTGCGCCTTGGAGTCCTTGCGCTCACGCAGGGTGAGCGCGATGGCGGCAATCAAAGCCACCAGAAGAATGACCGCCGCAATTTGCACCGGATAGAGGTACTCGGTGTAGAGCACGATGCCCAGCGCATGGGTGTTGGAGAGGTCGGTGGGCACGGGCTGGGGCGTGTAAACGCGAAAACCTGTCATGACCACTGCAGCGAGTTCGAGCGCGACCACCGCGCCGAGCGTGGCGGCGAGTGGAAAGTGGTTCCAAAAGCCCTGGCGCAGCAAATCGAGGTTGATGTCGAGCATCATCACCACAAAGAGAAAGAGCACCATGACCGCGCCGATGTAGACCAGCACGAGCGAGATGGAGAGGAATTCTGCGCGCAAAAGCATCCAGATGCCCGAGGCTTGGAAGAACGCGAGCACCAGGTAGAGCGCGGCATGCACGGGGTTGCGCGCCGTGATCACGCGAAACGCCGCGAACAGCAGAATCGCTGAAAACAGGTAGAAAAAAGCCGATTGAACGTTCATGACTGGGCTCTCAACGGTATTTGGCGTCGGCCGCCTTGTTGGCTGCGATCTGGGTTTCGTAGCGATCGCCCACGGCCAGCAGCATCTCCTTGGTGAAGTACAGGTCGCCCCGCTTCTCACCGTGGTACTCGAAGATGTGGGTCTCAACGATCGAGTCCACCGGGCAGCTCTCTTCGCAAAAGCCGCAGAAGATGCACTTGGTCAGATCGATGTCGTAGCGTGTGGTGCGGCGGGTGCCATCGGCGCGCACATCGGACTCGATGGTGATGGCCATGGCCGGGCAGACGGCTTCGCACAATTTGCAGGCGATGCAGCGCTCTTCGCCGTTTTCATAACGGCGCAGGGCGTGCAGGCCGCGAAAGCGCGGGCTCTGGGGGGTTTTCTCTTCGGGGAACTGCACCGTGATGCTGCGCGAGAACATGTAGCGCCCGGTCAGCGCCATGCCCTTGAAGAGCTCGATGAGCAAGAAGCTCGAGAGGAAATCCCGCAGGGAGAAGGGAACGGATTGGGTCGTCGTGGTCATATCACAGGCTCCGCAATCAAGGCCAAATGTTCCAGGGGGTCTGGATCCAGATCCCCACCACCAACAGCCACACCAAGGTGACTGGTATGAAAACCTTCCAGCCCAGACGCATGATCTGGTCATAGCGGTAGCGCGGGAATGTCGCGCGCACCCACAGGAAGAGGGTCACGACCACGAAGGTCTTGAGACCGAGCCAAATCCAGCCCGGAATCCAGTTGAGCATCGGGTGGTCAAATGGTGCGAGCCAGCCCCCGAGGAACATGATCACGCTCAGCATGGAGACCAAGATCATGTTGGCGTATTCGGCCAAGAAGAACATGGCAAAGGCCATACCCGAATACTCGATCATGTGGCCCGCAACGATCTCCGACTCGCCCTCGACCACGTCAAAGGGGTGACGGTTGGTCTCGGCCAGGCCCGAGATGAAGTAGACAACAAAAATCGGCAAGAGCGGCAGCCAGTTCCAGGACAACAGGTTCAGGCCCATGTCAACACCCTGCCCTTTGCCTTGGCTCATGACGATGTCGGTCATGTTGAGGCTGCCCGTGACCATGAGCACGATCACAAAGCAAAAGCCCATCGCCAATTCATAGCTCACCATTTGCGCTGAGGCGCGCATGGCGCCCAAGAAGGCGTATTTGGAGTTGGAGGCCCAGCCGGCGATGATCACGCCGTAGACCTCCAGCGAGGTGATGGCCATGAGAAAGAGCAAGCCCGCATTCACGTTGGCCAGCGCCACCTCGGGCCCAAAGGGCACCACCGCCCAAGCGGCGAGCGCGGGCATGATGGTCATGATCGGGCCAATGAAGAACAAGCCCGTGCTCGCGCGCGCGGGCAAGATGATTTCCTTGGTCAGGAGCTTGAGCGCGTCGGCAATGGGCTGGAGCAGACCCCAGGGGCCCGTGCGGTTGGGGCCCAGGCGAATCTGGGTAAAGCCAATGGCCTTGCGCTCCCACAGCGTGAGGTAGGCCACGCAGAGCAAGAGCGGCAAGAGCACGGCCACGATCTTGATGAGGTTCCAGACCACCGGCCAAGCCAGGGTGGACCACCAAGCGTCGTCGAGCAGGGTCAGACCGGTGTTGTAGAGGGTTTCAACCATCACTGCACTCCCTGGGCGGCGCGGCCATCGCTCGTCATCTGCAAGGACGGCGAGCGACGCACCAGCGCGTCCAATTGATAAATGGCCGCGCTCACGGGCTCGCCGGCGGCGGGGCTCACGTCAATGGCAGCGCTGCATTGGTTCGAGAGGTGCGCAGCCACATCGGCCGGCAAGGCTTGGGCGCGCACGGCCTCAATCGTCTCGAAATCAAAGCCCGGCACGTCGAGCAAATTGCCCAACACGCGCAAGACCTTCCAGGCCGGACGGGTCTCGCCCAGGGGCTTGACCACGCCGTGGAAGCTCTGCGCGCGGCCTTCGGTGTTGACGAAGGTGCCGGCGGTCTCGGTGTAGGGCGCGATGGGCAGGAGCACATCGGCAATGTCGAGGTTGGTTTTGAAGGGCGAGAGCGACACCACCATCTCGGCTTGACCGATGGCGGTGTGCGCGGCGGCGCCTTGGGCCATGTCGTGTTGGGGCTCGACTTGCAGGAGCAGCACCGCTTTCAAGCCACCCTTGGCCATTTGCGCGGCGTGGAGCCCGCCCTTGGGCAATGCGCCCACAAGCTGCGCGCCCACGGTATTGGCGGCTTCACCTAGGAAGCCCACCGTGGCGCCGGTTTGCTGACCGATCCAATTGGCCAAGCTCAACAGGCTCGATGCCTTGGCGTGGTGTGCGGCGGCGTTGCCAAGCAAGATGGCCTTTTTCGCGCCGCTCAGCAGCGACTTGGCGATGGCTTGGGCCTCTGGCTGGCTCGCGTTACCCGCGACCGGGCTGGCTTGGCCGGTGGCCGCGCCCACCGCCGCAGCGATATCGGCCAGGGCTTGCACCCAGTGCGAGGAAGCGGCTACGTAAGTGTTGGCCACAGGCAGCGCCCAGTCTTGCACTTGGGCGTTGAGGGCGTGCACATGCGCGCCGCGACGGGCGGCTTGACGAATGCGTTGGGCGAGCAAGGGCTGGTCTTTGCGCAGGTTGCCGCCAATGACCAAGACGCGCTGGAGCTCGGAGAGCGAGGCCACCGAAGTGCCCAGCCAACGTGCGCGGCCATCGTGTTGGAAATCGGCCGCGCGCAAGCGCACGTCGATGTTGGGGCTGCCCAGGCCGCGCGTGAGCGCAGCGGCCAAGAACAATTCTTCCGCGGTGCTGTGCGGGCTCGCGAGCGTGCCGATGGCCTCTGCACCGTGCTGTTGGCGAATTTGTTGCAAGCCATTGGCCACGTACTCAAGAGCGGTCTGCCAATCGACTTCGCGCCACTGGCCGTCTTGCTTGATCATGGGCTGGCGCAAACGGTCTTCGCTGTTGAGGGCTTCGTAGCTGTAGCGGTCACGGTCGGCAATCCAGCACTCGTTGACCGCGTCGTTCTCCAGCGGCACCACGCGCAAGACTTGGTTGTTCTTGACCTGCACGATGAGGTTGGCGCCCGTCGCGTCGTGCGGCGAGACCGACTTGCGGCGCGAGAGCTCCCAGGTGCGGGCCTGGTAGCGGAAGGGCTTGGAGGTGAGCGCACCCACGGGGCAGATATCGATCATGTTGCCCGAGAGCTCGGAGTCCACGCTCTGGCCGACAAAGGTTTCGATCTCAGAGTGCTCACCGCGGTTGGACATGCCCAACTCCATCACGCCGGCAATTTCTTGGCCAAAGCGCACGCAGCGGGTGCAGTGAATGCAGCGGCTCATCTCCTCCATGGAGATGAGGGGGCCGACGTCCTTGTGAAAGACCACGCGCTTTTCTTCTTCGTAGCGCGACTTGGAGCCACCGTAGCCCACTGCGAGGTCTTGCAGCTGGCACTCGCCGCCTTGGTCACAGATTGGGCAATCGAGGGGGTGATTGATGAGCAAGAACTCCATGACCGACTTTTGCGCCTTGATGGCTTTGTCGGACTTGGTGCGCACAATCATGCCCTGCGTGACCGGCGTGGCGCAGGCGGGCATGGGCTTGGGGGCCTTCTCCACCTCGACCAAGCACATGCGGCAGTTGGCGGCGATGGAGAGCTTCTTGTGGTAGCAAAAGTGCGGGATGTAGGTACCGGCCTTCTCGGCCGCATGCATGACCATGCAGCCCTCTTGGACCTCTACCTTCTTGCCGTCGATTTCAATTTCAACCATGGCTATTCCGTCTCTCAGACATACGCCGGGACCATGCAGGTCTTGTGCGTGATGTGGTGTTCAAACTCGGCGCGGAAGTGCTTGAGCATGCCGCGCACCGGCATGGCCGCCGCGTCACCCAGGGCGCAAATGGTGCGCCCCATGATGTTCTCGGCCACGTTGTCCAACAGGGCCAGATCGCTCTCGCGGCCCTGGCCGTTCTCGATGCGATCGACCATGCGCCAGAGCCAACCCGTGCCCTCGCGGCAGGGTGTGCACTGGCCACAGGACTCGTGCTGGTAGAAGTAGGAGAGGCGTTGCAGGCTCTTGACCATGCAACGCGTCTCGTCCATGACGATCACCGCACCGGAGCCGAGCATGGAGCCGGCCTTGGCGATGCTGTCGTAATCCATGGTGATGTCGAGCATGATGGAAGCGGGCAAGACCGGGGCGGAGGAGCCGCCAGGAATCACCGCCTTGAGCGCGCGGCCCCCGCGCATGCCACCGGCGAGCTCAAGCAGCTTGGTAAAGGGCGTGCCCATGGGGATTTCGTAGTTGCCCGGGCGCTCCACGTCACCGCTGACGGAGAAGATCTTGGTGCCACCGTTGTTGGGCTTACCGCACTCGAGGTAGGCCTGGCCGCCGTTGCGGATGATCCAGGGCACGGCCGCGAAGGTCTCGGTGTTGTTGATCGTGGTGGGCTTGCCGTAGAGGCCAAAGCTCGCCGGGAACGGCGGCTTAAAGCGCGGCTGGCCCTTCTTGCCTTCGAGCGATTCGAGCAAGGCGGTTTCCTCGCCGCAGATGTAGGCGCCAAAACCATGCGAGGCGTGGAGCTGGAAGTTGAATCCGCTGCCAAGGATGTTGTCGCCCAAGTAACCCGCCGCGCGGGCTTCTTCGAGCGCGGCTTCAAAGCGCTCGTAGGTCTGGAAGATCTCGCCGTGGATGTAGTTGTAGCCCACGCTGATGCCCATCGCGTACGCGGCAATGGCCATGCCCTCGATCACGATGTGGGGGTTGTGCTGCAAGATCTCGCGGTCTTTGCAAGTGCCGGGTTCGCCCTCGTCAGAGTTGCAGACCAGGTATTTCTGGCCGGGGAACTGGCGGGGCATGAAGCTCCACTTGAGGCCCGTGGGGAAGCCCGCACCGCCGCGCCCGCGCAGGCCGGACTCTTTGACGGTGGCGATGACTTCGTCTTGGGTCATGGGGGTGCCCCCGCCAACGCCCAGGATTTTGCGCAGGGCTTGGTAGCCCCCACGCGCTTCGTAGTCCTTGAGGGACCAATTGGCGCCATTCAGGCCCGCGTAGATCTGGGGGTTGATGTGGCGGTCGTGGAAACAAGTCTCGGCGCCACTGGCGCGAAACTGGGCGAGGAAGTGGTCAACGCTCATGTTCACTCCTTGGCGGCGGCGCGCAGGCCGTCGACGAGTTGGTCGAGTTTGTCATCGGTCATGTAGCTGCACATGGTGCGGTCATTGACCAAGAGCACGGGTGCATCGGCGCAAGCGCCCATGCACTCGCCCGGCTGCAGCGTGAACGTGCCATCCGCCGTGGTGGCCCCCACCTCAATGCCGAGCTTGCGCGAGAGGTGTTCGAGCGCGTGCTGTCCGTTGCGCAGCTGGCAAGGCAGGTTGGTGCAGACGTTGATCTTGAACTTGCCCACCGGCTGCTGGTTGTACATGTTGTAGAACGTGGTGACTTCGTGCACGGCCATGGGCGCCATGCCCAAGTAGTCGGCAATCTCACGCTCGCTCTCGGGGCTGACATGGCCCTGCTCCTGCTGCACGATGGCGAGGCAGGCCATGACGGCAGACTGCTTTTGGTCTGCGGGGTATTTGGCCACTTCGCGCGCGAAGCGGGCCTTGGTAGCTTCAGAAATCATCGGTCAATTTCCCCGAACACAATGTCCATGGTGCCGATCACCGCCACAGCGTCGGCGATCATGTGGCCCCGCGCCATCTCGTCCATCGCGGCGAGGTGCGGGAAGCCCGGAGCACGAATCTTCAAACGGTAGGGCTTGTTGGCACCGTCACTGATGAGGTAGATGCCAAACTCGCCCTTGGGATGCTCGACGGCGGCATAAGCCTCGCCCTCGGGCACCCGGAAACCCTCGGAGAAGAGTTTGAAGTGGTGGATCAACTCTTCCATGTTGGACTTCATGTCCTCGCGCTTGGGCGCAGCCACTTTGTGGTTGTCGGTGATCACGGGGCCCGGGTTCTGGCGCAGCCAGTTCACGCACTGGGCGATGATGCGGTTGGACTGGCGCATCTCCTCCACCCGCACGAGGTAGCGGTCGTAGCAGTCGCCGGTCTTGCCCACCGGAATGTCAAAGTCCAGGCGGTCATACACGTCATAGGGCTGGTGCTTGCGCAAATCCCAGGCGATGCCCGAGCCGCGCAGCATGGCGCCGGTAAAGCCCAAGTTCTTGGCGCGCTCGGGCGTGACCACCCCAATGCCCACGGTGCGCTGTTTCCAGATGCGGTTGTCGGTGAGCAGGGTTTCGTATTCGTCGACGAGCTTGGGGAAGCGGCGCGTGAAATCTTCAATGAAGTCCAGCAGCGAACCCTGGCGGTTTTCGTTGAGGCGCGCGATGGCCTTGGCGTTCTTGACCTTGCTCACCTGGTACTGGGGCATGGCGTCGGGCAGATCGCGGTAGACGCCGCCCGGACGGAAGTACGCCGCGTGCATGCGCGCACCGGAGACGGCCTCGTACATGTCAAAGAGATCTTCGCGCTCGCGGAAGCAGTAGATGAGGATGTTCATCGCGCCGCAATCAAAGCCGTGGCAGCCCAGCCACAGCAAGTGGTTGAGCAAACGGGTGATCTCGGCGTACATCACACGGATGTACTGCGCGCGCTCGGGCACTTCCAGCCCCAACATGCGCTCGATGGCCAAGCAGTAGGCGTGCTCGTTGGCCATCATGGAGACGTAGTCGAGACGGTCCATGTAGGGCAGCGCCTGAATGTAGGTCTTGGTCTCGGCGAGCTTCTCGGTGGCGCGGTGCAAAAGGCCGATGTGCGGGTCGGCACGCTGCACGACTTCGCCGTCGAGTTCGAGCACCAGACGCAGCACACCGTGCGCGGCCGGGTGTTGAGGACCAAAGTTGAGGGTGTAGTTCTTGATGTCAGCCATGCGTCGCCCCTTTACTGCAAGCCACCGTAGTGGTCTTCGCGGATGATGCGCGGCGTGATTTCACGCGGCTCAATGGTCACGGGCTGATAGATGACGCGCTTTTGCGCTTCGTCGTAGCGCATCTCGACATAGCCCGAGGTGGGGAAATCTTTGCGGAAGGGGTGGCCCACGAAGCCGTAGTCCGTGAGGATGCGGCGCAGGTCCAGGTGGCCTTCAAAAATAATGCCAAAGAGGTCAAAGGCCTCGCGCTCAAACCAGTTGGCGGCGTTCCAAACCTCATTGATGGAGGGCACGACGGGGAAATCGTCGTCCGGGGCGAACACGCGCACGCGCAAGCGCCAGTTGTGCGAGATCGAGAGCAGGTGCGAGACCACTGCAAAGCGAGGCCCATCGGCAAAGCGCGAGGGCGCGCCGTCCTTATAAGAGGAATAGTCCACACCGCAGAGGTCGATGAGCTGCTCAAAGGCCAGCGCGGGGTGATCGTGCAGCGTCTTGGCCACCGACAGATAGTCGGCCGCCTTGACCGTGAGGGTGAGCTCGCCCAAGTGGGACTCGAGCTGGACCTGCTCGCCCAGCGCCTCGGTGAGCGCGGCCTGCAAGTTTTGGAGTGAAAGCGTCATGTCGGTTCCTCAGCGCGCGATCGTGTTTTCGCGGCGAATCTTGGTTTGCAGCTGCAAGATGCCGTAGAGCAGCGCCTCGGCCGTGGGCGGGCAGCGCGGCACATAAACGTCCACAGGCACCACCCGGTCGCAACCGCGCACCACCGAGTAGCTGTAGTGGTAGTAGCCCCCGCCGTTGGCGCAGGAACCCATGGAGATCACCCAGCGCGGCTCGGACATTTGGTCATAGACCTTGCGCAGCGCAGGCCCCATCTTGTTGCACAGCGTGCCGGCCACGATCATGAGGTCGGACTGACGCGGGCTTGGGCGAAACAGCATGCCAAAGCGGTCGATGTCGTAGCGCGCCGCACCGGCGTGCATCATCTCCACCGCACAACACGCGAGGCCAAACGTCATGGGCCACAGCGAGCCCGTCTTGGCCCAGTTCACCACCGTGTCGTAGGACGTGGTGATGAAGCCTTCTTTGAAAACGCCTTCCAGTGACATCTTGGTCTTCCTTGGCTAAAAACTCATTCCCAGTCGAGGGCGCCCTTGATCCACATGTACACAAAGCCTGCGATGAGGATGGCGAGGAAGATCATCATGTCGATGAAACCCAGAATGCCAATGTCACGCAAGGCCACGGCCCAAGGGAAGAGGAACGCGATTTCGAGGTCAAACAGAATAAAGAGGATGGCGATGAGGTAGTAGCGCACGTCGAACTTCATGCGCGCGTCTTCAAAGGCCTCAAAGCCGCATTCGTAGGGGGAATTCTTGGCTTCATCCGGGCGCTTGGGGCCCAGCAGATAGCCCAGCACTTGGGGCGCGACCCCCACGACCAAGCCAATCAGGATGAACAACAGTACCGGGAGGTAGGAATCGAGGGACATGACAATCTCGCCAAGTGGCCTGAAACCCGCGAGTGTGCCCCGTTCAATTGACGCGAGGTTTACACAAAGTGCCGGATTTCAGTAGATGAAAACAAACTCCACAATCTTAGCATGGGCTCATCGGGTTCCCCCTAGGCTTGAGCGCCAGGAGACCAAGGGTTTACGCCCTCGGGCGTCAACTTAGGACATGAATAGAGCAACTTTTGCCGCATATTGATGCGCGATACAAATCCCGAAAATGAATGCTAAAGATAGAATTTTCAGGATGCCGAACCCCCCCCCAAGCCCATCGAAGCCCTCAAGGCTCTCACCCTCTGCGAAAACCCAGATACCTAGGTCAAAGCCGCCCTGGCCCTGACCTTAACGGAAATCGTTTCGCAACGCCAACTGAGCAACGCCGAAGCGGCCAAACTGCTCAAGATCCCCACCCACAAACTCACCCGCATCCTGTGCGGCGAATTCAGCGGCGTGGGCACCGGCAAACTGATTGAATACGTGAACGCGCTCAGCAAAGAGATGCGGGGGCTTTGGGTGATGCGGTAGACGGTGAGGGGGCGAACAAAATTCAACAACAAAGAATCTCTGCTTAGATGAAGGCGCTGCCTACACGGTTTGAACGATCGCACTTGCTACTTGAAATAGTCAGTCGCTTTTGTACCAAGACTATTCCAAAATAAATTTAAATAAAATATTTTTTATTTAAATAAAGTATAATAAATAATACTTTGAAATTAGGAGATGGTCGTGACTGGTCCAATTGCATCAATTATTGTTTCTATCATTTTTTCTATGACAGCGCTATTTAGCTTAGGTGTACTTACCTTAGAAGAGCCAACATATGCAACAGTGCAGTTTGATGGGGGCTACAGAAAACTTGGTGTTATTGCAGCAGAGGAAATTTTCACGGAAGTATCTCTGATGATTAACGGTGAAACACTTCGATCAGGCAGCAACGAGGAAATCATTAAATTTCTAGAAAAATCCTCTAAGTCCGAAGGAGTTGAAAGCAAAAATGCGACCTTAAAAGCCGGAGTTGCTATCAGCGGCAAAGCGGGCATTAAATGGACTGCAAGCGAATCGAATTTTAAGTTGCAAACAGAGTCTGTGAATCTAACCTCAACTAATTCTGCCCCACTGACTTTCTCTTATGCAATTTCGACTCTCCAAGAGATGGAAAGCAAGGCCAAGTCTGGAAGAGTTGAGACAGCCAAGAAATCTCTGCATTTTGGTAAAGCACCAACGGAGAGTTTTTTGCTTTCTAAGATCCTAGGTGCTTTACGTAGATAGACAACTCTGCAACAACAACAGCTTTAATCGAATTTCAGTCGATGTAAGAGTTTAGCTGCCACGGTCGAATCAGAATCAAATAAAAGAATACCAGCTGCTTTTTGATCGTCACATCCCTCTTCACTAAATCCATGGCACGCTATTCAGGAAAGACCACCTTGCGCAAAGCCTCATTGATCATGGTCTGATACCGACGGCCGGCCTCCTGCGCACGCTGACGAAAGCTGT
>JACCED012438951.1_pt1 | contig 15955 bp, 7 predicted proteins | sample 7455021 | NCBI WGS metagenome assembly JACCED01 (sample SAMN15323456, study PRJNA562643) | freshwater metagenome | isolation source: river surface water | place: USA:Blue River Watershed | collected 2017-08-19 | reverse complement strand
TGCGTGTCAGCAAAACCTGATGGCTCCGAGGTTGCTGCCGGTTCATCGGAAGGGCGTTTGTTTGTGTGGAACGGAACCACTGGCAAGCTGATCGAAACTGAATGAGCTCTTTTGTGCGCAGGTGTAAACACCTTACCTGAAAATATGGGTTCACCCATTCACCGTAAATAGGCAGCAAGAAAAAATCCAAAGTCTCCCGTCATTATCTCCATGAAATACCATCTCACTCTGCGCTGGGTTCTATTCGGATTTTTAGCCGCGTGTTCGTTCGGGAACGCAGCATTACCCGTTGAGGTTTCAAAGGACGAGCACGGCGGGTTCAGCGTGAAGGTGGCGGGGCAGCCGTTTGCCTCGTACGTGGTGCACGAGGCAAACAAACCTTTCTTCTGGCCGGTGTACGGCCCCACGGGCGCGTTGATGACCCGTTCGTTTCCTGTGGAGGAGGTGGCGGGCGAGAAGCAGGACCACGCCCATCATCGCGGGATAACCTTCGGTCATGACACCGTTGGGCTTGAGGGATGGACTGCCGCCAAAAAGGGTGAACAGGATGGGCAGGTTGAAAATGCGAAGGGCGGCGGTGATTCGTGGACGGAGCAGAAGAGCTACGAGAGTTCTCTTAAAAATCCAAAGAGCGAGTGGGGCGGGAAGGTTCGGATTGCGGGTCTGGCTCGGATTGTCCACAAGCATTACAAGGTGTGGAAAAGTGATGCGAACCAGGTCGAGATCGTGGAGGTTTGCGAACATGCAGACGCTTCCGGTGCGAGGTTCATGACTGAGGAGCGTCATTTTATTTTCCGAGCCACAGATCAATGGCGTTCGATTGACTTCGACCAGGATATCATCGCCAGTGACGGGCCCATTCGTTTCGAGGATCGCAAGGACTCTGGCCTTTCAATTCGGGTTCCGTCGTCAATGGCTGTGGAGGCCAAGCAGGGTGGGCGGATCATTTCCAGCGAAGGGTTGTTGAACGAGGAGGCATGGGGTAAGCCGGCAAAGTGGTGCGATTATCATGGGCCGGTCGGTAATGAACTGCTTGGGGTTGCCATGATGAGTCATCCTTCAACGTTCAAATTTCCCGACCGCTGGCATGTTCGCACCTACGGACTGTTTGCTGTGAATCCGTTTGGAACCAAAGTTTTCGACAAAGAGTCTCCCGAGACGCCGACGCTAATCCCCGCAGGAGATCGGTTGCGGTTGCGCCACCGCTTTATATTCCACACGGGCGATGAGAAGCAGGCGGGAATTGCCGGCTTGTACGAGGCTTACGCTAGGGAAGCACGCTAGCCCGCGGTTGCGACATGCAGATGCTGAAGGGCTACTGCTTCAGGTCTGAATACCGTCAGTCCTGCGGTGCTGATTATTTCCGTTCCGCACGGATTTGGCGTTCAGCTTCTAGCCAGATTCTCTCGGAGTCCCACTGCTCTCCACATGCGCGGAGTTCTTCAGAAAGGTAATAGGCACGGACCGAGATGTGCTCGTGTAAAATGGGCTCAGACGTAGGGTTGCCGGCCTGCGTTGGGTCCAACGGTTGTTCCGGATGGCTGGCGTCCTGCGCAGGGGGAAGCTTTTTCGCACGCGTGCGCTTAAGCGCCGGTTTCAATTCGGAGTCGGGCTTTGTCCCTTTTGGCGCGGTTTTTTTAGACGCGGTTTTCGATTCAACGGCCTTTTTTTCCGTGTCAGGCTTCCTCTCTTTCGGCATAAGAAAAATACGGTTGGGAATTTGCCCAGATCGGGGGAAGTGGGGTGGCCGGGTGTCCTGATCTTAATCGGGTCGGTCGCGCGCGTCTAGCCGCAGTTGAGGAAGCAAGGAAGTGCTCCAGAACTGGCGCTCAATTCGGCGCACCGGCCAGTGAAAATACGAATCCTGAAGTTGTGATTTTCAACTGGAGTTGCGCAAATGCATTGCGATCCGGGGCGCATTTGGCCGTGATTAGACGGGAAACCCGCTTTTAGTTCGCGAATTTGGTCTTTTGAAAAAAGGTTGCCCCACCTTTGCCGTCTAGTCGGGTCTCCCGTTCCCCAGTTGGTTAACGGGGGAGGCCTGGGGCGAGCATCAGACTTCCAATAAAGGCGTGTCATCAACCTGCCCACCCTGACCTCCTGAATTGAATATATCGGATCGGGATTGCCGACCTTTACTCGAACAACGCAGGGCAATTTGTAACGCTGGTTCCGGGCGGCTCATCTGCCGCACTGATCAGCGCGAAAATAAAGAACAATGGGATGTCAGCCGCACAAGAGCGCCTGTCCGTTACTCGCGGGCGGTAACCCCAAGCTCTGAAATAATTTTCTGCTTGAGGCGACTGTGTGCCGCATTCACTTCATCTGCCGTGAGTGTCCTGTCTGCCGCCCGGTATGTCAATGAATAGGCGAGAGACTTTGCATCCGCGGGGACACGCACCCCTTGCGGATCAGTAAACACGTCGAAAAGTTCGACACCAGCGAGGAGCTCTTCGCCGGCTGCCCGAAGCGTGCGCTCCACTTCTTGGTGGCCGAGCGCGCGGGGCGCAATCAGGGCGATGTCGCGTGTCACGGAAGGAAACTTCGGCAGCGCCTTGTAATGCGGGATTTGCTTTTGTCCGGTAAGGAGAGTCTCGAGATTGATCTCCGCAGCTACGACTGCTCCTGTCACGTCGATTTGCCGCGCCTCGGAGGGGCGCAACTGGCCGGCAACACCGACAACGACGCCGCAAAGCTCGATCTCGACGGCGATGCCCAGATAACCAGTGGCATCCTTCGGTTTGAAGGTTACTTCTGCTCCCAACACTTTTGAGATGGTGCCTTTCAGGTCGAACAAATCCACCTCGCGCTGTGACTCGGAACGCCAGCTGGCGGGTTGGGTTGGTCCCGAAAGCAGGATGCCAAGGCTGGTCTCCTCCTCCGGGTTTTGAGCTGCGAACACTCTTCCGATTTCAAAGAGTCGTATTGATTTGATTCCGGCACGAGCATTTCGGCCCGCGGCCTCAAGAAGTCCTGAGATCAGCGTCGGACGAAGAACAACCTGGTCCTCGTTGAGAGGATTTTTCACCCGGAGAATCGGGCGGGTTGCAAACGGGCTTTCGCCCATGCGCTCCGAGACAAGAGTCAACGTGCGTGCTTCATGCAGGCCTTGGCCGGCGGCGCGTCTGCGCCACTCCATCAACTGGTCATAACGTCGATCCGTGCTTGAGCTTTCACTGAACCAAGCCTGCGTGCGCGAAGAAAAGTGGCTGATTCCAACGACTCTTGCGATCTCCTCGATCAGATCCACCTCGCGAGTAAGGTCCGGGCGGAAAGATGGCGCCGCCCAGCCTCCCGAAGATTTGCTCAGCCCGAGCGCGGACAGGATCTGGTCAACCTTGGCCTCGGGAACCGTCGATCCAAGCAGGGCAGCGATGCGCTCAAAACGCAAGGGCACCTGCAGGACTGGTGTGAGGCCCATCAAAAGTGCGCCAACGTCCGCCGAGTCGTTTTCGGCGCTGGTTTGCAATGGGCCTGGGTTGGCGCCGGCGAGTTCTTCAAGCAACTCCCGCGCCCGTTGCGCTCCCCGCAGGACACCGGCGATGTCCACGCCGCGCTCGAATCGGTAGCTCGAATCACTCGAAAGCCCGAGGCGTCGTGAAGTGCGGCGGATCAAAGACGGGGAGAACTTCGCGCTCTCAAGTGCAACCCGAGTGGTTGCATCTGACACAGCGGTGGACTCGCCTCCCATCACGCCCGCAATCGCAACGGGCCCTGATCCGTCCGCGATCACAAGATCTTCCTCGGTGAGTGCGTATGTTTTGCCGTTCAAAGCAAGCAACGACTCGCTCCTCCGAGCGAAACGAACACGCAGCGAGCCACGCAGCTTGTCTGCGTCAAAAGTGTGCAGCGGCTGGCCTGTCTCCATCAGCACAAGATTGGTGATGTCCACGACATTGTTAATGGAACGCAATCCCAGCGTCTCGAGGCGTGTCCGCAGCCATTCCGGGCTTGCCGAAACCCGGACGTTCTCGAAGGAGCGCAGTGTGTAAAAGGGACAAGCGCCCGACTCGGTTTGGATCGGCTCGGGATCAGCCTGCTCGGGCGAAAAGAGGTGCGCGGATTGCGTGCTCCGGCCGGTGAGTGCTGCGATCTCTCGCGCGATTCCCTCGTGACTCAAAAGATCAGCCCGATTCGGGGTGATTTCCAGATCGAGGATTGTGTCGCACGGAAAAACCTCTGCGAGCGGGGTGCCGGGACGAAGTTCCGGGGCGAGGATGAGCAGTCCTTCTGCGTCCTCAGCGAGACCGAGTTCTTTTGCACTGCACATCATTCCCTGCGAATCAACGCCGCGCAGTTTTCCCGCCTTGATTTTGAAGTCACCGGGCAGCACGGCCCCGGACTGTGCCAGCGGCACTTTGTCTCCCACCTTGTAGTTTTTCGCTCCGCAAACGATTTGAAGTGGCGCGCCCGAGCCATCATCCACCTTGCAAACCGACAGCCTGTCAGCATTTGGGTGGCGCTCCGACTCGAGAATCTGCGCAACCACCACCTTCTGCGCGGAGACGCCTTGAACGTGGATTCCTTCAACCTCGATCCCCGCCATTGTGAGCAGTTCCGAGATGGCGTCCGTGTCAGCAGGGCAGTCTACAAATTCGCGCAGCCAGTTGAGAGAAACTTTCATACTTCGAGAAAAAATAAATGTGTGCCGGTCTGAACCTCAAAACTGCGCCAGAAAACGCTGGTCGCTATCCGTGAAAAGACGAATGTCGGGCACGCCGGACATGATCATTGCGAGTCTGTCGAGTCCGAATCCGAACGCGAACCCAGAGTGCCGTTCGGTGTCGAGCGCTTGGTCCCCGCGCTTCGCGTTCACCGCGTCAAACACTGCGGGGTCCACCATGCCGCATCCTGCGATCTCCAGCCAGCGGCCTCCGCCGAGCGCCGCCGCTTTGATGTCCACCTCAAAGCTTGGTTCGGTGAACGGGAAAAAATGCGGGCGGAACCTGAACTCCGCATCCTTGCCGAACAGTTCGCGGAAAAAGTACTCGAGGGTGCCGCGCAAGTCTCCCAGCGTGACTCCCTCATCCACGTAAAGCCCCTCCATTTGGTTGAACTGCGCGAGATGCGTTGCATCCACCTCATCGCGCCGGTAGGCGGCACCGGGAGCGATGATCCGGATGGGAGGCGCGCACTTTTCCATGGTGCGGATTTGGATGGTGGAGGTTTGGGTCCTCAGCAGTCTGCCGTCCGGCATGTAGAAAGTGTCGGCCTCGTTCCGCGCCGGATGATCTGCCGGTGTGTTTAGCGCGTCAAAGCAGTGCCACTCCGTTTCGATGTCCGGCCCGTCGGCGAGCGCGAACCCCATTCTTCGGAATATCGATACAGCCCGATCCATGAGCTGGGTGATGGGGTGCAGCGTTCCCACCGGCGCAGCTGTGCCTGGCAGAGAAACATCGATGCCTTCGAATGCTCGGGATTCACTCTCGGCGACCAGAATCCCTCTTTTCTCGTCCAACGCGGCCGTGACGCTTGCGCGGGTTTCGTTCAGGATCTTGCCGATGCGCGGCTTGTCCTCCTTGGACACCTCCCGCATGCGGTCCGAGAACGAGGTAAGACCGCCGCCTTTCCCGAGAAATTGGACGCGCAGGGACTCGACCTGGGCTTCGTTCGCGGCGGAAGCAATTGCCGCAAGTGCTTCATTACGGAGGGATTCAATTTGGGATTCCATCGGGAAAAGGTGCCTGTGGGCGAAAATGGGGTGAGCGTTAGCGGGCGAGGATGAACGAGGGCGGGGAGGGGTGCAATTCCAGCGTGGGGGCTTTCTCAACGGAGGTTACAAGGGGTGCACCCTGAAACGCTGGCTTATTCCCAAGATTCTCGGTAAACAAACAGCTCACCTGATCCAAACCACCCATGATTGAGGCATACGAGCTTAAGGAAGCGGCACCCACTTTGATTTCTCTGGCGATTATCGAAGTGTTATTGTCCGTAGATAACATTGCGGGAGTGCAGAAACTCGCTGGACACTTGCCCGAGGAGAAAAAAAATCTCGCATTCAAGCTCGGGGCGGCCGCGGCGTATCTGGGGCGGGTGTTCGGGCTTCTTGTGACGGCCCCGCTGATTTCGATGTTCACCGGAGTGAAGCTCTTGGGGGCGGCCTACATGATGTACGCGATGAGTTCTCATTTCACGGGGAAACGTAAGAAGACCGACATGGGCGGCGCGAGCACCTGGGGGCTTGGGCGTACGGTGTTCTCCATGGTTTTGCTCGATCTGATTTTAAGCATCGACAACATTGTCGCTGCCGTCTCGCTCACCCGCGAGGTGTGGGTGATTTGTTCGACGGTTGTCTCTGGGCTGATTTTCCTGCGTCTCTTCGGTTCATTCACCGCCCGAGTAATCCGGAAAATGCCAATTCTATCGGAGACCGTTTACGTCCTCGTGGGGTGGATTGGCTGGCTGCTTCTGGTCGAGACCTTTAACAAGTGGAAGGCGCTCGAGTCCATGCAGGTAGAAGGAGAGTTCTTCCAGCAGCTTCAGCACCTTGGCGTGCGATTGCAGCATGCAATCCCTGATTTGCATCCCGACGAGAAGCTCATCGGCCTGATTTCGCTCATCGGTGTGACTCTGGTTTACGACGGCGTGCCGGCGTTACAGCGCATCGTCGATCCGGTGTTGAAAAGCGTGGCGTTGCCTATCTTGCGGATGATCAACATCCCGCTGGCGATCCTGTTCTGGCCGCTCAAAAAAGTGACGAATTATTTCAGCGTCGAGCATTGATGCTCGACACGAGCGATCTGCGCTGAGAATCGCGAAAAATTCGGGCGCCTCGACAGTGACGGTTTTGGACGCCAGTCCCTTTCGGTGCTAAGCATGCTCATCGCATGACCAAGCCCACCCCTTTGCCTGTTGAGAACGGCACCATTGAAGTCCGCGGAATCCGTCAAAACAACCTCCGCGGATTCGACCTGAGCCTTCCTCTTGGCAAGCTCATTGTGGTCTCAGGCCCAAGCGGGAGCGGCAAGTCTAGTCTCGCTTTCGACACTCTCTACGCTGAGGGGCAGAGGCGCTACGTCGAAACTTTCAGCCCTTACACCCGGCAATTCTTCGACCGGATGGATAAACCCGCCGTCGACGAGATCCGCGGTATTCCGCCCGCCATCGCAATTGAGCAGGTCAATGCCGTGAAATCAACTCGGTCAACGGTGGGAACGATGACCGATCTGAATGACTATCTGAGACTGCTGCTGCCGCGTGTGGTTGAGGCGTTCTGTCCGCAGTGTTCCGCGCAAATTCAGCCGGCGACGCTTCAGTCGATTGTTAAAAGCATCTCCAATCAGTCTGCCGGCGCGGTGTTGATTGCGTTTCCGATGAACGTGCCGGAGGGCGTTTCCCCGGGCGATTTTCTCGCATTTTTGCAATCGCAGGGCTACCAGCGCGTATGGGTGAAAGGCGAGGTGATCCGCGTGGAAGAGCCGCCTGCGGGACTTCCGGAGAAGATTCAAGTCATTCAAGACCGTGTTACGCCCAGGCGTGAGAACGCAGCCAGGCTTAGCGAGGCTGTCGAAACTGCTCTGCGCTTCGGAAAGGGCAAGGTGACCGTGGTTGATGGCGCGCAGTTGCAGACCCTCGCGCTTGGATGGCATTGCAGCGGGTGCGAAATTGATATCCCAGAGCCCAGTGTGGGGCGGTTTTCGTTCAACCATCCGATCGGCGCATGTGCGACTTGCCGTGGGTTTGGACGCATTATCACTCTCGAGATGATGCGCGCGATCCCGGATGCGAGCCTGAGTCTCGCCGAAGGGGCCATTAAGCCTTTTCAAACCGAGAGCGGACAGGAATGTCAGGCGGACTTGATGCGTGCTGCGGCGAAACGGAAAATCAAGACAAACGTTCCATTCGAGAAGCTCTCCAAGGACCATCAACACTGGGTGCTTTACGGGGAGGACGACTCACGCCCCAGCATGGATTTGTGGAAGGCGGGACTTTGGTATGGCGTGCGTGGCTTCTTCGACTGGCTCGAATCGCGCAGCTACAAAATGCATGTGCGCGTTTTATTGAGCCGGTATCGCACGTACACCATTTGTCCCGATTGCAATGGAGGACGGTTCGCTGCGGATTCTCTCAATTTTCGATGGGAGGGGCATACTGCGCCGGAGTTGTTGAAGATGTCTGCGGATATGCTTCATAACTTGGTTTCGACGCAGCAGCAAAAACACAAGGGTGCCTGCAAGGATCCGACCACCTTGCTGCTTTTGGAGGAGGTGGAGTCCCGTCTGGGGTACTTGCGTGAGGTGGGATTGGGATATCTCACGCTCGATCGTCCGACGCGTTCGCTAAGCGGCGGCGAAACGGCGCGCGTGAACCTTACCACTTGCTTGGGCACCGCGCTGGTCAACACGCTTTTCGTTTTGGACGAGCCAAGTATCGGACTGCATCCGAGAGACACAGAGCGGCTGATCGGCGTGATGCGTCGCCTGCGGGATCGCGGAAATACTCTGGTTGTGGTGGAGCACGAGGAGGCCGTGATTCGGGCTGCTGATCACTTGGTGGAAATAGGCCCGGGCCGGGGCGAGGAGGGCGGTCGCCTGGTGCACTCCGGGCCGCTGGACCAGATTCTAAACGGCAAAATAAGAACCCTCACGGGTGACTACTTGAGCGGCGCCAAGGGCTTTCCCTCCGCGTCTAAAAGGAAAAAACCAGCGGGATGGATCCGGGTGGAGGGTGCTTCAGAAAACAACTTGCGGGATGTAACGGTGGATTTTCCTCTGGGTGTGCTCGCTTGTGTCACGGGCGTTTCCGGGTCGGGGAAAAGCACGCTCGTTCACCAAGTCCTTTACCGGAATCTGGCGCTCCTCAAAGGGGAGCAGCCTGAGGACACCCCCGGCGCTTGCAAGCGCGTGACCGGAGCCGAGCAGATCGGATCGGTTGTTTTGGTAGACCAGTCGCCGCTTTCAAAGACCCCTCGATCCAGCCCCGCATTGTACCTGGGGATTTTTGATGCAATTCGGCAGCGTTTTGCGGCCTTGCCTGAGGCCTCTTCACTTGGGCTGACCGCGAGTGCGTTCTCCTTCAATACGGGTCCGGGTCGTTGTGAGAGGTGCGGAGGGAGCGGGTTTGAGAAAATTGAAATGCAGTTTTTGAGCGATGTTTTTGTGCGTTGCCCCGAGTGCGAGGGGCGCAGGTATCAGCCGCACATTCGCAAGATGAAGCTCGGGGGACTTTCCATCGATCAAGTGCTGGAGCTCACGGTCACCGAAGCGGTCGGCTTCGCGCGAACCCATGCTATCAAAGAAATGACGTCTCCGCTCGAGGCGCTCATTGAGCTTGGGTTGGGGTATCTCAAGCTTGGGCAGCCATTGAATGGGCTTTCTGGAGGGGAATCGCAGAGGCTGAAGTTGGTCGAGCGATTGCTGCATCGATCTCAAGCAAAGGCATGCCTGATCTTGGACGAGCCTACAACGGGTCTTCACTTTGACGACATTGTGCTGCTTGTGCGAGCCTTGAACCGGCTCGTGGAGCAGGGACACTCCGTGATCGTGATCGAGCACAACCTTGATGTGATCCGCGCCAGTGATTACCTCATCGACATGGGGCCGGAAGCAGGCGTCGATGGCGGTGTTGTGGTTGTTTGCGGCACACCGGAGCAGGTTGCAGATTGCGCGGCATCGCACACAGGCCTTTTCCTTAGGGGCACACGAGCGAAGGCAAAGACGGTCACTGCAAAGCAGCCGAAAGCTGCTCAGTCCATAGAATCCCGTGGCATCGAGATCGTCGGTGCGCGCCAGCATAACCTCAAGAGTGTGTCCCTTCAGATTCCGCTCAATGCTATGTCCGTGATCACTGGATTAAGCGGCTCTGGAAAGTCCTCGCTCGCGTTTGACCTTCTGTTTGCGGAAGGGCAGCGCCGCTTTTTGGACAGCATGTCGCCGTACGCGCGTCAGTTTGCGACGCAGCTTGAGCGGCCTGACGTCGATCGTGTCACGGGTCTGCCGCCGACGGTGGCGATCGAACAGCGATTAACGCGGGGAGGTGGCAAGTCCACCGTGGCAACTGTCACCGAGGTGTATCACTTTCTGCGGTTGCTCTTCGCCAAGGTCGGAATGCAGTACTGCCCCAAATGCGATTTGCCCGTCGCCAGCCAGACCCTAGGGGAGGCTGTGCGCAGGGCGGAGGGGCTGGCCGTCAAGGGACGCTTGCGCGTGCTCGCGCCTTTGGTGAAAGCACGAAAGGGTTTTCACACCGAGGTTTTCGCCTGGGCAGTGGCAAAAGGATTCAAGCAGTTGTTAGTGGATGGAAAATGGGAGAACGCTTCCTCCCCGCCGAAGCTGGAGCGTTTTCGCGAGCACACCATCGAAGTTTTGGTGGGCGAAGCCGAAAAGGCGTCCGGCGTCCGCGCGCTCGTCGCGCGGGCATTCAAGATCGGGCGCGGCACGGCCCTCCTTTTGGATTCGCGCAACCGGAGGCATGTGTTGAGCCTGGAGCGCAGCTGTACAGGGTGCGGACAGTCGTTCGAGGAGCTTGATCCGCGATTGTTCTCCTTCAACAGCCCGCATGGATGGTGTGCGGAATGCAATGGGTTTGGTGAGCTGTGGAAGCGCCATGAAAACCCCAAGCTGGATACCGCGTTGGAGCTTGAGTTGGACTACGAGCGCCAGCATGAAGCACTCGATGCCAGTGAAGCTGTGTGTTGTGAGGGGTGCGACGGTTCTCGTCTCAATTCCACTGCCAGATCCGTCCGCGTTGCAGGGACGCCCATCGATCAGATTGTTTCGCAAAGCGCTTCGGGAGTGATGGGGTGGCTGCAAAAGCTGAAGTTCAGCGGATCTGACGCGGCCATCGCTGCAGACATCGTGCCTGAAATCGGCCAGAGGTTGCGTTTTTTGGACAGTGTGGGGTTGGGTTATCTTTCGCTAAGCAGATCCGCGAAAACCTTGTCGGGAGGCGAGTCGCAGCGCATCCGGCTTGCGGCGCAGCTCGGCTCAAACTTGAGGGGCGTTTTGTACGTGCTGGACGAGCCCACCATCGGATTGCATCCCCGGGACAACCGCGCGCTGCTCGACACGCTGGATGCGTTGAAGAAAAAAGGGAACACGCTCGTGGTTGTGGAGCATGACGAAGATACACTCCTGCGTGCGGATCATGTGATCGATCTGGGGCCTGGGGCCGGAAGGCATGGCGGACGCGTGATCGCGCAGGGGACGCTCGCCGCACTCGAGCAGACGGCGGAGTCGGTGACGGGTAAATGTCTGCGGGAGCCGCTGCGGCACCCGATGCGCGGGGAGAGGCGGTTGGTGAGTGTATCAAAGGAATTGCGCTGGCTGAGTTTGTGCGGCGCCTCGCTTCACAATGTGCGATCCGCGGACTTGAGAATACCTGTAGGGCGGCTGAGTGTTTTCACTGGAATCTCGGGATCTGGGAAAAGCACCATGATGCGCGGGCTGCTGAAGCCTGCAGTTCAGGCTGCGCTCGCGGCCAGGCAAAAGGGCGGGATTTTTAAACTGCGTGACGGATCGATTCTGCGGGGTGCTGAAGCAATCGAAGCGGTTTACGAAGTGGACCAGTCCCCGATCGGGAAGACCTCTCGTTCGACACCGGCAACGTATCTCGGGGTGTTTGATCACATCCGGGCTTTGTTTGCATCAACGCCGCTTGCGCGGATCCGGGGATACGAGGCGGGTCGGTTTTCGTTCAACTCGCAGGGTGGGCGTTGTGAGGCCTGTCTTGGGCAGGGAGTGCTGAAAATCGAGATGAATTTTCTTCCGCCTGCACATGTGCGCTGCCCGGATTGCGATGGGACGCGGTACGCGATGTCTACGTTGGAGGTGCTGTATCAAGGCCGATCAATCGCGGATGTGATGGCGATGCCGATGGATGAAGCGGTGGAGTTCTTCGCGGTGCATCCGGCAATCACGCGCCCGTTGCGTTTGCTTTGCGAGACGGGTCTTGGATATTTGACGCTCGGGCAGGCGAGTCAGACGCTCAGCGGCGGCGAGGCTCAGAGGTTGAAACTTGTGAGCGAATTGGTGCGTGGAATCGGGCGTTCGGAGCACAAGCGGATCCGCAAGGGAGTTGAGGCGCGTTCGGTGTTGTATTTGCTTGAGGAGCCGACCATCGGACTGCACATGGCGGACGTCAGGCACCTGCTTGGAGTTTTGCATCGTCTTGTCGACGCGGGGCACACGGTGGTGGTGATCGAGCATCACACGGCTGTGATCGCCGAGGCGGATCACCTCATCGAGGTCGGCCCCGAGGCCGGTGTCTCGGGCGGGTTGGTGACAGCCGAGGGTACCCCAGAAAAAATCGCGAGCGAGCGCGGGAGCAGGATAGGGCCGTTCCTGAAACCGATCCTTGGTTCGCGCGCCGGCTCGGGAAGAGCGAAGAAAAAGCGGCACGCATCTTGAGGGTGCGGGCCGCGCCCTATTAAAAGAGCGAGTGCTGTTACTTTTTGGCGGGTGCTGACGGCACGCACGAAGCGCAGCCGGTAGCGAAGAAGTCGTTTCCCTTGTCATCCACTAGAATGAATGCGGGAAAGTTCTCCACCTCGATTTTCCAGATAGCCTCCATTCCCAGTTCAGGGTACTCGAGCACCTCCACCTTTTTGATGTTTTCCTGCGCGAGGATTGCTGCGGGACCGCCGATGCTGCCGAGGTAAAAGCCGCCGTGTTCTTTGCAGGACTTGGTGACCTGCGCGCTCCGGTTGCCCTTTGCGAGCATCACAAGCGAGCCGCCGTTGGATTGAAACAAGTCAACGTAGCTGTCCATGCGCCCTGCGGTCGTGGGGCCGAAGCTTCCCGAGGCGTAACCCACCGGGGTTTTCGCAGGGCCCGCGTAGTAAACGGGATGGTTTTTGAAATATTCAGGGAGGCCCAGCCCTGAATCGAGCCGTTCCTTAAGTTTGGCATGAGCGATATCACGCGCGACCACAAGCGGCCCGCTCAATAGGACGCGCGTCGTGACAGGGTGCTTGGAAAGTTCCGCAAGGATCGAGGGCATCGGTTGATTCAGGTCGATTCTGACGACATGGTCGTCTTTGATGGCGCGCATCGCCTCAGGAATCAGTCGGCCGGGGTTCGACTCCATTTCCTCGAGCCATATCCCGTCTCGGTTGATCTTTGCCTTGATGTTACGGTCGGCCGAACACGAGACGCCGATTCCCACGGGACAGCTTGCGCCATGCCGCGGCAGCCGGATGACTCGCACGTCGAGAGCAAAGTATTTTCCGCCGAACTGTGCGCCGATCCCCGTGGTCTGCGCGAGGTGCAAAGCGCGCTTTTCAAGTTCAAGGTCGCGGAATGCGCGGCCATGTTCGTTTCCTGAGGTTGGCAGTGAGTCGAGATATTTGGTGGAGGCGAGCTTTACGGTTTTCAAGCAGGCTTCTGCGCTTGTGCCGCCTATCACAAAGACAAGGTGATACGGTGGACACGCGGCAGTGCCAAGGGAGCTCATTTTCTCGAGCATGAATTGCTCGAGGGATTTTGGATTGAGCAGCGCTTTTGTTTCTTGAAACAGGTAGGTTTTATTCGCAGATCCGCCGCCCTTTGCCACAAAGAGCAGTTTGTATTCGTCGCCGGCTGTGGAGTAGATGTCGATCTGGGCGGGGAGATTTGTCTTGGTGTTCACCTCCTTGTACATGTCCAGCGCCGCAGTCTGCGAATAACGCAGGTTTTCCTGTGTGTAGCATTCGTACACGCCTTTGGAGAGCCACTCGGCGTCGTCCCCGCCAGTCCACACTTGCTGGCCTTTCTTGGCGACGATCGTCGCCGTGCCCGTGTCCTGACAGAAGGGAAGGATACCGCGCGCGGCGATTTCCGCGTTCTTGAGCAAAGTCAGCGCCACGTAACGGTCGTTGTCTGAGGCCTCAGGGTCGTCGAGAATTGACGCGACTTGTTTGAGGTGTTTCTCACGCAACATAAAGGAACAGTCGTGCAGGGCGTGGCGTGCGACATACTCTAACACGGAAGGTTCAATTTTAAGAATCGGGCTACCTTCGAAGGTCGCCGTTGAGATTCCGTCCTTTGATAGGAGACGATATTTAGTTTCGTCTGGGCCGAGTTCGAAGAGTTCCTGATAAACAAAGGGAGGCATGGACATTGGGTGAGTGTACTCACAAAGAAAGGGTTCTTGGGCAGAAAAAAAGTCCTGCGCACTTGTCGAACAGGAGGTGCTCCCCTAAGAAAAGTCGCAGCCTCTGCTTGTCGTTGGGCGGAGTCTTCGTTCGTGTCCTTCCGGAAGCTGGGGTGGTTTCTGGCAGGGCTCTTCAGTGACCCTTGAACATTTATGCATTCAGTCCGTTCCCTCTCTTGCGTTCTCGCTTTTGCCGCCGTGACCGCGGGCTTCGCCCAAAAAGATCAACCAGCCAATCAAGGCACGCGGCCCAAGTGGGACATGGATTACGGGCCTTTTCTGAATTTGACTGTGCAGATGCCCGGGGAGAATCCGGGCTCAACGCCTAAGGGACTTGCGATTCGGGTCGGCAGCCCGTTTGCAGGTACGGTGGTTTATGACACGGATTTGCTCCGATGCACGGGCGGTTGGACCGGTGGGTTTTTAGATCAGAAGGGAGTAGCCTTTAATGGCTCCCATGGCGGTAATCCTGGGCCGGTGGGCAGCGTGGTCTTTCGGACTTCGGCGATGCCGGGCTGGAGCAAGGCCGGAAGTTTCTCGGATCCTCGCGCATTGCCCAAGGGGTTTGGCGCATCGGAGGTGCCTTACGGGCCGCTGCCCAAAGAGTGGGCGCAGTACAAGGGACTCTATCGACAGGGCGAGCGGGTGACGGTTGCTTACACGGTTGGAGGGGCTGATATTTTGGAGTCCCCCGGCATTGAAGGCGAGGGGGATGGAGTTGCGCTCATCCGGTCTTTTCAAGTGCGTTCCGCAGGGGCGGCATCCACCGTCTTGGTTGCAGAGGTGCCCGACGTCGCCGCCCTTGAGCAGCGTGATGGATGCGTCGTGCTCCAAGATAACGCGGCGAAAGCGGATTCGCGTTTGGTGCTGCGCGCGGTGGGGGCGCCGGAGGGGGCGCGGTGGAAGATGGTCGGTCCGGGTAAAGTCGGGCTCGAGTTGCCGAAATTCAAGGGGGGCGAGCGTTTCAAAATCGTTCACTCTAAAACCACTTTGGAGCGTGTTCAGAATTGCATCGCTTCACTCAAAAATTCTCCAGCGCCGGAGGATCTCACCGCGCTCTTGAAGCCCGGTAAACTGTTATGGCCGGAGACTGTGAAAACTCAGGGGCGAATCGGAGAAGAAGCGGGCGCTTACCAGCTTGATACGATCACTCTGCCGATGGAGAACCCCTGGCGCTCGTGGTTGCGGCTCGGCGGGTTGGATTTTTTCAAGGATGGGCGCATCGCTTTCTCGACCTTTGCGGGAGACGTTTGGATCGGCTCTGGGATCGACAACGAATTGAAGCAAATTACTTGGAAACGTTTTGCGGCCGGGCTTCATCAACCCCTTGGCTTGCGGATTGTCGATGATGTGATTCACCTCACTTGCCGCGATGGATTAGTGCGGTTGCGCGATCTCAATGAGGATGGTGAGGCGGATGTTTATGAGATGTTCAACAACCAGGTGCAGGTCACGCCGAATTTCCACGAGTTCATGTTTGATTTGCAGACGGATTCGAAGGGGAACTTTTTCTTCGCGAAGGGAGGGCCTGTGAAGGGCGGTGGACGCGGTTGGGATCCGATTGCGGAGCACAATGGAACGATCATGCGTGTTTCAAAAGACGGCTCCAAGTTTGACGTTTTTGCGACCGGCGTGCGGGCTCCAAACGGGCTTGGCATGGGCCCGGGAGACATTCTGACGACAGGCGACAACGAGGGCACTTGGGTGCCCATGTGTTACCTCCACATCGTGAAGGAAGGCGCGTTCACGAGCGTCCCGGATCTCGCGCATCGGGAACAGATGCCGAAGGCTTTCGAGCCGCACGTTTGTTTTTTCCCGAAGTCGGTCGACAACTCCTCTGGCGGACAAGTGTGGGTGACCAGTGACAAGTGGGGGCCGATGAAGG
>JACCED012505693.1_pt1 | contig 15959 bp, 10 predicted proteins | sample 7455021 | NCBI WGS metagenome assembly JACCED01 (sample SAMN15323456, study PRJNA562643) | freshwater metagenome | isolation source: river surface water | place: USA:Blue River Watershed | collected 2017-08-19 | reverse complement strand
TTCTTTCACGGATTCTTTGTTCCCGATAAATAAATTTTCGATGATTTTGTCATAATTGTTGATTTTTAGCTCATTTCCATAATAAGTCATATTCAATTTCATAGGAAGTCGAAATAGCAAATATACAATATCTGTAGAAAATTGATAATATATTCAATAAATATAGCAAAAGAAATCAACGAATCAACAAATCAAGAAATGACAGATATTGCCTATTATCGCCGTGCCCTCATTTTCGACGTAGAAACGACGGGTCTAATACCGAAAAAGTCGGCTCCCCTAGATACGTGTCCATACGTAATTCAATTGAGTTATATTATGTATAACATGTATGACCATGTTATCGAAAGCGTATATGATGCCTATATAAATATTCCTCAAAACATAGAAATATCATCTAAAATTACCGAACTAACCGGCGTTACCCGCGAGATAAGCAATACCGGTATACCGATGTCTAAAGCATTGCTCGATTTTTACGAAGCATATTCGAAATGCGATTGTATCATTGGTCATAATATAGATTTTGACAGTAAAATGATATTGTTTGAATTGGAACGTAATCGCGGCGAATTATTGGAAAAACATCCTAAATTAGGCGAAATGTTTCAAAATAGAATTGATATCAAATCTCCCGAACGATTTTGCACGATGATGAGTAGTATCGACCGTTGCGGAATCATGGTATCAGCCGTTGACAAATCGAATAAACCATATAAATATAAGAAATTTCCTAAATTGGTAGAAACCTATGAATGTTTATTTCGGACGGTTCCCACAAACCTACATAATTCCATGATGGATTGTTTGGTGTGTTTACGCTGTTACTTAAAAATTCGTCACGGAATCGATGTTCATGAATCGAAATTCCGTTTTTGGGTAGAAAAGTATTTAGACAAACCTCAAAAAAAATCTACAGATATTCTATAATTCAAATTAAATGGGATATAGTGTAAGTTCTAGAAGTTCTGGAACAAAAAATAAATCCAAAAAATCCAAAAGAAGTAATCCAAAAATAAAAAAAACAAATTCTGCACCGGTCAAAAATACTAAAAAAATGAGTAATCGATTAAAAAAGGCGTTTTCTGCACCTGCAAAAAAGAATACGAGTAGAAAAGTCACTCAGTTGATACAAGTACAAAAACGTTATAATAGTATGATGAAAGAACAGAGTGATATGTTTAAAGGTTCTCATATTCGAAACCTCATGCAGATATTTATAAAACATAAAAAAAGCATTTTAAAACATTTTCCAAAAGAAATCTTTTTTTACATGTATGCCGGGTTTAAACCAATCAATTTGAAACTAGTATCTTCGATTACGGCAAATCCTCGTATATTTTTTGATAATACTAAAATGTCCGCTGGAAAATATGCAAAGAATATTTCACCCGTTGACCTATATTATACCGCGGTCGTTTGTGGTATGGCATATCAAAATGACACACTCATTGGATTAATGATAAGTATGTTGGGATATAAAGAGATAGATGGAAATATGATACGAAACATACTGAATACTTTATTGTCCGGCTATATCGGCCAACCAGTTATGCAAAATGGTGGGGCAGATTATTGGAAAATCATAAAAATGTTAATCATGGTGGCAAATATAATCTATCTTTTCATGGAAATGTCGCATTTTTATTCCGCTACTGAAAATTTAACATATGATATAAATAATGGCGAGATAGTCAATACGGTTAAATTATTGAACGGAATCTCTCAAGATGTAGGACTATTTAATGAATGTATGAAAATTCAAGAGACAAATCCACCATTGAGCAATGTAGAAAAAATATTTGGAAATAGTTTCAATGTCTTTGGACCATATAAGAATTTCTTGAAAAAAGCAAATGGTATGATTGCATGCGCCGATGACCCAAATTTACAATTATTAGTTGACCAAGCATTTACAAAAGCGACTCAAGGATTTGACCATCCATTGGATGAACAACCAATTCACCCTATCAATGGACTAGTTACCACAATGCAGCCACCAAATTTCAATTATTCGACATCACTAAATGCAACTACTGAGGTAAATATGAACAATACAATGCCTATGCCTATGCCTCAATATACAAATCAAATTGTGAATATGGGCACGATGGACGCAACTAAACAACTCCCACCGCAATACTCATTGATAAATATCGTGACCAACGAAAATACTACAGTTGCATTATTGAATCAAGAACAACAAGTACATTTAGTGAATGGTATTGCTAAAATCGACGAACAATTTCGCAAAATCGCGGAAAATACATCATATGTTGAAGCATTTCATTATTTAGAAAATACGGCTGACCCCACCGATGAAAAAGATGAATTGGCACAATTACTTTTATCGAATGAAGATTTTATGTTATACAAAAAGGATAAAGAAGAAAAAATTGCAATGTTTAAAGAAATGACTAAAATACAAATCAAGGATACTAGTTACATTGGCTATGCTTCCTTAGTATTGGGAGCATTAAAAGAATTAGTATGGGACAATCCAAGTCACGCCCCATTTTTAGATATTATTCATGAAATACGTAATAAAATAAATCTATATACCCGATTTATGAGAGACCAATACAATGTGGTGAATGACAAGGTAGCCGATTCTATGAGAGAATTAGCATTATTTCAAGAAAAAATAAATATTGCAAATATACGCTTGACAAATATCCTACGCTCATCCTTTACCCTTTCAATACAAATCGGTTATTACGCGATTCAGGGATTATTGTATTTATATTTATTATATAATAAAAGAAGACGGTTGGCGATTGAAAATGGTCCAAACTTAGTCATCAATAATGCAAGTGAACCCAATTTAGTCATTGCAAACAATAATGGACCCAATTTAGCAATTGAAGATAAAAAAAATGACAGTGATAAAATGAATCAATTAACCGCAAGTTTCAAGGAATTACGTATGTAAATAATAATTCATTTTTATTTTGTATATATCTTTTCATTTGTGTATATTTATCAATTATACAAATGAAAATTCACTTAAGCCGAACACATCTCACAGATTTCGTCTTCTTCTATTTCGCCACCCGCGTTTTCTTTCTTTTCGGGTTCAATGGTAAACTGTTGGGCTTGATGACGTCCCCGGCGTCTCAAATAGTAAATACCCGTTTTCAATCCTTTCGACCATGAATAAAAATGCATCGAGGTCAAATTCGAATAATTTGGGTCTTCCAACCACAAATTCAAACTTTGACTTTGGCATATATATGCGCCCCGGTCCGCGGCCATATCAATCAAATTACGCATGGGTATTTCCCAAACGGTCTTGTATTTTTCCTTGATTTCTTGCGGTATCATTTCCAAATGTTGAATACTACCATGATTTGCAATAATATTATTCTTGATTTTTTCATTCCACAAATCGAGGGCAATCAAATCGTTCATCAAATATTTGTTGGCTAATATGAATTCGCCCGCAATCGTTCGGCGACTATATATATTACTGGTAATTGGTTCAATACATTCATTAAATCCCAATATTTGGGAAGTGGACGCGGTAGGCATAGGTGCCAATAATAATGAATTACGTAGACCGTGTTCTTTGATTTCATTTTTAAGATTTGTCCAATCATACCGGTTCGTGCATGGTTCTACATTCCATAAATCAAATTGTAATTCACCGCGGCTAGCAGGTGAACCATCAAAAGTTTCGTATTTTCCATCGTTTTTAGCAATATTACATGATTCAGTCAATGCTCCGTGATAAATCGTTTCGAAAATCATCTTGTTCATCATTTTGGCTTCATCGCTCGAAAAAGGTAGATTCATCATCATAAAAACGTCGGCTAAACCTTGGACGCCGATGCCGATTGGTCTATGGCGTTTATTACTCCTCTCGGTTTTAGGGGTTGGATAATAATTCACATCAATGATTCGGTTCAAATTATAGGTGACAATTCGTGATATTTCGTGCAATTTTTCGTAATTGAATGTGGGCGGGGTCGTCGTTCTATCTACAAAAGTTGGCAGACCAATACTGGCCAAATTACATACTGCCGTTTCATTCTCGTCTGAATACTCCAATATTTCGGTGCATAAATTACTGCTCTTTATGGTGCCAACATTTTTTTGATTTGATTTTTTATTCGACGCGTCTTTGTACAATAAATAAGGAGTGCCGGTTTCCATCTGCGCGTCTAATATTTGAAACCATAAATCACGCGCCTTCACCGTTTTCTTACCTTTTCCATCCGCCTCATATTTCATATACAAGTTTGCAAAATCATCCCCGTATACATCGGCCAGACCGGGACATTCATCCGGACACATTAATGTCCATTTGCCATCGGTCTTTATCCGTTCCATAAATAAATCGGGCACCCATAATGCATAAAACAAATCACGGGCCTTCAATTCTTCGTCACCATGATTTTTACGCATCTGTAAAAACAATTCTATATCCGCATGCCATGGCTCCAAATAAATCGCGAAACTTCCATTGCGTTTTCCGCCACCATTATGCACTAATCCACCGTTCAACAAATAATTATGTTGTTCGGTCATTTGTAAATCATATACAGGGCCTGTATAATTACGTTGTAGAATACGCTGCACCGGGACAATCAAAAAGTGTTGATATTTAATACAATTTGGAATATCACCCAAACGTAATTTTAAGAAAAAGATGTAATGTAATATAGAATTATTGTATAGATTGGGGTTTTCAAATCCGTCCAATATTTTTTCGATTTTGTTTGCCGGTAAAAAGGACCAACGCTGACCTATCGCGAAAAAATCCGTATTTGAAGAAGAATAAAAATCGCTATGTCGATATGGCAGATTCACCGTTTTTTCCCATGTAATAATATTATAATATTCATGTATTTTGATTTCATATGGAATATTCCAACTGGCCAAAAAATCGGCCAATTCTTCTATTTTGGAAGGGAAATGCATGACATTGTAATTGTTTTCATTTACCTTCTTATTGGGGCCATTTTCGTTATATAAAATCAACCCGGACAATATAATTCCATAAAAATAACATATTTCTTCGGTCAACACCTGAAAATCCAATTGATATTGAGGAATTGAATATACGACGCTGTCATTTACCGTAATATCTTTGGCTTCAATCCAGTCAAACCGGGTCAAACCACTATCTAAATCATGTTTTATTTCGAGTTCACCTTTGTCCGCGTAATTTTGCAATACATATATAGGATGTTCAGGGGTAATCGATAATGGATTCGACAAATAGTTGAATAATGTGATTTCGAGTATAGGCCCGGACCACGAGTGTTCTAATACATTTTCGATAGTTTCCAACTTTCCGGTGCGATTAAATATTTCGGTAATTCCGGAAACACATTTTGATATATGCATGGGTCCTTGTTTGGTGTATATAATAGTATCGGGTAAGACACATTGGTCGACATATTTTGCCGTATTGTTAAATACCTTCAACATGGGGACAATACCATTCGATGAACCGTTTGTTCCGCGAATATGACTGCCCGATGCACGAATATTATGGATATGTAGACCGATGCCACCGGCCCATTTAGAAATCAGTGCACAATCTTTGAGTGTATTGTATATACCTTCAATACTATCCTTCTCCATTGCCAATAAAAAACAGGAACTTAATTGCGGATGTGGTGTTCCGGCATTAAATAGGGTGGGGGTAGCATGGGTGAAGTATTTTTGGGACATATATTCATATGTCTTGCGAATTTGTTCTAAATTGTCGCCATGTATTCCTATAGAGACACGTAACCACATATGTTGTGGACGTTCAACGGTTACTTTGTTAATTTGCATCAAATACGCGCGTTCAAGTGTTTTAAAGCCAAAATAATCGATTAAATAATCACGCTGATAATCCAATATATTGTCCCATTCGTCCTTGTATTTTTGAACGACTTCATACAATAAATCGGATACTAAGGGTGAGGATTTTCCGTGAGTATCTTTGTAGTCATATAATGAGGTCATTACATCTATAAATGAGCTCGAAGTATTTTTATGGTGATTTGAAATAGTGATGCGCCCGGCCAATACATTATAATCGGGGTGGGTAGATGCCAAAGATGCACATTGTTGTGCACTCAATTCGTCTATTTTTGTAGTAGATATTCCATTATATAATTGGTCAATGACTTTCATGGCTAAAGTTGTATAGTTGATTTTTATACCGACTTCTGTTCCAATGGTTCGAATTCGACGTAAAATCTTGTCAAAAGCGACTGTCTCCAGTTCACCATTGCGTTTCTTGACTAACATTTCATCGTCAAAATCATTCGAAAATGTCTTTGATTTTTCCATAAAAAATATATACATATATACCAGATTATTGTTTATATCATTTTACGTAGTCATTATATATTATTATCTTCATTTGATTGCGCTGCATTTTCAATCTCATGGTCTAACTTGATTAAACATATTCCTCCGCTAAACGACATATTTTTTATTGTTTTTGATTCGTCGAAGGAACCGGACCGGGACCCTTGTCTAAGCCCATCACTAGGTCCTTGGCCCGTTCCTTGTGCCGTTCCTTGGCCATTTTCTGCAATATTTTCGGACCGGGTTCTTTTTTTGCTGGCCCTATGTTCATATCCCGAGATTCGTTCTTTTTCTATAGTGGCCCATGCCTCTTCTATTTTTGGAACAGCTGCTGAAAACCATTTGCGATTACGTTTCACTAATATACATGAATATTCATCTAAATACCAGTAGATAACTTTATAGAGTGCATGTGTGTTTTTCATTTCATTTTTTTTACTTTTTATCCATTCATTAATTTCGTTTTTTTCAATGGCTATATCTAGAGGCATATAAACATAATATGGAGCACTATCTATGAAATCATTTTTGATAAAGTGTAGTATGATACCGCGAACAACTTCTTTATCTTCTGTTTCATGGTCCAGGGCCTGGTCCGGGACCTGTTCCGTGGCATCGACGATAGTATTGGTTGGCACCATTTGGTCCCGGGTCTCAATAATAATGTTTTCTAAAGGTGAACTTACTTCTGCATCTGTGGCCGTATCTATTTTTTCGACCAATATATTGCTGGAGCGAATATCGGCATAAAACATTGCTTCGTTTTCATATTCTTTGAATCGTGTTTCTAAGAAATCGCATTCGTCCAAATCACATGTTTCTAATTGAACCTGCATTTGAATCCAATATTCCTCTTTTGGAATACCAGTAATTTCGCGATTCACTATATTTTTGATTTCGAGCATACGACCATATCGTTGACTGGTTGTATCATTTACAATTCCGTCCGGAGATGCGCCAATACATTTATATTTGGGATGTTGAATACAACCAAAGGAATCAACCACCGTTCCATACATTTGTTCATATAGCATAATACTCACGGGTTCGTATTTCACGCCCCAATGTAAGGAGGAATCGGTATTGACAAAAGATGTTGCACTGGTCGTTCCACCGGACTCGAATGGCACGCATTTTTCATAAATAATACTATTATATTGCGATTCACTACCAAATACCTTCCATATATTACTCGCCGTAATCATACTATGTCGATATTCATACCATTCTTGTGATTTTTGGGCAGGTTGATACGCGTTTTTCAAGTCAATCATTTTTTTTTCTATGTTTTCGATATTTGGCACTTCATTTACGGATGAGGTTGGATATTGACGGGGTGGAATATCATAATTTTCAAAGAAATCGCCGGTGACTTCATCTACGAAATCTTCAATTTCTTCATACATTTCTTCCGTTTTTTCACAAATACCCGCGTCTGTCCATTGTTCATACAATACTTCTACGATTTGATGTAACATTTCGTTATAGAAATCGGGTGAAGACATATGTAATATTTCATTTGAAATATATTCGTCAATGAGTTCGGATACGGTGCATTGCAATTCGTAATATTCGTCGCTATCGGGCTCTACAAATGATACCATGTTTATTATATAGATGTATATAACTACATACATTTATATGATTTAATTTCAATTTTATATGGGAATTTATTCTTCCTTCTTATCTTCTACATTTTTTTCACTAATTCGTTTCGGTGTTAACGATTTCAACGTGGAGACGCGTTTAGCATCCATATTTTTCAAAGTAAAGCTATGATTTTCCGTATTGAAATGTAAGGCCGGAATACTGATTAATTCGCGTTTTTCTTTATCATATACCACGTCCTTTGTTTTTTGCAATTTTGCTTTTTCTAAACAATTCACGAAAAATTGTTTCAACGATTTAATTTCTTTGACCGGTAATCCGTGTTCCTTGCCATATTTTTCGGCAAATATGTGCAATTTTTGTATTTTAACCGTTTTGTCCAATTTGTTCCATGGGTCGGCCTTGTTTTTTTGTTTCTCCTTTTCTAATAATTCATCAATCGCATGATAGGTCAAATCGTCAAAGGAGGATGATTGTGGAATAATAGATTTATATTTGGCATTCGCTAATGTATTATCTGGTGTAGGTGCTGGTGTAGGCGTTGGTTCATTTGTTTTAAACATAGTTATTATGGATTCTCTTTATGTTATATTATAAAATAATGTTTATTATCTTTTTTATAAATATATTATACATTATATAAATGTCAACTACCAAAATAATTCGATTACCTATTGAAGAAAATATAGTAGAAAATAAGAGTAAAAATAGTAAAGAAGAAAGAGAGAATCTTAAAATAACAAAAAAGGCCGAAAAATCGAAACGGGTAATTACCGAATCAAAAACCTGGAATTTTGGGGAGGAGGAACTAACCTATGAAAATATATACAATGTATTGCTAGAAATTGAGCGGAAGACAATCAGCGAAAACATACACAAACGTATTTTACAACAGTTGAGTCAAAAAATGTCGGGGTATAAGGCGCAGGATATACAAAAAGGTCTATTTGAACCGGATAAATTTGTAGATTTAGAGAGAATTGTCGAATTATTAATCAAATGTAATTTAGAATGTTTTTATTGTAAAAACAAGGTCCAAGTATTATACGAATATGTTCGCGAACCGGGGCAATGGACCCTCGACCGAATAGACAATGACTATGGACATAACAAAGATAATTTAGAGGTGGCATGTTTGCAATGTAATATTCGGCGACGGACCATGTATGCAGAACGATATGTTTTCACCAAACAATTGAAAATAATTAAAAAAGTGTAGTACAATGCACTATATTTAGTTTTTTAGTAATAAATTAAATATAGATATATGTTAGATGACAATAGATAAAGAATTGTTTATTCCCTTCATCATATTTTTCATATTATTCTTTTTAAATCGACAATTTCGATTTAAATATAGTCATATTTTCGAAAAAAGTATTGGATTATTCTTAGTGATATGGTATACATTGATAGATATCAAATATGGCATAGCATTCGGTATCATATATATGGTTTATTTGATGCGATGGAGAGATGTCGAACTATATGAAGGATTGGAAAACAATAATAAGGATGTTGAATTTATAATTGATGAGCCAAAAGAACCAATTACTACTTATAAAAAATATACAGCAATCATCATTGAACCTCGAAATCATAAAGCATTAGAGTTTGTATTAAATAATTTTATGGAAAACTTAAGCGATGATTGGGGATTTATTATTTTTCATAGCAACACGAATAAAAAGACGGTTGAAAATATAATGGAAGAACCACTTGCAAAATATAAAAATAAAACAACATTAATCAATTTAAATGTCGATAGTAAGGACTTTACTATCAAAGAATATTCTACATTATTTTATCATGAAAACTTTTATAAATATATTCCTACTGAAACATTTTTGGTTTTTCAAACAGATAGTATGATTTTAAAAGAAAACAAGGATAAAATATATGATTTTTTGGAATATGATTATGTAGGTGCACCTTGGCCAAAAACAATGGGAATATTAGGTAAAATGCAGGTAGGTAATGGAGGATTATCTTTAAGAAAAAAAAGTAAAATGTTAGAATTACTTAAATATAAGGATAAAGGAATAAATACACAATATCCAAAATTATATGGTAAATATATCGCTGAAGATTGGTTTTTCAATGGATATTTTGTAAAAGACGTGACTGTTTATAAACCATCATTTGAAAAAGCAAAAGAATTTTCAATTGAATCTATTTATTATGAACGTCCATTTGGTATTCATAAATGTTGGTCTGGATTGAATAATCATCAATTACATATATTAAAAAATAAATATCCAGGTATGAATGAATTAATAAAATTAAATATGCAAAACTTAGAAAACTTAGAAAATATAGAACCCAAAAAAGAAAAGAAAATAGCGGTGATTACTTCTATATACGGTAATTATGATAATTTAAAAGAACATAATATTTTGAATAAAGATAAAGTAGATTGGTATTGTTTTACAGACGGAAATATTGAAAGTAACTTTTGGAAAATAGTTAAAACACCATATCATATGAATTACCCTGGTAATATAAACTATAATAATTATAGAAACTATTATTCAAATATAAAGGATAATAAAACTAAAAATATGATGCGTGCCAAATTTTATAAAATAAAAACACATGAAATAGATATTTTAGGTAAATATGATTATTTTATATGGATAGATGGTTCAATAATATTACAAAATGATTTTATAAATAATATATTATCAATAATCAATACTAACAATAATAAATTAATAAACTTTAAACATTCTCAACGAAATAATATTAAAGATGAATTAAATATATCTTTGAAATTACCAAAATATAGTAATCAAAATTTAAGATATCAATATGATGAGTATATTAAAAAAGATTTCCCTGATAATATAGGATTATTTGAAAATACAATTATAATACGAAAAAATGATAGTGAAATCAATAATTTATTCAATGATTGGTGGATAGAAAATTTAAAATATTCATTTCAGGACCAAATATCGTATCCATATGTTCTGTGGAAAAATAATATTTTACCTGATTATGTAATTAACGAAAATGTATTTAATAATAAAAAATATTCATATGTTGATTATAATCTAATGAAAAATCATTAAATCCTTCTAAAAAAACATAGAAAGACCCCCTTATTTATATTCATATCTCTCAACCATGAATATAAATACTACCGATTATTTACCTATCCATAAAAATATTCAAGACAAACTCGATTTTTTTCATAAAACCAATAAAATACCCCATATTATTATTCACGGCTCTTCCGGAACCGGTAAAAAAACAATTATTCACAATTTCCTTCATAAAATTTACAATGGGGACAAACAAAAAATCAAATCCAATGTCATGTTTGTAAACTGTGCTCACGGCAAAGGCATCAAATTTATAAGAGAAGAGCTCAAATTTTTCGCCAAATCGAACATCCAATCTAGTGCCGGGGTTCCCTTCAAATCGATTGTCCTTTTTAACGCGGATTTTTTGACCATTGATGCTCAATCGGCCCTTCGGCGATGCATCGAATTATTCAGTTATAATACCCGGTTTTTTATTGTAGTTGAAAATAAACACCGATTGCTAAACCCCATATTGTCCCGTTTCTGTGAAATATGTGTGCCGGAATATATCGACGGAGAGGGCAATACGATTAATTTACACCAATATAATTTAAACAAAAAATTCCATTTGGAAGAATACGAACAAGAGAAATGTGCGTGGATAAATACCAAAATGGCGGAATTAAATGATACGGCAGAGGTTGGACACGTCGATTTATTGGAATTATCGACCGAAATGTATGAACACGGATTTTCGTGTTTAGATTTAGTCAATTGGTTAAATACAAATCATTTGGCGAAATGGACGGATTTAGAAAAAGCGTCCATCCTCATGCATTATCAAACGCGAAAAAGTGAATTCCGTTGTGAAAAAATGTTGTTATTTCATTTATTAGATATAATGTTTTTTCGTTCAAATACAATTTAAAAAATAGTATAGTAATTTAGAAAATGGACGATTTTGTCATATCCAATTTACATGAATCCAGAAATGAATGGTGCAGTCGTTTAGTGAGTATTTTTTCACCATTAGTCATTGACGGTATTCGTTCCATATTTAACGAATCTTGGAAAATGTGTTTAGACAACAATGAACCCGATAAATATTTAATGACCTTTCAAAATCTACTCTCTCGTATTCCTAAATGGAATTCGGTCATTGTAGAGGAAGAGCGTAAACGTATCATTGAGAGAAGTGGTTGCAACTATTTAGAGGATTTAATTACCTGCGTCCATATCATACAATTGAAGGTATTAACTTGTATAAGAGTTGGAAACAAACAAAAGAAAATAGATATTTCCATTCCAAATTTAGACCATTTTATTCATAAAGTATATATCCACGTTGCTCGTAAAGTGTATACGAATGTTTATTTATTCGAAAAGAATATAACTCCATTACAAACCCAGAAAAACAATCGTGAGTTGGAGCAAGTGATTCAAGAATGCATATTGACCGCCATTCGCGAGAGCATACCTACCGAAGCCATTATTCGGGCGTATATGGAGGAGAGCGTCGAACAAGAAGAAGAAGTCATTATTGAAAAATTGGAAGACCCTATTGTTGAAGCCGGAGCAAAGGACGCGAGTGAATCTGCACAGGAGCATAGTGATGTAGATACTGATTCGAGCGATTCCGCTCCACCTATTGTTCCATCTATACAAAATATTGACAACGAACCAGTGATTACCCGTTTAACATTTAATGATTATGACGCTGTATTAAACGAAGATAATAAGGTCGATAACGTAAATGCGCCAAAAACAATCGAACGTTTAGAAGAGATTAGCACATCGAGAGCCATCCAACGTAAATTAGACGAAGAAAGTAGCGATGAGGAGGATGACCGTATCAAAATTCATACGAGTGAAGCCATAGATTTAAGTGGTTTTGAGGTATTAGACGAGGTAAAACCATCTTCCAATGGGTTTGATATTCCTTTATTAGATTTTGAAGAATTACCTTAATGCGTCATATATACAATAATAATTTTTCATAATTTAATATACCTCTATGGAACAAGTGTTTATCGTATCTTTTTTAGTGACTTTTCTTTTTTGTGTTGTCAAATTTTTGGAAGCAAAATATTTAGACAAACAATGGAAACCGTTGAAATTCTTTGTGCGCGACGCGATTATTGTATTTTCTAGTGCAATCGTAGCATCTATCATGTTTTTTTATAATCAAGGTGCAATTAGTGAATTTTTCAATGTGGTTACGGAGACGACTGCATTAAATAGTTCTACGACTCAAGTATTTACCGATGCGCCTGAATTTTAAAATTTAATATTTATGATATATATAGGAATATGTCACAAATAGATTCAATTATTTTAGAACAAAAAAAGTTGTTAGAAGAAAAGGAGAAAAAGGAAAAAAAAGAGAAAAAGCAAAAGAAAGAAGACGATAGTCCTAGTAAAAAAGCAAAACGTGTCACGAAAAAGAAAAAAGAAAAGGAGGATTTACCGAAATCACCTTCTCTCGTAAAAACCGGACCTAGATTAAACGAAACATTAGCAGATTTAATGGAAGAATTATCCGTATTAATGGCCAAAAAAGGTGATAATATCCGTTCACGTGTATATAAACGTGCACAAGAGAGCATTATGGCGTATACCGATGATATTACGGATATTCGTCAACTAAGAGGACATCCGGGAATTGGACCTACCATCATGGAAAAGTTCAAGGAATATGTGGATACTGGTAAATTAGATGTATTAGAACGAGAGAAGAACAATCCCGAACATATTTTGAGCAATGTATATGGTATTGGTCCGGTGAAAGCGAGAGAACTCGTCAACAAAGAAGGTATTACAAATATAGAGGATTTGAGGAGAATACAAGATTCTGTATTAAATGTAGTGCAAAAGATTGGCCTCAAATATTACGAGGATATTCAAGAGCGTATTCCTAGAAACGAAATTGATAAATATAATGACGTTTTCGAAAATACCATGAAAAAAGCGGGAGATGAACATTCTAAATATGAAATTGTTGGTAGTTATAGAAGAAAAAAACCGGATTCGGGAGATATTGATGTGATTATTACCGCGGAAGACCCTGCTGTATTTGAAAAATTCATTAATCATTTACTAGAAGAACGAGTCATTACGAATGTATTGTCGAGAGGTAAAAACAAATCATTAGTCATTGCTAAAATTCCTAGCAGTAAATTTCATAGACGGGTCGATTTTTTATATGCTAGACCAAGTGAATACCCGTTTGCAGTATTGTATTTTACCGGTAGCAAAGCATTCAACACAGTGATGCGCGGTCATGCACTGAAACGTGGATTTTCCCTAAATGAACATGGTATTTCAAAAATGGTTGATAACAAAAAGGGAGAATTCGTTGAACATGCATTTACTACAGAGCGTGATATATTTGATTTTTTGAAATTGGAATATAAAGAGCCAGAAGAACGGATTGATGGAAGGGCGGTTATTTCTAAATCAAAATCGCCTAAAGATGTCGTTCCCAATGAACCAATCTCTCAAAATATTACTAAAAAGAAGAGGGCATATAAGAAAAAAGTACCCGATGTTTCTCCTAAAGAACCAGAACCAATCTCTCAAAAATCTCCTAAAGAAGCCATTTTGAATGAACCAATCTCTCAAAATATTACTAAAAAGAAGAGAGGTCCCAAGAAAAAACTTGTAATACTTCCCGAACTTCCTCCTAAAGAATCCGGTTTAGAGGATTATCTTAAAAAAGAAGGATTTGTAGAATTAGTTCCTGAAAATCCTCCTAAAGATTCTGTTTTTATAGACCCCTTCTCTCAAAATCTTCATAAAGAATCGATTGTGGAAAAAAAGAATACTACTAAAAAAAACAGAGTTCCTAAAGAACCCAAGGCAAATAAATCGCCTAAAATGAAAAAGGAAAGGGTAAAAAAAGGAAAGGAGGAAAAAGCAAAAGAGGAAAAAGATATAAATATTTCTAAAGTAGTTACTATAGAAGACATTCCAAAAGGAGATATGATAGAAACTAAAAAACACATTCATGATTTCAAAGAAACCGGTATTTCCGTATTGGATTCACTCAATGAAAAGCAATTAAGTGAAATGATAGCATTAGCGAGTGATGCATATTATAATGAAAAAATCATACTTATGACGGATAATGAATATGATATTGTCAAAGAATACATCGAACGAAAATTCCCTAAAAATGAAGCCATTGAACAAATCGGCGCTCCGGTAAAAAAGAATAAAGTCACACTTCCATTTGAAATGCCTTCTATGGATAAAATCAAACCAGATTCAAATGCTCTTGCCACGTGGACCGGAAAATACAAAGGCCCTTACGTTTTATCATGTAAATTGGATGGAGTCAGTGGTATGTATTCCACCGTAAATGATGAACCTAAATTATATACTCGGGGAGACGGTAAAATCGGCCAAGATATTAGTCATTTAATACCGGTTCTAAATTTACCCAAAGAAAAAGGATGGGTTGTCCGTGGAGAATTCATTATTCCTAAACAAGTATTCGAAGAAAAATACAAATCATCCTTCGCCAATCCGCGTAATTTAGTATCGGGGATTATCAATAGCAAATCAGTCGATGAAAAGGCCAAGGATTTACATTTTGTCACCTATGAAATTATACAACCTGTCATGAAACCAAGTGAACAACTCGCCAAATTGGTCGAATTGAAACACGAGGTCGTCATGAACAATACATTGACTGTCGTATCCAATGAATTATTATCCCAAATCTTAGTGGATTGGCGAACCAATTATATGTATGAAATCGACGGCGTCATCGTTACCAATGATGAAATATACGAACGTATCTCGGGTAACCCCGACCACGCCTTCGCGTTCAAAATGGTATTATTGGACCAAATGGCCGAAGCAAAAGTGGTGGATGTTATCTGGGAAGCGAGTAAGAGTGGATATTTGAAGCCCCGGGTCCGTATTGAACCTATCCGGTTGGGCGGTGTGACCATTGAATATGCAACCGGTTTCAATGGCAAATTTATAGAGGATAATAAGATT
>JACCED010781477.1_pt1 | contig 15959 bp, 13 predicted proteins | sample 7455021 | NCBI WGS metagenome assembly JACCED01 (sample SAMN15323456, study PRJNA562643) | freshwater metagenome | isolation source: river surface water | place: USA:Blue River Watershed | collected 2017-08-19 | reverse complement strand
CTGGTGCACTTTGGCCAAGTTCTTTAGCGCGATTCAATCCAGCCAGCATTTGTTCATCAGCCTGGACGCCTTCGTCAACTAGGCCATCATCGAAGCCAGCCAGAGTTAACTCGTTTTCTTTAAATGATCGAATGCGTGGACCACGAGTACTTAATACCTCTTGACCACTCTTAAGTTTTTCAACAACATCGACTGCTGATTCTGGAGTCATGTTGTCGAGAAATTCCCAGTTAGCTGTCATAACTGGTGCGTGTGTACATGCGGCCTGGCATTCAATACGTTCAAGTGAAATTTTGCCGTCTTCAGTTACTTCGTCATTACCGATGCCAAGACGATTGCAAAGTGTTGCCCAAATTGCATCGCCACCTAAAATTCCACAACCTGGGTTAATACAAACACCGATGTGATATTCGCCAACCGGTTTGCGGTGGTACATGGTGTAAAAAGTTGCAACTGCTGCAACTTCAGCAGTTGTTAAACCAAGTTCTTCGGCGCAAAGTGCGATGCCATCTGCGCTAACAAAACCTTCTTCTGACTGCACTAAGTGCAACATCGGAAGTAATGCGGAACGGGACATCGGATAGCGAGCGATAATTTCGCGGGCTTTTACTCGAGTTTCTTGAGTAAATGTCATTAGCGATCCACTCCACCCATAACTGGGTCGATTGATGCAACCGCTGCGATTACATCGGCAATCTGACCGCCTTCACACATTGCAGCAACTGCTTGCAAGTTAGTAAATGAAGGATCACGGAAATGAACTCGATAAGGACGAGTGCCGCCATCTGAAACTATGTGTACGCCAAGTTCACCACGTGGTGATTCAACTGCGCTGTAAACCTGACCAGTTGGAACCTGGAAACCTTCAGTGACCAACTTGAAGTGATGAATTAAAGATTCCATTGATTCGCCCATGATGCGACGAATGTGATCAAGTGAGTTACCTTGACCATCTGATCCGATTGCAAGTTGTGCTGGCCATGCAATGCGCTTGTCTTCAACCATTACTGGTCCTGGTTTCAAACGATCGAGACACTGTTCCACAATTTTTAATGATTCGCGCATTTCTTCTAGACGAATTAAGAAACGTCCATATGCATCTGAAGTGTCTTTCGTAATGACATTGAATTCGTAATTTTCATATCCGCAGTAAGGATCTGTTTTACGTAGATCTTGTGGCAAACCAGTTGCACGTAGTACTGGACCTGTAACACCAAGAGCCATACATCCGGCAAGATCTAGCACTCCCACACCGTCGGTGCGACCCATCCAAATTGAATTACCAACAAGCATGTCTGAGGTGTCTTTGAATCGACGAGGGAACGTGTCGATGATTTCGCGAATTTTTTCAACAGCACCTGGGGGAAGATCTTGTGCCACACCGCCTGGGCGAATGTATGCGCTGTTCATGCGTAAACCGCTGACCATTTCGAAGATATCCAAAACAGATTCGCGTTCACGGAAACCAAAGATCATCGCAGTTAATGCGCCAAGTTCCATGCCGCCAGTGGCAAGGGCAACTAAATGAGACGAAATTCGATTAAGTTCCATCATCATCACGCGGATCACAGAAGCGCGTTCTGGAATTTGATCTGTAATACCTAGAAGTTTTTCAACGCCTAAGCAGTAAGCGGTTTCATTGAAAAACGGTGACAGATAGTCCATGCGAGTTACATAAGTAACGCCTTGAGTCCAAGAACGGTATTCAATGTTCTTTTCGATACCAGTGTGTAAGTAACCGATACCGCAGCGAGCTTCAGTTACTGATTCACCTTCGATTTCAAGAATTAGGCGAAGCACACCATGTGTTGATGGGTGCTGTGGACCCATGTTCACAACTAAACGTTCTGATTCACCTTCGGCTGCACCTTGGATGGTGTCCCAGTCTTGCCCTTGAACTGTGTAAACGCGACCTTGAGTTGTGTCGTATGACGGGGCGTAAGTATCTGACATTAGTTGTAAGACCTCCGCTGATCAGGTGGTGGCGTTGTGGCACCCTTGTATTCAACTGGAATTCCACCAAGTGGGTAATCCTTGCGTTGTGGGTGACCTTGCCAGTCATCTGGCATTTGAATGCGAGTTAAGTGTGGGTGGCCATCAAAAATAATTCCGAAGAAATCATATGTTTCGCGTTCGTGCCAATCATTTGTCGGATAAATCGAAACGATTGATGGAATGTGTGGATTGCTATCTGGGGCAGCTACCTCAACGCGAACTTTTCGTCCGTGTGTAATTGAGCGGAAGTGATAAACCGCATGCATTTCTTTACCTTCGTGATTTGGGTAGTGCACGCCACTAACGCCTAAACAAAGTTCAAAACGTAAACCTGGTTCATCACGAAGAGTTTTTGCCACCGCAGGTAATTCACTTGCTGCAACATAGATAGTCATTTCATCATTTGCAATAACAATTTTTTCAATTGCTTTTTCAAATGAAGTGCCAAAGTCATTTAGCGATGCCGCCAGTTCATCGGCAATCACATCAAAGTAACCACCAAATGGTCGAGCGCTTGCTTGCGGAACTGGAACGACAGAAACTAAACCGCCGAAACCAGAAGTATCGCCTGAGTCTTTTGAGCCAAACATTCCTTCACGAACAGTGGTCACTTCAAGAAGTGGTTGACCTGCGTGAATTAAAGAGTTGTTTTCGGTCATCGAAGTAAGCCCTTCATTTCTGAAGAGTGCGGTGCAACAAGTGCAGCCCGTTCTAATTCAACAACTTCGCGATCGCGGTTAGCGCCTAGTTTGGTATCGCCGATTTGATCGTGCAGTTTCATAAGAGCATCGATCAACATTTCAGGACGCGGTGGGCAACCTGGAAGGTAAATATCAACTGGTACTACGTGATCAACACCTTGAACAATTGCATAGTTGTTGAACATGCCACCCGATGATGAACATGCACCCATGGCAAGAACCCACTTTGGTCCTGGCATTTGATCGTAAATCTGACGAAGAATTGGTGCCATCTTTTGGCTAACACGTCCAGCAACAATCATTAAGTCTGCTTGACGTGGTGATGCGCGAAAAACTTCCATACCGAAACGAGCCAAGTCGTAACGGCCAGCACCTGATGCCATCATTTCGATTGCACAACATGCAAGACCGAAAGTTGCTGGCCATAAAGAACCTTTGCGTGCGTAACCAGCTAAACCTTCAACTGTGGAAAGTAAAACACCACTTGGAAGTTTTTCTTCTAGACCCATCGTTATTTCTCGCTACTTCTTTAATCCCAGTCAAGTCCGCCACGACGCCAAACAAATGCGTACGCAGCTAAAACTGTGAGAATGAAAATAATCATTTCAACTAAACCGAATAATCCAAGTGCATCGAAACTAACTGCCCATGGGTAGAGGAAAACAATTTCAATATCAAAAATGATGAACAGCATCGCAGTTAAGTAGTACTTAACTGGAAACTTTCCGCCACCAATTGGTTGTGGTGTTGGGTTAATTCCACACTCGTATGCATCAACTTTTGCGCGGTTGTAACGCTTAGGACCTGTGATTGATGCAATTCCAACTGAGAATGCTGCGAAACCAAAAGATAAAAGGCCTAGAAAAAATATGGGTAGGTATAGATTTCCCGATCCCACTTATGGCCACCTTTCTTTCGAGGCTTCTCAATCCTAGAACCGATAAAGCCTTGCAAAATACCGAGTTTGTGCGTTTGTGAACTATTTCACTAGCACTATTTAAGTTTATTTAGTCGCTCTGTGCAGGGCGACGATGCCCCCGGTCAGATCCAGCCATTCAACACTTTGCCAGCCGGCGTCCTTAATCAACGCGGCTAGTAATTCTTGGTTAGGCCAAGCTCTGATCGATTCAGCCAGATAAACATAGGCATCTGGATTGCTGGAAACTTTTCGCGCAATCGATGGCAGTGCCTTCATCAGGTACTCCATGTAAGTAGTGCGGAAAGGTTTCCAAGTTGGATGACTAAATTCGCAAATGACCATTCGGCCACCTGGTTTAGTTACTCGGTAAAGTTCCCGAAGTGCTTTTTCAGTGTTCTGCACATTTCTTAACCCAAATGAAATTGTTACAGCGTCAAAGGTGTTCTCTTCAAATGGAAGATTTAATGCATCACCTTGAACAAAAGTTAGATGTGGGAATTGTTTGCGGCCAACTTCAATCATGCCTTTAGAAAAATCACAAGCAACTGGATCTGCGCCAGCTAAATAAAACGGTTGAGTACTTGTTCCTGTTCCAGCTGCCAAGTCGAGAATTTTTTCACCTGGTTGTGGGTTGATCGCATTAACGACTGCTCGTCGCCAAAGTCTGGTTTGGCCAAGAGAAAGAATGTCGTTTGTTAAATCGTATTTTTGTGCAACTTCATCAAACATGGCTGCCACTTCATGTGGTTCCTTGTTTAGATGCGCACGAGACATGCTTCTAGTCTGCCGTATTTATGCGCTTACTCGAAATTGGAGTAGGTCGAGCACAGGCGTAGGCTTAAATCATCATGAGTCAGGTAGACGTGCAGCGCTTGGTCGCTGAAGGCGCAAAGCCAATTTACGTATTGACTCAACCAATCGCTGATATCCCAAATTTGTTGAATCTGGTTCCAAGTGATGGCATGGCCTGGGTAACCGGTCCGGCAATGGACCAACATGGACTGATTGCAATCGGTGAAGTTGATCGTTACGAAGTAACTGGGCCAGAACGATTTAGTCGCGCACAAAGTTGGTGGCGAAATTGGACAGCTAAAAGTGTTGGCGATGAGCCGATTGCATTTAGTTCATTCACATTTGCAAATGATTCGGGAACTTCTGTTGTTGTTGTCCCACAAATCGTTGTTCGTCGAAATCAATCAGGCACAACTCTTACGGTCATAAGTGAGCAGCCAGTAACTTACGAAAAAGTTTCTGAAATTGTGAACCAGGTGCTTAAACCAAAGGTTTTAGTAACCCAAAATCTTTATCCGCAATTTTCTGATGGTTCAAGAACTGTTTCTGAATGGCAAAGCAGCGTCGATGAGGCAGTTCGCCGAATTAATCAAGGCGAACTAGACAAAGTTGTTTTGGCTAGAGATATAGTTGCCACACTCGCTGAACCTTTAAACGTTGGTTGGTTACTTCGCGAATTAAATCGCACTTATCCAGAATGTTGGACTTTTGCAGTTGATGGATTAATCGGAGCAACACCAGAATTGTTAATTCGCCGCCAAGGTGGTTTGGTAACAAGTCGTGTTCTTGCCGGAACTATTCGCCGCAGTAGCGACGAAGTTCGTGACGATGAATTAGCTGCTGCCTTACTTGCTTCAGATAAAGACCTCGAAGAACATGAGTATGCAGTCGCTTCAGTTGCTGCAGCGCTTGCTTCACATTGCATTGACTTAGATGTTCCGGAAAAACCATTCTTACTTCAATTGGCAAACGTGCAGCATCTTGGCACAGATGTCACAGGTGAATTAGTTGATGCTGCGCCAGTACTCGCACTTGCGGCATCGCTTCATCCAACAGCTGCTGTTTGTGGAACGCCAACTGAACGCGCATCTAGTTTGATTAAAGAAATTGAAGGTCTTGATCGTTGGCGCTATTCAGCACCAGTTGGCTGGATGAATAAATCTGGTGACGGTGAAATGGGTATCGCACTTCGCTGCGCTGCGATTGCAAATGATGAACACACTGAACTTCGTTTATTTGCTGGCTGTGGAATTGTTGCTGGTTCAACTGGTGAAGCTGAAGTCGCTGAATCAAATTCAAAACTAAGTGCTATGAAAAACGCACTTAGTTAATTTGCAGTTACCGGAATTTCTTCGTACCCACGTAATACAAATGTTGGACGCTGTTTTGGCTTACCGGCTAATTGCAATTTAGGAAATTTCTCAAATAGCAATGGCAGTGATGTGTTCATTTCCAAGCGGGCAAGTGGTGCCCCGATGCAGAAGTGAATACCAGCACCAAATGCAATGTGGGTGTTTGGGGTTCTTGTGATATCAAATTGCTGGGCATTGGAAAACACTTGATCATCGCGGTTCGCGCTACCAAGCATCGCCCCGACTTTTTCACCCGCTTTAACTGTTACTTCCCCGATGGTCGTATCAGCCGTTGCAGTTCGTTCAAATAAATGAAGTGGTGAATCAAAGCGCAGCATTTCTTCAAGAGCAGTAGCACTAAGTTCACGCGGATTAGCTGCAAGTTTTGAAAGCTGATCTGGGTGGTTAAACAGGGCAACCATGCCATTTCCAAAACCATTAACGGAAGCTTCGTGCCCAGCATTTAGAAGGAGCACGCACATCGCAATTAATTCATGTTCATTTAATTTTTCGCCTTGCTCTTCAACTTCAACAAGTGCGGTGATTAAATCGTCTTTTGGATTTGCACGACGTTCTTTAGCTAGCTGTGCGATGTATTGGCTAAATTCAAAACCGGCTTTTTGTGCGGCAAGTTCAATTTCTCTTGTTGTGCCAAACTCATACATCTTCACAATGTCTTGGGACCAACGGCGAAGATCGGGTGCTGCATCACGCGGAACACCTAATAGATCTGCAATAACTAAAACGGGTAACGGTTCAGCGTAATCAGCAAGCACATCAAAGTGACCAGTGGAAGAAATCTTCTCTTCAGCACTCATCAGTAACTCTTGGCACAGCTGTTCAACATTTGGTCGCATCGATTCGATTCGACCAGGTGTAAACGCTTTTTGAACAAGTGCTCTAAGCCTTGTGTGCTTTGGTGGTTCGCTATCAAGAATTGAATCTGAATGAAGCCAGTTGAAAACTTCCCACTCACTTTGCGGAAGGTGATCTTGATAAATACGGCCCAAAGTTCTCGCGCGTAATGTGGAATTTGCTAATTCATATGTTGGAGCTAGCCATAAATTAAGTCGATCGCTCCAAAGTAATTGGTTTGGTTTGCGCAACTCAACAAATACGTCATAAGGATTGACAACAAGTTGTGGATCTTGAAGATCGAAATCATCAACAACTGACATGACTATTTATCAGTTTCTTTATATCCGATTGGCTTGATTGGAAGCGTTATTAAAAATAAAAATGCAACAAACCCAAAAATCACAGTGCTGACTTCTCGACCAGTGGTTATTTGTCCAGGTGCGCCGTAAAGAGACATGGCGGCTATTGCATTAATGCCAATTAGTGCCAGTGCTGCCCTTTGAAAAGCCTTGTCTTCGACATGACGAGAAGTAGTCGATAGCAAAATCGAAAGAGTGATTAGAAGTAAGCCGATAAAGCGAGCGAACCAAACATCACTTAAAGATGAACCCAATCCATGAAAATCCAATCCGGTATCTGGGATCGCAAGCAGCAAGGCACCTGCAATAAATATGCCAACTGCATCAAGTGCCATAACTAGGCGGGTATAGCGATATCTGGAATTACGCATACTCGTAAGTGTAGATAAATGAGCCGTTCCTGCAAGGCGCTGGGTTGATAAATATGCGGGTCTGGCAACATGAAGTTATGCAGATCGCGCAATTACTTGAAGAAAACTATGGCTTAACTGGAGAAATTACCCAGCTGCCTGGCGAACGTGATCTCAATTACAAATTAGTAGGCATAAATGGTGAATTTATATTTAAAGTTCACCATGAAGCTGAGCGAGAATTTATTGAACTTCAGCAAGAAGTTCTGCAACGACTTACTTTAATTACTGCACTAAATGAACCAAGGCCAGTTAAAACAATTAACGGTGAATTGATCATTAATTTGCCGAACAACAAAATAGGTCGACTTTTAACTTGGGCTGATGGCCAACTTTATTCACAAATCAAAGCCACCTCAGATTTAAAGGTCTCGTTAGGTAGTGCAGTAGCGCTCGTTGATCGAGAACTTGCTGATTTTGATGTGACAAATTACTTAGAAATTCTAAACCGGCCATTTGGTTGGAATGTTCTTCAAATAGTGCAATTAGCCGAAAAAATAAATTTGATTTCCAACGACAAATTACAAAACGAAGTTCGCGAAGTTTTTGACTTAGCAACTAGTCAATTACTTTTAAAATTAGGCAAATTACCAAATCAACTTATTCACAATGATGCAAACGACAACAACATTGTTGTCATGAATAATAAAGTTACTTCTCTAATTGACTTTGGTGACGTTATTCATGCACCGCGAATCGCTGGATTAGCTGTTGCTTGCGCTTATGCAATCGAAAATATAGAAGATCCGATTTATGACTTGTTGCCAGTTGTACGCGGCTATCACTTAGTAAATCCACTTGATCCATCTGAGCTAGAAGTTTTATTTGGGTTAATTAAACTTCGTATCGCAACAAGTATCATGATGGCAGCTATTCAGAGTGCAGCAGATCCAACAAATGATTACTTGCTAGTAAGTCAAAATCATTTTCAAAAACTTATTGAAGTCTTAAATTCAACTGATCCAAATTTGGCGATGTATCGCTTCCGTAGCATTTGTGGCTTTGAAGCAAATCCAAATAGTCGACTAATTCGACAGTACTTACAAAGTGGCAAAGCAACTATTGCTGATGTAACGATGCCACCATTGCGTGATGCCAAAAAGATTTGGCTGGACTGGTCAGCAGATAATCCAAATATTCCAAGACAGACTGAGCAAATTTTTGCACTTATGAATCAAGCTGGTGCTGACCTTGCCATCGGTCACTATTGCGAAAATCGCATGGTTTATGAAGGTGAAGCTTTCTCGGTTGATAGCCCATCGAGAAGATCGGTTCATTTGGGTGTCGATCTATTTGCACCAGCTGGGACTCAAGTTTTTGCAGCACTTGATGGCACAGTTGAATACTTCAATGACAACAATGTTTATTTAGATTACGGTCCAGTAATTATCCTGCGTCATCAAACTGATACTGGAATTCCGTTTTTCACTTTGTACGGCCATCTATCCAGGCCTTCGCTTGAGAATCTTCATTTAGGTAAGAAAATTAGTGCTGGCGACTTGATCGCAACCATGGGCGAAGAACATGAGAATGTTGGCTGGCCACCGCATACGCATTTCCAATTGCTTACTGACTTGTGTGGCATGGGTCTAGATATTTACGGCGTTGCTCCCCTTTTAGAGTTACCTGTTTGGCGCAGCATTTCTCCAAACCCAAATTTGGTTTTGCGTATGCCTGAAGGCACCGATGCTCACACCAAACTTCCGATGAATGTTCTAACTGATGAGCGTCAGGTCGTAATGTCTAGAGCTTTGAGTCTGAATTTCAAAGATCCGATCGAAATTGTTTCCGGTAAGGGTGCATATCTTTATGACACGAAAGGTAAACCTTACTTAGATCTAGTAAATAACGTTGCCCATGTTGGTCACAGTCACCCACGAGTAGTTGCTGCTGGCCAAAAACAAATGGCAACACTAAACACAAACACCCGTTACATAAATCAAAATGCCATCGAGTACGCCCGTGCTCTGGCAAGTACTTTTCCTGATCCACTAAATGTTGTTTTCTTTGTTAACAGTGGTTCTGAAGCAAACGATTTAGCCTTGCGTCTAGCAAGGGCACACACCAAAGCAAAAGGGATGATTGTTTTAGATCATGCTTATCACGGACACATTACAAGCATTATCGACATAAGCCCGTATAAATTTTTTGGTAAAGGCGGTCAAGGCCGGCCTGATTTTGTCCGGGTTGTTCCAACACCTGATAGCTACAAGGGAATTCATCGTGGTCAAGATGCTGGTGCAAAATATGCACAAGAATTCACAAAGCAACTTGGCGATTTAGGTCAACCGCTTTGTGCGTTTATAAGTGAGTCAATTGTTTCAACTGCAGGACAAATAACGCTTGCACCTGGATTTTTGAAATCTGCCTACCAACAAACCAGAGCAGCGGGTGGTGTTTGTATTGCAGATGAAGTACAAATTGGCATGGGTCGCGTTGGCGAACACTTCTGGGGCTTTGAGTTACACGATGTTGTTCCAGATATCGTCACTATCGGCAAACCAATTGGTAATGGACATCCGTTAGCCGCGGTTGTGACCACACCAGAGATCGCTCAATCATTCTTAACTGGAATGGAATACTTCAATACTTTTGGCGGCAATCCGGTTTCAGCCGCGATCGGTCAGGCAGTACTTGATGTGGTTGCTGATCAGTCGCTGCAAGCCAACGCTCAAAAAATGGGTACTTATTTGATGAATAGCGTTCGCGAACTTTCTAAATCGATTCCAGTGATTGGTGATGTTCGCGGTAGTGGTTTGTTTATTGGTGTTGAACTAGTACTTGATCAATCAACACAAGAACCAGCAACAAAACTAACTGCTGACTTAATTGAATACGCCAAGACCGAAGGCGTTTTCTTATCAAGTGACGGTCCGGCAAATAACGTGCTAAAAATCAAACCTCCGATGGTAATTAATCAAGAAGATGTTGATTTGTTCTTGTCCGTATTTAAATCTGGCCTAACTAAATAACTATTTGTGAAGAAGCCCTGCTGCGGTTAGCTTAGCTGCAGCAGCATCACTTCCTGGCTGAGGCGCATCTGGATTGCGCGCAGCGCAAACTTCTTGGAAAGCGCAGTAATCACAAAGTTTTGAAACTTTTGCATCCCAAGCTGAACTATTCAAACTTGATTCACTGTCAGCTCGCATTACCGCTAACTCTTCGCCAACTTTTGTGACCAGTCCCCAATCTGCGGGACGACGAACAACTTCATGTGCATTTAGGAAAATAAGTTCAACTTCATCAACATCAATGTCATATTGGGCTTTGTAGCCAAGGGCGTATAAATACGGTTGAGCTAGTTTCCCATCAACAAATTTTCCTGGGCTTTTTCCAGTTTTGTAATCGGTGACGCGATTAACGCCATCTTGAGTGAAGCGATCTACTTTGCCAAAGAAATTAACACCATTGATGTCAACATTTAATTCCATTTCCAAATGCTCAGGCTTAACTTCAAGATTTTTTGGATCTTCAACCTTGAAAAGACCTTCAATTGCATCTTTGACAGATTGCTTCATTTGCATGTCATCAGCAAATTTTTTGTATTCAGATTGCTGTAAAAACTTTGGACCATACTCACGCAAAATTTCCATTGCTTTTGGCAAAGTGCGCTCTTCGTTTGGTAGTCGGTATAAACGTTCGATCACATCATGAGTTATAGATCCACCAGCCAGTGCTGCTGTCGGTGGTTCGCGCCAACTATCGATGTAAGAAAAGAAATATTTCAATCCACATTGTTGAAATAAGGACATTTGTGAAAATGAAACACGTTTTGGAAGTTTTGCATTTTGTGGTTGCAAAACATCAACTTTTAAGAATTTATCGGCCACTTAAGTTACGTCTCCAGAAATTTTGGTTATCGCCAGATTAGTGCCAAGACCTGACAAAATCTCGGAATTTAAAGTGCTTCAGTTAATTCTTTAAGTATTTGATTTATTTGTGCTTGCTCATCTTCACGGCTGCCAGTGGTGCAGACAATGACATGCATTCCTGGAATCTTGTTTGTTCGATTCAAAGCACTAGTTAATTCACTCTGAGTGGTTACCCGCACAGCCGGTACACCCAAACTTTCAGCAATAACCCACAGGTCTTTTCCGTGAGGCGTGCCAAATACTTGTTCAAAGTGCTTTTGATATTTCTGTTCACCTTGTTCAAGTTGACTAAAAATTCCACTACCGTCGTTATCCAAAACAACAACTGTTAAGTCTGGTATTTGGTTTGGTTCAGAGACATTTAATCCACCCATTCCATGCAGGAAAGCGATGTCGCCTATTAATAAATAGGTGCGAGAGTTTTTGGCAATTGCTACTCCAGCTGCACTTGAAATCAACCCGTCAATTCCATTAACTCCACGGTTTCCAAAGGTAGCTAATCCTGCTCGAGCCTTTCCATACATTTCAATGTGTCTAACTGGCCATGAAGGTGAAATGAACAGGCTGGCATCATTTGGCAACTGGTTCCAAATCGAGACTGCAGCACTAGGTCCGGTTAAAGTTTCACCAGATAAATTCGGATTAATTACTTCATCCGCATTCTGATCCAGTGACTGCCAACTTGATAACCAAGTTGAATCGATTTGTGTTTTAACTTCTGGAACAAAATTGAGTATTTGATCAGCGCTTAATACTGGGTCAGGTAAATCGCTGCTTGCAGTTGGCAAATGAATTGCGATGTGTTGTTTTGCTGATTTGAGTAAACCAAGAACGCTTCTGGATAAACCGATTTGCCCTGCGCTGATTACAACGTTTGGTGTTGGGGATTTGCCAGTTTGTAAAAGTAGCGCGCCATGGCTTAGTGCATTTTCACTGTCTTGAACCTGGCCAGTTGGTTCCCAAATAATCGGGTAACCAGCATTTTCGGCCAGCTGCTTTAGTTGCTCAACATATTTACTTGATTGAACATCGCCAATTACCAAAACACCACGGGCATCAAGTTCTAGAGTTTGCCTGCTTGGATCGCTATTTTTAATTTCAATATTTTCAATTTTTGGAATATTTGCAGTGATGTCATCTGGCATAAGTGGCATTTCAAATTGCGCATTAATTTGAATCGGCCCACAGTGATTTGTTAATGCAAGTCTTAATGCTTCGCCAATTTTGGAAGTTGGTACTGCAGTATCAACCGTTGCTTTAACAAAATTTGCAAACATCCCATTTTGTAAAGTCGTCTGTGGCGCGCCATGTCCCCGAACTTTTTCAGGGCGGTCAGCGCTTAGTACGACTAGTGGAATACCACTGTGATGTGCTTCAACTACGGCTGGCAATAAGTTTGCAACTGCTGTTCCAGAAGTAACTACAACCGGAACTGGCTTTCCAGTTGCCTTGGCAAGGCCTAACGCTAAAAATCCCGCTTCGCGTTCATCTATACGAGTATGCAAAGTAATTAAACCTTCACTTGCCAGTGAGGCAAGCTGCCAAGAAAGCGGGGCGGACCGTGAGCCCGGACAAACTACGACATGTTTTGTTCCAGCGTTTAAAAGTTGTGCTGAAATTTCAACGGCAAGTTCAGTAGAAGGATTTACCACTGCTCCACCGCCTGTCTAACTTCTGGTGAAACCAACTTAACGGCACTTGCATACCAAGAACGAATCATGCGATCTTGCCAAGATTTTTGTTCAGATAGGGATACCGCTTCATTGGCTTCACTTAGTAACGCTTGATCCGGAATTGGTTTGGCAACATAAATGTGACCATCGCGCGGAATAAGTGGCGATGCAACTAGATCTTTTTCAAATAACATTCCAGTGCCAAGTCCACAAGCACCAGCCAAATCAGAAACTGAGGCAGCAAGCTGCAATCCACTTGCTAATCCAATTGAGGTATCTAGGCTTCCACTAACTACCACTGGAAGATCGACAGCATTTATTGCAGCAAGCGATTGTGCAACCCCACCCATTGGAATCGACTTCACTACTAATACATCGGCGCTATTTCTAATTGCCGCTGGATCTATTTGTTTTGCAAGTCGTAGTCCTTCATCAACAGCAATCCGAATTGAAGTTTCATTCTTAACCTGAGCACATTCGGCAAGTGAAGCGCATGGCTGCTCAATGTAATCTAGACCACCGGCAGCAATTTCATATTTACCAATTAATTTGATGGCATCTGGCGCACTCCACGCGCCATTAACATCAATTCGAATATTGATATCTGTAACACCAAGATCAGATAGTTGCAATCTAATAGCTTCAAGTCTGGCTAGATCTTCTTCAACACCCTGACCCGGTTGCGCAACCTTAACTTTTAATGTTGTCATTCCTGATTCGACGACTGCACGAAAAGTTAAGGCAGCTGCTGCTGTTGCATCGACAGCAGGAATTATTGCGTTGATTGGAACACTGCTTCGAATTGGATCTGGCCATTGAGTGAAAGCTTGCTCTAATGCACCAGCTAGCCAGCGACCAGAAATTTCATCGTCATAGTTATCAAAGGGGGCAAACTCGCCCCAGCCATCAGTTCCTTCAAAAACTAACCCTTTGCGAATTGTGGTTGCCCGAAATTGCATCGTTAGTGGAAGAGCAAATGCTTTACTTCCAGCAGCTAAGTTTTCAATCGACATTTTTAAATGTTGATCTGATTACGGACGCTTAGGGAATTTCTTGAAGTCTGGGCGACGCTTTTCTTTATAAGCATTGCGACCTTCTTGAGCTTCTTCGCTCATGTAGAAAAGAAGTGTTGCATCGCCAGCAAGTTGTTGTACGCCAGCAAGGCCATCATCGGCAGCATTGTGACTTGCTTTAAGCATGCGAAGTGCAAGTGGTGAAAGTTCAAGCATTTCTTGACACCACTTAACAGTTTCTTCTTCAAGATCGGCAAGTGGAACAACTTGGTTTACTAATCCCCAGTCATAAGCTTGCTGCGCGCCATACTGACGACAGGTGTACCAAATTTCACGTGCACGTTTTTGTCCAATGTGGCGTGCTAGTAAACCTGAACCGTAACCGCCATCAAATGATCCAACTTTTGGACCAGTCTGGCCAAAGCGAGCATTATCAGCTGCAATTGTTAAATCGCAAACAACATGAAGCACATGTCCGCCGCCGATTGAATAACCAGCAACCATCGCTATAACTGGTTTAGGAATTCGACGAATTGCAATTTGTAAATCTAAAACGTTTAACCGACCAACACCAGCTTGCGCGATTTCATCATCGCCAATGTAACCATCATCGCCGCGAATCATTTGATCGCCACCGCTACAGAAGGCCCAGTCACCTTGACCAGTCAAAATCACAACGCCAACAGAAGTGTCATCGCGAGCAACATCAAGAGCGTGAATTAATTCTTTGACTGTTTGCGGCCTAAAAGCATTTCTTTTTTCTGGACGATTGATTGTGATCTTGGCAATACCTGAATCAGCGCCAGTCGAAACTTCAAATTTGATGTCTTGGTACTTGCCCACAGGCTTCCAGTCACAAGCAAGTTTGATTGATGAATAACTCGGATCGCTCTTTGCCGGACTGTTATCTGCAACCACTGGTGGCAATACATACTTGTTTCGGGTGTCCATGCGAGTGCCTTTAGATTCGTTGTTTTACTCTCGCGTCTAGGCTAGTCATAATGACGCAATCTGACATATCCGGCGAAATTGCAGGTCAACGCAAACTAATCGCTGTGCCAATTCCACCAGGTTCAGGTGGGGTAAATCGGCTTGCCCCAATGCTCAAGCGAGCCCTCGATGGATCTGGCCCTGCCGTTGCACCAATGCCAACCGCTCCAGCTGGGCTAGTTAGTTTGCTAACCGCTGCGATCAAACCTGATGATCCAAAATTTCCACTTGAGTCTCCTGACATTGCGGTTGTCTGCTCAACTAGTGGATCAACTGGAAATCCACGCGGCGTTTTATTAACTGCCACTGCAATTAAAACCTCGGCAAAAGCATTTGCTGATCGATTCGGAAAAGATTTTCGATGGGTTATGGCAATGCCTGCACATCGAATAGCAGGCATCATGGTTTTAACGCGTGCATTTTTATTTGAAAACCCACATGTAATTGATCCATCAACCGGTGGTGCCAGACCATTTGATCCAGCAACATTTGCTGTGACGACAATGCAGGCTGTCCGTGAGAGCAAACAAGATGGCAGGCCGCTGGCTGTTTCTCTTGTGCCAACGCAAATTGGTCGACTGCTTGAATCTGGATCAGTAGGTATTGAAGCTTTATTGTCGTACGACTTGGTCTTAAGTGGCGCAGCGGCAACACCACAACCAATGCTTAATCGGCTACGTGAACTTGGTGTGAAAGTAGTCATCTCTTATGGCATGACTGAAACCTGCGGTGGATGTGTTTACGATGGTCAGACACTAAACGCAGTTTCTATTTCACTTGGCACAAAAGATGATGTTGAACCTGGACGGATAACTATTTCTGGCCCGGTTATTGCTTCAGGTTACAGATTGCGTCCTGATTTGGATGCGGTTGCCTTTATCGAAAACAAATTAATCACCCATGATGTTGGCAAGTTAGACCAAAATGGTTTGCTGCATGTACTTGGTCGACTTGATGATGTTGTTCAAGTTGGTGGAACAAATGTTTCCCTGTCGGCAGTAGAGGCAATTTTGCGCCATCATCCT
>JACCED010013277.1_pt1 | contig 15961 bp, 14 predicted proteins | sample 7455021 | NCBI WGS metagenome assembly JACCED01 (sample SAMN15323456, study PRJNA562643) | freshwater metagenome | isolation source: river surface water | place: USA:Blue River Watershed | collected 2017-08-19 | reverse complement strand
ATTGCCCTAGTTTGTGGCTTTCTCCTTTAACAAACTCATTAAAGGTTGTTACATCAACAAGTGATACAGCTGGTTTTGAATCTTGTGATATTCAAAATATTCCATTACTTGCATGGGTACATATTGTTTATGTATTAAATAATAGAACTGTTGATATATATATTAATGGCCAATTAGAGAGAAGTTGTGCATTACAAGGAGTTCCTATTATTAGCTCTGACCCAGTCTATATTACAAGTGGAAATCCATCTCCTGGATACTACGGTAAAATTGGTAAGACACAATATTTTACAAAAGCATTATTGCCAAATGAAGTTGCTGATATGTATCAAAAGGGACCACTTGGAACAAGTATGTATCAAGTGAATTTCTTTACAGATGGTAAGATTGTATCTTTAACTGATACGAATTCATTAACTGCAGCAAATAGTAGTTAAACATGTATAAAGAAAAATTAAATCAAAAAAATAAGTCAAAAAAAATAAGTCAAAAAAAATTAAATCAAAGAAAATAAATATTATATTTAATATTTATTTTTAATCAAAAATATCTTTTTCTAATATATAAATAGTATGTCATCTGCTGCATCTAATAATTTTATGAAAAATTCAGGGAGTGGTAATATTAATAAAAAAATGTTTGGAGGTATTTCTTTAATTATAGTTGTTATTATTTTAGTATATTTTATTTATACACAATATAAAGGATTTAGCTCCTATAATGAAACAAGTCCCTATTTTATAGAAGGGATATATGATGCAACAATTGCCAAGAAAATTCCTGCATATCGTATAAAACAACCATCTGATTCACAATATGGAAGTGAATTTACATATTCATTCTGGTTATATATTAATGATAATAACTTCAGTACATTAGGCGGAACATCTGGAACTTGTGGTTCGGATGGGTCTCTTCCAATTATGAAACATATTTTCCACAAAGGAAGTTATGACTATTATTCTGGAACAGTAAATGGAAAAACTGAATATCATTATCCGCTACTACAAAGCCCTGGTGTCTGGTTATATCCAAATACAAATAAATTAAATATTCAATTCAATACTTATGACAATGTCATTGAAACTGTTGATATCGGCAATATCCCATTAAATATGTGGGTCAATATAACTGTTATTTTAATTGGCAATAGTGTCGATGTTTATGTAAATTGTAATCTTAAGAAACGTCAAAAGCTAAACGGTGTGCCAAAATTAAACTATGGTGATTTATACATTTCAAATTGGAATGGATTTTTGGGATATTTATCAAGAATGAGATATTTTAATTATGCAATTCAACCATATATGATTGACCAAATATGCTCTCTAGGACCTGCTACAACGGTTGATGAAGGAACAGCAGTTGGACAACCAACAGCTAACTTATCACCTAATTATTGGATGTCAACCGGATATCCTAATTCCGAAGGAGTTCCCGGATATATTCAAAGTGGTCAAACAACCGCATAAATAAAATAAGATTTATTTTTTTTTTCATAAAAATATATATTATATATTTTTAGAAGATATAGTTAAGAATGAATACTTTTCAAAGAAAAATGAGATTCTCTGAAAAAACTAAATTAACATTTGAATCTAATGAAAAGGTTAAAGAGAAAATTATTATGTTAGATTCTAATATAAAAAATAATAAAAATATTTCTTTAAAAACACCCAATTTAAGAATATATAAATCACCACTTCATAAAAATAATAGTAGATATGCATATGCAACAATGATTATATTTGATGAAAAGTATATGCCATCTATATTAAATTTGGGAATGACACTCAGATTATTTAAATCTGAACATAAATTAATATGCTTGGTTCAGGATAAAACTTATATTAATAAATTTAATGGAAATAAATTAATGGGTATATCCCAAGATTGCATTTACGATTTATTAAAGATTTTTGATGAAGTGATTGGAATAGATTTAATGAATGTAAATAACTATGAAATTCCAAATGACCATTTCACAAATGGAATAACTTATACAAATATATATTATTATTGCACAAAATTAGTATTATTGGGATTAACACAATATGAAAAGATAATGTATTTAGATGGTTCAACAATTATTCAAAAAAATATAGATTATATCTTTTATAAATACAAAAAATCGGCATTTGTAGATGATAATGAATGGAGGCGTGGAAACGTTGGTCTGAAAGGAACGTATTTTTTTATTGTTCCAAATTTATATGAATATAATAAGGGCTTAATATTTTTGGAAGATTATCAAAAATATTTTGGTAAAAATTATTTTATAAGAGGTGTTGATGAAATTATTATATATTATGCTATATTCCCAAATTGGTCAGAAGAATTATTAGATAATGGTCTCGGATGCAATGGAAATTTAACAAATAATTTATATCAAAATTGTGAAATATATTATTATCAAACACATAAACCTTTCCGACCAGTGGAAGATAGTGTACCAAAAGATACTATAAATAAAAGATATATTTTATGGGATACAAATGCTAAAAATTTATTAGAGAAATATCCGGAATTTTTCAAATATTTTGAACATATAACCGAATTCAGAGATTTCCAAATCTAATTTGAACAACATGTGTATGTTTTACCTGCAATTGGATTTCCAACACACCCACCTGCTTGAGAATCATAAACACAAACATTATCCGTAAAATAATAATTTGGACCTAAATTTGTTCCACAATAATTGCACATCCATGCACAACCTGTGCCCTGACCAACAGTAAATGATATACAACTGTTTGGAACAGGTTCAACCATTTCACAAGTTTGTTGAGAATTTGTCTTTTCGAATAAAAATGTAATAATGTATAACATAGTTAAGAATCGCATTTTATGTTTATTATATATCATTAGATTTTTATTTTCTAGAAAATCTAAAATTTAATTACATTTGGTGGAGCTTCCCATTCAGAAAAGGGGATTGCATTCAATGTAGAACGGTCAGATTGTAATAATTCATCTAAAGCATCCATTCTTCTTTCGAGTGGATTTCGCCCGACCCCCCTCTTTTTCGTTAAATTCTTCCATTTCCATTCGAATTGAAGTGTCGCTCTCCAATCGGGAAAACCGCTTACAAAACATACCATATTCCATTTATTGCTAGATGTTGCCTTTGCACCACCGCTCAACTCTTTATTATGTTGTTTTAATCGGCGTTCTAAATCAACGGTTGCACCAACATATGTTCGTTTTTTATCAAGTGATTCTAACAGGTAAACAAACATCGTATATATATTTATTTTATTTTTATTTTATATATCAATATTCATATTTTCTCAACTTTAATTTTATGAAATTCTTTTACATGTTTTTTTACAATACTGTATGCATTATTGTTTATCTGATTTACTGTATATAATTCAGGGAACATCTTCTCATCTTCACTTTTCATTAAATCTACTTTAATCTGTATTGTTCTTTTATTTATTTCAGTCCGCTTTAATACTTTGTAATTTAAATTATTTAAACCATTCTTTTTCCAATAATATAAATCCCCTATCATCTTTTCCACGCGCATTTGGTCTTTTAATTTATTACTTCTTAATTTATTCAATTTCATATTAATATTAATTATTTTATTATCAATCTCTTCAAAATCGATTATTTGCCCATGTTCTGGATAATATATTTTTAATGAATCATTTTCAATAAGTCTATTGAGTAAAGAATCGTCCTCCCCACCCCATCCCCAAAAATTATTAGGATATCCATTTATCTTTTGAAAGAGTTTTTTATTGAAGTTAACAAGAGCACCAATAAATGGTTTTTTTATTTTTTCATTTTTATTATGATAACGGGAACCTTTTAATCCCATAGAGATAGGATATTGCTCATTTTTGAAATAATAATCTACCAAATCATAATCTGGAATCGTATCAATATCAGAAAAGATAAATGTTTCAATGCTCTTATTTTCTCGAGACGCTATTTCAAATCCTATATTTTTTAGCTTTCCAATATTAAATAAATTTTTATCATCACTCTGTTCTACAATATATATATGAAAATCGCCATAAGGTTCTAATAAAGCATTTAATAGAGCTATAAAAATCTTCCGCTGCCTTTCTCTACTATGGTCAGGTACATCTCTAAAACAGGTTATTACTGCGATTGGTTCACGTTTTTTTGTACTTATACCTAATAAATTTTTGGAGAAACGGTTCTCATGAATTAAATTCAGTTTCATTTCCAAATAGTCGAACACTCCCGATTTACTTAGTTTGGTTAAATATAATTCTCGGGCAGCTGCAGCTATCTTTTTACACTCCTTCTCATGTTTTTTACACCATTCTATTTGTGATATTAAATTACTCAGGTCCTCCTTCACCGGAACATAGTGAACATACTCCTCTAACATATCATGAAACCATAGCCTGTAATGACTTCGAACAAGTAAAACAACACTATTCATACCCAACTCAGCAGATAATCTGCAATCAGATACATGGTCATCAATATTTAGAATATATTTATATTCCGATTTTTCCACATCATCCATATAGTCTCCTAAATCAAAACGAAATGAACGCGGGTCAATTGTATCAACAGGTTTCCCAATATATTTTTTATCTCTCTCGTTCCATTTTATTATCTTCGCATCCAATAATTCAGGGTAATCAACACTTATATCAGCCGCTTTTAAACGCGGATTGGTTTCAATTGTTATACCACAACCTGATGCTGCACCTCTAAATATACATATGTCTCTCTTTTTCCCCCAATCCAAATTCCACTTCTCTATAACATTCTTCCTATATGTATTTGAACATTCATCTTTGAAATATTTATTGGAACATCTTTTCCAATCATCTTCATTCGGTATCAAAATATCTGCATAACTCTCTGTGTTCGATTTACTAAAGATAGGGGCCATTTTTTTGAACTGAAATTCCTTCTCTATTTTTATCTTTTCACTATCAAAGATGTGTGAGTACGGTTCCGTATAGTCATCCTTTAAAATAGGAAATATTCGGGGATTAATAAAAAATTCAACATCCGGTATTTTCCTATGTCGAACCAAACTTTCCAACATACTTCTGTAAATATACACATTTAAATCCCCCTCTGCCTGATTTACATCATTTCTAAAAAGGCACCCATCACCAAACCACTCATCACGGTTATAATTTATAACTCTACCCCTTCTTCCATGCTTTTTCTGATAATCCCAAATATTTTTATTCAAAATATGTATAACTTTATCATAACCCTGCTCTTTTATTAATTTTTTCTCCTCTTCTGAAAAATATATTTTATCGAACCAATTATTGTGATAATTTGCATTACTAAAAGGCAAGAACAGTGCTATTTTATTGTCCCTAATAATCACATATATACCTTTTTTGAATTTATAAAATATATATTTCATTGTGTTATTAACAGACGTATAATCAATATTTTTATAAAGTTTAAATATATCTGTGGAACGAGATTTTTTTACATTTTTAACACTCTTTTTGCTATTTTCATCAAGTGAATAATAGTAGCGCGTTGGTAATAATCCATATTTATGTAAATCCAACTCATCTCCCGCCGTCATATATAACTGTTTAAATTTCTGAAATCGCGGATTTGTCTGTTCAGACCTACCAATTGTTTTATAACATTCCATCTTATCATCATAGTTATTATCTTTTATTTTCCTAAATTTATCAAGATTAAATATATTTTTAACTATATTATTCATTATTTATAGTTGATATATTTTTTATATTTTTTTATATTTTATAATATATTTTATAATATCTATAAAAACAATTACATATTCGTTTTTATGTAGAGAATATATAACCTTCTCTTTTTACAAAATTGTATATCAATATTTAAATTTTTAATATTGATATCATTGTTAACAAATGATTTAATATCATTCAAAATTTCATCAAAGTGTGATTCTATAATACTATTACTCAAATAGTGAAAACCAATGTGCCAATCAATATGTCTATTATTTAACAGAATACCATTTTTTACAAGTTCATATATTTTTCTCATCATATCATGAAGAACATCCTCCTTATTTTCACATCGAAGAATAATGGATACATTTGATATTTTATTATATCTACCTCTATTGAAATGAACAGTCCAATTGGTCATTTTTGGAATAAAAATTTTTTGTAAAAAATATTTAAAATAATTAGATTTGAGAAGAACATAATCCAAAGCTAAATATGAAATAATCATACCTAAATAAGATTTTGTCAAGACTCTAAATATTATTTCCATTTCAACTAGAAATAATATGTTATGAATAAAGAGGTCTCTATTTTTAGAGATATAGAATCGTTCTTCATCAGATAGTTTTATATTAATTAGACGACCCGATTTCAGAGAATGATATTGTAATGTATGATAAACCTTATTATATAACTCTTTATGTCCTATATCTATTGGATTTATCGTAGAATCTATAATAGACTCTTTCGATGATAATAAGCTATTACTCCATTTAGATAGTCCCACCATTTTTCTGTCCATAAATAATTATTATTTATAATTTTCATGCACGGTAAAAAATACTATCAATTTTTTTATATGATTCTTTTATTGAATTCAATCTCTGCTCTACACCAAGTTCCTGATTTATCACCCTTTGCATACTCTTCTAATAGTGAAACCAGTTTGTTGGAAAAATAGTTGGAACTTTCTCGTGGTAAAAACGATGGTAAGTTATCAATAGCTATGATACTAACATAATTATTATAATTATAAATAGGTTTATCCCATGTTGTTCTCTGGTTGTATATTTTTATTGGATTATTCGGTTTCATATAATCACAACTTATATCACATATAATTATCGGTTTATGAAATTCGGTGTTTTCATCAAACCATACTTCATTATAATCTTCGCTCAATTTAATACAGTTATAAAAAATATCGCTTTCTAACATTATATCCTTATAATTTTCATTAGTATTATCTATAATTTTATAGTCTAAATCCAACTCTTCTAAAACATAACGAACACCACTTCCGCACATTCCATTTGCACCTATAATTGTTATAAATGGTCTTTTAATATTATTAAATATATAAATATTATCAATTATTTCATCTGCTGAATCTGAAAAACTCAGCTTTTCAATATCTTTATTTAGCGCTAATTTATGATAGTACTGAATTATTCCTAATAATCCACCAACTATCCCTGCATAATATCCAAATGATATTAATCTTTTATTCCTATCATCCAAAAAATATTCGAAATCATAAATGACACTATTCGATTTTGAAAACTTACTTAAAATAACATTAGAACCAGGCTGTCCTTTATAGCTGTGTGAAAAATAGATGTGTTTATGCGAGTCTAATTTATCCAAGTCCTGAAGTTCTTTTAAACCTATTATTAAAAATTTTTTAAATTCATCGTCATACCACGGTTTTGTTGTTATAATTGCACCGCATCTTTCATAGCAATCGTCATCATAAATTCTATTTTCAGATGATTCAACGAAAACTGTAAATCCAATATTCATTAATTTTATAATATCATCCGGTACAATTGGGACACGAGCTTCTGGATATATATTCTCTTTTCTTATATATATTTTTTTTGATATATTCTCTGTCATAATTATGAAATATATTATTTAGCATAAAATCTAGAAAAAAAAATATAGATTAGTATTATTATGCATGATACCATTCAAATTGGTAATAATCAAATAGATAAACATGAAAAGTATAAGAAAAAATATGGAAAGAATGATTTATACTGGGGTCTAGGAATTGAAAATGAGGTATATTTAGAATTTGAGAAGAGAGAGGAGGTATCTAAGAAAGTTTTTTTAGAGAATCATAAGAGAGAACGATATAGTGTGAATTATTATGAAAATTATAAAATGGATGATCTGAAAAATGCATTTCAATATATGTGTGAAAATATAAATGATACTGTTCATATTCCGCTATTATTAAATGCAAATTCATTTTCAAAAACGGATTCAAATAATAATTCTAAAACACTCTATACTAAAAAATGTGAACCAAATCCCAAATTTAATGGAGAAACACTCATAGAGACTCTTACAAAAAGCAGTGAATATTTTAAAGAGACAATGAATATTAATTGGTTATTTGACGGTGATACAGTTGAATTTACCACAAATGATTTTTATAATACACGTCTTTCAAATGTATTTAATGAATTATCACAAACCAAAAATGAATTTATATATAATTTGAATAAATCATTTCGAGAACTTCATATATTTGAAGAGAGGGGGAAAATAGATTTTATGAAGTTGAATCATCCATTTGCAATGTATATGACAAATTTAAATAATGTTGCAATGTTTAATAATGGAACATTACATTATAATTTAACTTTGCCTACAAATTTGGATGATTTAGGAAACATCGTCGATAAAAAAAAATTTATAAATGACCATGCAAAAGGTATTAAAATAATACAGTGGATGGAACCCTTTTTAATTGGAATATATGGTTCACCCGACCCATTTTCTGTGTTAAATTCATTAAATAATTGTAATAAATTCTCTAAATCATCACAGCGTTGTGCAATATCTAGATATATCGGTATAGGAACATACGATACAGATAAAATGGAGGGTGGTAAAATATTAACAACACCTCTTGAAAAATTGGAAATAAGTAATTTAGAATATTGGTGGTATAATAAGTATTATGAAAATAATGGATATAATAAATTAAAAGAGATTGGTTATGATATAAATTTTAATAAACATTATAATCATGGAATTGAGATCAGATTTTTAGATCATATAACAGAGCCCAAAAAAATATTTGAATCATTTGAATTTATTATTTATTTAATGGATTATATTTTAGATACTGAAGAGCATATCCATACATTTGAAAATCCTATTAAAAGTAATATTTGGAATAATATTGTGTTAAATGTTATTCAATATGGAAAAGAGTATATGCTGATAGATGAGGAGAGAGAGGTTTATGAAAAGATATTTAATGTAAAACTAAAAAGTTCTACTGTAATTGATATTTATTACGAAATTTATTGGAATTTAATAATGAAATTTAATAAAACATATTTATCCACGGATGGTGAAAAAAATATAGAAGACTTTTTATTAATGCCGAATGGGAAATATTCAAATTTAACATTGGATATTCAAAATCTTAATCTAAAAAATATTTTAAAAAAAAAAATAAGCGAAACGTTCAATAATCAATCTGATACCTCTCAAATTTTTTCTAACCAATCTTTAAATACTGTATTTAATCATAATAAAATGAATTGTTGTTCTATTTCTTAAAAAAAAATCGGATGAACTAAATAATGATATCTATTCCAGAAGATTATATAATACATGATATTCGAACAGCAAAAGATTTTCGTAATTTAACAATAAGTGGATATAAAAAAGCGGATGTTATAAATGCCTATCAAAATAGTATGATTAATAATAAATTAGAAGAGGCTGTAAGATGGGGATGTGAACTTCATGCATCCGGATTGGAGAAAAAGATATGGGATTCATTGTATTTATTAATTACAAAATATATTCATTTAAATAATCCGAAATTTTTCATCTATTATGTGAAAAGATTAAAAGATTACAAAAGAATTATTAAATCGTTCCCTTCTAAAAATTATGAACTTTTTAGCAGAAATAATCAAGAGATTCGGAATATGATAGGAGAACTTACATCAATATCTTGTATTACAAAGAAGAATAATCTCTTTTTGCCAAATAGTTTGCCTAAATTAGGGAAAAATTTTTTTGAAACATCTGAGTTAAAAAAGAGAATGTTGTCAACTGGCTTAAATGAAATGATAGATTTTTTTTACAATAGTACATCGAAAGAGATGAGATTGGCTATTAATGAAATATATATTAATCTTATAAGTAAAAAAGGAACATTTGATAATTTGTTATATTGGTATATATGGTTAGAAAAGATGGAGAATATAAGGAAGAGGGATGAAGCCTTAGAAAATGATGACAAAAATATTTTAATAGATGAATTATGGGTAATGATTATATGGAAAGTTATTAATACATATAAAAAACGATTGGATAATAATTCAGTGATATATATTGATAAAATATACGAAGTGTATATGGATAATTTTAAGGTGAATCAAATAATAAAAAAAAAATATTTGATATTTATGGCCTTTTTATTTTTTAGAAAAAATATTAATCTATCGGTTAATTTATATCCATCAGAACATTTAATTATTCAAGTAAATGGAAATATTAATAGAATGTACGAGAGAATTATTAATCAGAATGAAGGGGAATTATCACATGATGATAAAGCAAAATTAATGAATAGATTTTATCAATTAACATATAAGAGTGATAATAAAACAAATAACAATGATAATAAATCTAAAAATAAAGAGCCACAAAAAGTAAAAAAGAATGGATTAAATGAGATTATAAATCAAATAACTTTTGATAGTGATTTAACAGATATCAGTAAAAAAACAAATAATAATTTAATATCACTCGAAGATGTTGATTATGAAGAGAAGGTTGTATCAAATGTTTATACAAAACAGGATATTATAAATGCAAAGGAGGATAAAATGAATAAAAAAATAGATGCATTTAATAATCTAGTATTTTATAGAAGTAATCGGGAGAATGTTCCGCATAAAAATGGTTTAAATGATTTATCTGATAATATTATTGAATTTAAAAAAATTGAATTAAGCAAAAAAAATAGATAATTTTATCTTTTACTTATATAGTTATATGTCTACTATTTTAGACACAATAAAACAAAAATATAATGAGTATACTGAAAAAATATATGAAAATAAAATTAAAATATATCCACCATTATTATTTATATATTTTTTATTATATTTCTCATTTTTTTTAAATGATTTGAGTGATAGTACTTCGAAAGAGGGAATTAATCATGATTTTTCGAATACTGCTGGAATTATTGTTATGTTGATAGTTGATGTTCTTGTAGTTGCTGGAATATCATACGGTATATTTTATTTGGTAAAAAATAATATAATGGAAACTCTTATCAAAAAATGGAAAATATTAATATATGTTGGTATATTTTTTATAGCATTATTATTTGGATTATTTAACAATTTAGTATTTATAAGTGGATTTGCGGATTCAATGTTTGCAAAAGTTATTTATCAACTATTTTTAACAGTATTTTTCATTATTTTAATAGTTATGTTCTTTAAAGAATTATTTATTAGCGAAAAAAATACTGGGTTTAATATTGAAGCATTAATGATTATATTTTTATTAATAATGTATTTTATAAATTATACTATTCTATCAAGTAAAAGTATAGCTTATATTAATAAATTATTGAAAAGTTTGAATTTATCATTATTGTCTGAAAATTGTTTTTTAACAAGTTCTGTTGAAAAATTTAATTCAGAAACAGGAGGACAATCGACAAATCAATCTCCATATTTTGCAGGAATTTCCAAAAAATATGGCGAAAATTATTTGAAATTGAGTGGAAATATACCCATCTCCTTTTTGAATAGTACTTCAAAAACATATCAAAATTTAACATTAGCCGATTTTTATTACCCTGGCTCTTACTATACATATTTAGCAGAATCACCTTATAATGGTGTTCCAAATATGAATGCAATTAAGAATGCGCTTGTTAAATTTAAATGTCGTTTTATTCATTTGGATTTGTACTCAAGTAGTAACAGCTATGGAGATTCGAAGGCAAAAGCGGTTGTAAAATGTAAAGATATGAAAGATGGTGCAGAACCATTGGATTTTGCAGAGGTTTTATCTATGATTAATAAATACGCCTGGATAACATCCGATGATAATACAAGTTCATACCCATTATTTTTATATTTGAATTTTAATTTTGAGGAGAACGAGTATATATATTTTAATATTTACAATAATATATTGAAAGTATTTTCGAAATATTTACTTAATAAGAAATATGGATTTGCGGGTAGAAATGGAACATTTCCAATGTCAAAAATTCCAATGGTAGATGCAATTGGAAAAATAGTTTTAATAACAAATAATTACCCGACAAGAACTGTTTTAGATGAAATCATAAATTCAACATCAAATAATTTAGACCATTTTTTTAATTTGCAAATTTATAAGAGCTCTTATGTTGAATATGAAAATTTGGGTTTATCACTAGATAATAATAAAAATACACTTGTTACTACAAGTAAAAGTAATATGTCATTTTATTATACTTTGCCAACAGAAACGAATGATGTAAAAACACAAGTAAAGAGTGGATTATACAATCCGTCTTTTCAAGATTGTGCACAGTATGGTATTCAAGGAACATTAATGTATTTATTCGTTCCGGATAATAATTTAAATAAATGGTACAATTATTTTAAAAATACAAATAATTTTAATCCTGTTTTGAAAGATGAATCTTTGCGACTTGTCGGTGATCCAAGTAATGAAATTACCCCTCAAGACCCTGTATATGGATTGACTCCGCCACAAAAGTACTGTGTAATACCTGGTGATAATGGAATGAGTACTGAGAAATCAAATATAAATGGAAATCCTGTAAATAATACCTGTAAATAATACATATAATTAGTAAAAAAAAATATATATTTAAATTATATAATATGGAACAAAATAAAAATAATTCTAATTCTAATGATTTTTTATTAGGAGTTAATAATTCTAGTAAAAATATTATTAATAATATTACTGTTGTTCAAAACAATATTCGAAATAACATTCAAAATAATCTTAGAAATAATATGAATATGCCCGGAATGAATAATAATATTAAAGAGATAACTTCATCAAATAAAAATAGTATAGAGAAGATGAATATTCCAGTTTCTCTTAAAAATATGGTTTATAAAATAATCAATAAATTAGAAAAGGAAACAGTTAATTTAGATAATAAAATTAAAAATTTTAATTTAGAAAAGAAAAAATTGGAAGAGATGAGCTCACATGAGATTAAAAAATTAAAAGATATCATTCGAAAATTATATAACTTATTAGTTATATTTTATAAATCAACCGATTTGAATAAATCGAATACTATAAAATTATTAAATCAATTAAAAAATTCTATTAAAGAAAATTCATCATTCCTTAACTTAACAAATGAAATTATAGCAGAAGATAAAAATTTGAAAAACTTTACCGAAGAGAAGATGGAAGAGATAAATAAAGATAAACAATCTATCTTTAATATGATTCAAAAAAATGTTTCATTGGAAAATGTTGAAAAATCCAATAATCAATCCGTGAATTTAATGGCTAATAACAGAGGTAATAACCAATCTGTGAATTTAATGGCTAATAACAGAGGTAATAACCAATCCGTGAATTTAATGGCTAACAATAGAGGTAATAATCAATCTGTGAATTTAATGGCTAATAACCAATCCGTGAATTTAATGGCTAACAATAGAGGTAATAATCAATCTGTGAATTTAATGGCTAACAACAGAGGTAATAACCAATCCGTGAATTTAATGGCTAACAACAGACGTAATAATCAATCTGCAAATTTAATGGCTAACAACAGAGGTAATAACCAATCTGTAAATTTAATGGCCAATAACCGATCCACAAATTTAATGACAAATAGAGGTAATAATCTATCTGAAAATAATCTTTCTATTAATTTAATAAAAAATAGCGTCAATAATCAAACAGGAAAAATTAATCAAAATATTATATCTGAAAATTTAACTATTTCAACAAATAAAAATAATTCTACTGCTGAAAAATTAAAAAAAAGAAAATTTTATGAAAAGGTAGATGAACACAAATTATCAGTTAATCAAGCAAAAAAATTATTAGAGCAACGCACAATTTAATTGCCGAGTTAAAACAATATAAAGATTATTATACTATATAATATGAAAGTGGAGGAATATGGCTTTCTTATGAAACTTTCAGTTAAATAAATAAAGATAATTACTCTTTGAGGACAGCGAATGCTTTATCTTTTCATCAGCCATAAATAGTTGTTTCTTCAAGGTAGTAAAAGAAATAACATTAGGTGGGAATTTGCTTATCTACCACAAAGTAAGCAGATAGGAAACCCATTATATAGAATTTAGTTTGTAATGCGCTCGTAGATTAATTGTTGTTTAATACGGCATTTAAAATACGCGTTGCTCTAAATAATTTTGCATAAGTTTAATCCTTTACCTCCTCCTCCTCTTCATCAGATTCATCCTCATCCTCCTCCTCTTCTTCGTCATCATCTTCATCATCTTCATTCCATATACTATCTAAATTATTTAATGAATTTTCATCATTATTCTCTTCTATACTTTTTTTAGAAATATTTATTTTAATATTTTTTTTTACTATTGTATCATTTGTAATTAAATATTTTTTCATTTCCAAAAAATATTGCTGTCTTAATTTTAAATTATTTTCCTTAATATCAAGAAATAATATTTGTATTTTATCAATAAAGAATGATAAAATTGAGTTTCCCGATGTAAACTCTATATTTCCTGAATTAAAATATCCCTTATCTCCAAAAATTTCGAAAGTAAAATTTATAAAATTTTTTGGCAAAAAAATATTTACTAAATAATTATTATTTATCTCCCTTATTTCGGGCTCTATTGTTATATTTAATAATGACATTACTAAATATAAATACAGTTTTATTTTTTAAATACTTTTATTTCTTTATAAAGGTGCACCTGTAACAAAATCATCAAAACCACTAATTTCATTTAATCCCTGAGCATTTAATTCACCTTTAAATGTTGCAACTGGTGTGCAAGGGTCGCTTAATGATTCAGATACTAAATTAGGAGGACAATATCCACTATCATTATTAGAATTCATAGAAAATTCATCTCCTGATGCAGTTGGAATAAATCTTTCAACACCTCTGTCTTCATTATCATCACGTCCTCTGTCTTCATCATCATCACGTCTTTTATCATCATCGCGTCCTCTGTCTTCATCGTCATCACTAAATCCCTCACGTCTTAGTAAATCAAGAGGTCTTTCTCCATGTTTTTCATAAATAATAGATATTACATAAGATATTGCTAATAAAATACCCATAGTTGGACATTTCATACTTAAAGCGACAATTAATAATAAGACAATAATTTTTACAAAAGAGTATTTATGTAATGAACCAACATACATATTGATATTTTCAAAAATTGTTGATGAGTAAAGAATTAAAACAACATAAATAACAACTTTAACATAAATATTATCCATGCAACTTAAAGAGCCGGAAATACCTTTTCCTAAACTTTTCATACCTTTTGTATCCATTTAATATATTCTTGAGTAAGATTTTTTTTATTCTTTATTTATTTTTATTCTTTATTTTTTTATTTATTCTTTATTTATTTTTATTCTTTATTTTTTTATTTATTCTTTATTTATTTTTTATTTTTCAATTTATTTTTCAATTTATTTTTCAATTTATTTTTCAATTTATTTTTCAATTTATTTTTCAATATTTTCTTATATATATCATATAGATATGAATCAAAATATATGGGGACCCCCTTTTTGGTTATCTTTACATACAATTTCATTTAATTATCCATTGAAACCTACAGAACAAGATAAAGTTAATTATAAAAATTTTTATACAAGTTTTCAGAACGTAATTCCTTGTTCAATATGTAAAAAAAATTATATTAGACATTTAAAAGAACATCCAATTGATAATTATTTATCAAGTAGAAGAAAATTAAGTGAATGGGTGATAGATATGCACAATATGGTTAATGGAGAAACAGGTAAAAAAATATTATCTTATGACGTAGTTATTAAAAAATACGAAGATATATATAAAAAAAAAATAGAACTAGATGCCGATAACAGCAACAGTAATATTATTGAAGGATTCTCGAATCAGAATACAAATAATATACACGGTATACAAAAAATACTTTATATTATCCTATTTATCTTTTTATTATTATTATTCATAAATGCAATATTTAGATAATCTTTTCAGATTCTTT
>JACCED012296400.1_pt1 | contig 15965 bp, 10 predicted proteins | sample 7455021 | NCBI WGS metagenome assembly JACCED01 (sample SAMN15323456, study PRJNA562643) | freshwater metagenome | isolation source: river surface water | place: USA:Blue River Watershed | collected 2017-08-19 | reverse complement strand
GTTGTTGGAATTCCTAATTCTTGCGCTCTTTTATCCGCCATTGCTAAAAGTCTTCTGATTCTTCCTGCTATTGCATCCTTTGTTAAAGGTGGATCAGATAGTGAACCGAGTTCTTCCAAACTTGCTTGCTTATGAGTGATGCGTAGTTGTCCCGCAGCTTTTAAATGATCTGGAATTTCATCTCCCAAAATTTCCATTGCTCTTAAAACTCTTGCACCGGCTGCAACTGCTGCTTGAGCACTTCGCCTTAAATTGGCATCATCAAAATTTGCTAAACGATTTGCTGTAGCTCTTACTTCACGACGCATTCTTCTTTCTTCCCAAGCAATGACTGCATCATGTGCTCCAAGTCTTGTTAATAGAGAACCAATTGCATCTCCGTCTCTAATTACAACTCGATCTACTCCTCTTACTTCTCGAGCTTTAGCAACAACATCAAGTCTTCTGGCAGCACCAACTAAAGCAAGTGCAGCTTCAGGTCCTGGTGCTGTTATTTCTAATGCACTTGATCTACCTGGTTCAGTCAAAGATCCATGAGCTAAAAATGCTCCACGCCATGCAGATTCAGCATCGCAAATTCCACCACCTACAACTGATGGAGGAAGTCCTCTGATTGGTCTTCCGGCTGCATCTATTAATCCTGTTTGTTTTGCTAAAACATCTCCACCTTGCACAACTCTTACTACGTAACGTGCACCTTTTCTTATGCCAGAACCCTGCAACACAGACATTTCAGCATCATGGCCATAAAGTTCGATGATGTCTTTGCGAAGTCTTCTAGCAATTTGACCAGCATCTAATTCTGCTTCGACAACAATTTGGCCTGCAACTAAATGAAGCCCTCCTGCAAATCTCAAAAGGGCCGAAACTTCAGCTTTTCGACAACAACTTTTATTTAATTCAACTCTTGCTAATTCATCTTTTACCGCTGCTGTCATTGCCATAACTTATATCTTGACATAAGTTTTACGGCGTGTCAGATTGTTTTTAAAAATCTTTGAATTTGTAACTTAAATCATGTCACATGAGTAACACGAGTAACTTTTATTCTTTCCCTAAATCTCTGTGAACAACTCTTACTTTTGCCCCATGCTTAATTAGATTTTTAGATACTTCTTCACTTAAACAAACGCTTCTGTGTTTTCCACCTGTGCAACCGATTGCAACGGTAACGTACTTTTTTCCTTCTCTTATATAACCTGCTTTTGTTTGATTGATTAGCTCAACAATATTTGTGCCAAATTCTAAAGCGCCTTCTTGATTTAACACAAAATCTTTTACAGGTTGATCTAATCCTGTTAATTTCTTCAATTCTTCTTTCCAGAAAGGATTGAACAAAAACCTTGCGTCAAAAACAAAATCGGCATCTATAGGAATTCCATATTTATATCCAAAAGACAAGACTGTTACTTGAAAGGCTTCTACGTCACTTTCAAAAGTTTTTTCAATAATTGTTCGAAGTCCTGGAGTAGACATATCTGAAGTGTCAATTACTACATCTGCATTTGCTCGTAAATCCCCTAAAAGTTCACGTTCTTTTTGTAAGCCATCTAGGACTCTTCCTTCACCTTGTAAAGGATGAGGTCTTCTACTTCCTTCAAACCTTCTTACTAAAGCTAAATCTGAAGCATCCAAAAATAAAAATCTTATTTGCCAATTTTCTTTTTTTACTTTTTCTAACGAATTATTTAATGTTGAAAATAATTTTCCTCCACGCACATCAACCACAACTGCGATATGACTTGCCACTCCTTGACTTTGCACATCTTTTAAAGCATCTAGTAGTACAGAAGGAGGTAAATTATCGATAACAAACCAACCCAAATCTTCTAGAGCTTTAGCAGCTGTTGAGCGTCCTGCTCCAGACATTCCAGTGACAATTAAAACTTCTGGTTTGTTCATGTTCTTAGTCTGCCCTATCTTTGAATCACGACAAAATTTCGCCTGTTTCAACATCAAAACTAGGTGTCTCTGCTTGCAATCCATCCAAAATAGCCGTTGCTAATTTTTCATTAAATCCTGGATTTTGGGCTAATTCTTTAATATCTAGTTTTCTTATTTTTGAAACAGATCCGTATTTATCCAATAAGAATTTGATCTTTTTCTCACCAAGTCCTGGAATTACATCTAATTCACTTTCCAAAGACTTTTTCGAATGTCTTTGTCTAGTTTTAGTGACAGCAAAGCGATGAGCCTCATCTCTAATTCTTTGAACTAGAAACAATGCTTCACTATTTCTAGGCAGAATTATTGGATCTTTAGCTCCAGGTTTCCACAATTCTTCTAATCTTTTCGCAATTCCAACAGTTTCAATTTCTGATAAACCTAATTCATCTAAAGCATTTCGAGCTGCATTTACTTGAGCAATTCCACCGTCTATCAAAACTAAACTTGGTCTATAAGCAAAACTTTTCTTGTTACTATTTTCTGCATCTTCACCATCTATCAAATATCTATATCTTCTGCTTACTACTTCAGCAATTGCGCGAGGGTCATCTTGGCCTTCAAAGGATTTAATGTTGAAAGTTCGATAATGCTTCTTCTGCGCTATTGCATCTTCAAAAACAACTAAAGAAGCAGTAGTACTTGTGCCAGAGATGTTTGAAATATCTATACATTCGATTCTTAAAGGAGCCTGTTCTAATTCAAGTGCTTGTGCGAGTTCTTCTAAAGCTTTAGTTCTAGCTAATAAATCTGCTGATCTTTTAAGTTTATGACTAATGAGATTTTGTTCTGCATTTTTCTCACTAGTCTCCATTAATTTCTTTTTATCTCCTCTTTGAGGTCTTCTTATATCGACACTCTTTTTAGCATTTTCAGATATCCACTTTGTCACGTTTTCTAAATTTGATAATTCATGATTTGTCAAAATTTCTTTTGGAATAGCATCGCCTTCTAATTCACCATAGATTTGAGTTAATAAGTCTTCAAAATGATCTGGTAATTCTTTATGATCGATTCGATCTGAAACAAATGATCTCTCGCCTTTTATTTGTCCTTGTCTAACGTGAAAAATTTGAATCGACAAATGCAATTCATCAGCTGCCAAAGCAATTAAATCAGCGTCAGTTTCATCATCAAAAACAATGGCATTTAATTCAACTACTTTATTCAAAGCTTCTAATCTATCGCGATAACGAGCAGCCTTTTCGTATTCTTCGTTTTGGCTTGCTTTTTGCATTTCATAATTTAGATCATTAAAAATTGTTTTAGTATTGCCATTTAAAAAATTAAGAACATTATTCACAATTTGTGAATATTCATTTTTATCCACCCGTGCAACGCAAGGTGCTGCACATCTTTCTATATCTCCTAAAAGACAAGGTCTCTTCATCAATTGATGTCTTCTAAAAACACTATCTTTACAAGATCGAATTGGAAAAACTTTTATTATCTGTTCCATTGTTTGTCTAATTGCCCAAACATGGGTGAATGGACCATAGTATTTATTACCTTTTTTCTTTGCTCCTCTAGTAACAGCAATTTGAGGAAATTCTTCTTTCAAAGTTAAAGTTAAATATGGATAAGTTTTGTTATCCCTAAATCGAACATTGAATCTTGGATTAAATGCCTTAATCCACGTAAACTCAAGTTGCAAAGCTTCAACTTCATTATGAACAGTGACCCAATCAACTTTTGCTGCGGTTTTAACCATCATGGCAGTTCTTGGATGTAAATTAGTGATATCAGTAAAATAACTGTTTAATCTATTTTTTAAATTTTTTGCTTTACCCACATAAATGACTGAATCATCTTGTGTTTTAAATCTGTAAACCCCTGGAAGTTCAGGAACATTCTTTGGTCGATAAAGAGATGGATCAACCATAATTAGCCAACTTTTTTAGTTGTTTTTTTCAACATTGGTGCTAAATATTTTCCCGTGTAACTATTGCTAATTTTTGCAATTTGCTCTGGGGTTCCTTGTGCAACAACGGTTCCGCCTCTGAAACCACCTTCAGGACCCATATCAATTACCCAGTCAGAATTTTTTATCACATCCAAATTATGTTCAATGACAATTACAGTATTTCCAGAATCTACTAATCGTTCCAGAACAAGTAGTAATTTTCTAACGTCTTCAAAATGAAGCCCAGTTGTTGGTTCATCCAAAACATAAATGGTTCTTCCCGTACTTCTTCTTTGAAGCTCAGTAGCAAGTTTTACTCTTTGTGCTTCACCACCAGAAAGAGTTGGAGCAGATTGACCTAAACGAACATAGCCAAGGCCTACATCTACTAACGTTTTTAGATTTCTAGCAATAGCAGGAACTGATTCAAAAAATTGTAAAGCTTCTTCAATTGGCATATTCAAAACATCACTTATGGTTTTACCTTTGTAATGGACTTCTAAAGTATCTCTGTTGTATCTAGCCCCTTCGCAAACTTCACATGGAACATAAACATCTGGCAAAAAGTTCATTTCGATTTGAATAGTTCCATCACCTGAGCATGATTCACATCTTCCACCTTTAACGTTGAAACTAAATCTTCCAGGCTGATAACCTCTAATTTTTGCCTCTGTAGTCTCGGCGAAAAGTTTTCTTATGTTGTCAAAAACGCCTGTATATGTAGCTGGATTACTTCTTGGTGTTCTACCAATTGGGCTTTGATCTACGTGTACGACTTTGTCTAAAAGTTTTATGCCTTCTACTTTTTTGTGTTTTCCTGGAACAATGCGTGCTTGATGAAGATCTCGTGCTAGAGATGAATACAAAATATCGTTAACTAAGGTTGATTTTCCTGAACCACTTACCCCTGTTACTGCAACAAAAACTCCTAGTGGAAACTCAACACTTATTTTCTTTAAATTATTTTCCTCTGCCTCGATAACTTTAATAATTCTTGTTGGATCTATTTTTCGTCTATTTTTGGGTATTACAACTTCTTTACGACCTGAAATATAGTCCCCAGTTATAGATTTTTTATTCTTTTCTAAATCTTGAACTGTTCCTGATGAAACAACAAAACCACCATGTTCTCCAGCACCTGGTCCAATGTCTACCACCCAATCTGCTGCTCTAATTGTTTCTTCGTCATGTTCAACCACGATTAAAGTGTTACCAAGATTTCGTAAACGAATTAAAGTATCAATTAATTTCTTATTATCTCTTTGATGAAGACCAATGCTTGGTTCATCAAGGACATATAAAACTCCAACTAAACCAGACCCAATTTGAGTAGCCAAACGGATTCTTTGAGCTTCCCCACCTGATAATGTTCCAGCTGCTCTATCCAAACTCAAGTAATCAAGTCCAACATCAAGTAAAAACTGTAATCTCTCTAATACTTCTTTTAACACTCTCTGGGCGATAACCATTTCTCTTGTTCCAAGTTTTAACTCAGAAATAAATTTAGTTATTTCACCTATCGACATTGAACTTAATTCAGCAATATTTCGATTACCAATTTTTACTGCTAAAGAAACAGGTTTTAATCTTGCACCTTTACAACTCTTGCAAGGCTTTTGTCGCATATAACCTTCAAGATGCTCCCTAGCAGCATCTGAATCTGATTTTTCATGTCGCCATTGAATATTTTCTATGACACCTTCAAACTCAGTCCAATAAGAGCGTTGTCTTCCATAAGAATTTTTGTATTTAACATTTATGTTGCTTTCATATCCATAAAGAAGTGCATCTCTTACTTTTTCAGAAAGTTTTCTATATGGAGTATCCAAACTAAATTTCAAATCTTTTGCCACAGCTTCTAATAATCGTGCCCAATATCCATCTGCAGACGAATTGGCCCATGGGGCTATTGCTCCTTCAGAAATTGATAAATCTTTATTTGGAATTACTAATTCTTCATCTACTTCAAGATGACTTCCCAAACCACTACATTCAGGACATGCGCCAAAGGGTGAGTTGAAGGAAAAACTTCTTGGTTCTAATTGATCAAAAGAAATACCACACTTTGTGCATGCAAGATGTTCTGAATAAACTCTTTCTTTATTTTTTGATTTAGCATCTTCGTCAACAAAATCTAAAATTACTGTTCCATTAGCAAGTTTCAAAGCAGTTTCAACTGAATCAGTAATTCTTTGTCTAGATTCAGCCTTGACACTCAAGCGATCAACAACAACTTCAATATTATGTTTTTCTTGTTTTTTTAATGTTGGAACTTCAGTTAATGGATAAGTTGTGCCATCGACTCTTGCTCTAGAAAAACCTTGAGTCTGTAGTTCTTTGAATAAATCTTGATATTCGCCTTTTCTTCCAGAAATAACAGGTGCCAAGACTTGAAATTTCGTTCCAGAATTTAATTCCAAAACCTGATCCACAATTTGTTGTGGGCTTTGACGATGAATTACATCACCACATTTTGGGCAATGAGGAGTGCCAGCTCTTGCGAATAGAAGTCTTAAATAATCATGAACTTCAGTGATGGTTCCTACTGTCGAACGAGGATTTCTATTTGTCGATTTCTGATCAATTGATACAGCAGGTGAAAGGCCTTCTATAAAATCAACATCTGGTTTGTCCATCTGACCAAGAAATTGTCTTGCATAAGCAGAAAGACTTTCAACATAACGACGTTGACCTTCAGCAAATATGGTGTCGAAAGCAAGAGATGATTTTCCTGAACCTGATAAACCAGTAAAAACTATTAGTGAATCTCTAGGTAGTTCAAGAGAAACATCTTTAAGATTGTGCTCTCGAGCGCCTCTAACAATTAATTTATCGGCAACTAAAGTGCCATGGCGCTTTGTTTCGGTCTTTGAATTAGTCGAACTCACCTAGTAAACACTAATACTGAAATCAAATTCTTGCTTACTCAACTCCAGGATGATCTCTCTTAATATCAGCAATGGCTGAACCAGAATTATCACTTCCCGGTCGATGAGCAAGTTCTGGATGTAATTTAGTTTGACGAAGTGAGGCAAGCACAGTAATAGCAAGAATTGAAATAATCACTGCTAAAGAAACAGGTGTTGATATTTCAGGAGCAGATTTAAAGCCGTTTTCATGAGCGGCGTGAAGAATTAGTTTCACACCAATAAAACCTAAAATGGCTGCAAGTCCGTAAGACAAATAAATTAATCGATCAAGTAATCCATCAAGCATGAAATAAAGTTGTCTTAGTCCCATTAGTGCAAAAGCATTTGCTGTAAAAACAATATATGGATCTTGGGTTAAACCAAAAATTGCAGGTATTGAATCAAGTGCAAACAAAATATCTGTAGTAAAAATTGCAATCATCACGATAAATAAAGGAGTGAAATATTTCTTTCCATTTATTTTTACTCTAAATGCACCTTCATGATATTTAGGGGTAACCGGCAAATATTTTTCTGCTAATATTAATACTTTATTCTTAGTTGGATCTGTTTCAGTTCCTTCATTAGAAGTTAATTTATAAGCTGTATAAATCAGAAAAGCACCAAAAATAAAGAAAATCCAAGAAAATCTTGCAATTGCAGCTGCACCTACGATTATGAACAAAAATCTTAAAACTAAAGCTCCGATAATTCCGATTTGTAAAACTTCTTGTTGATAAATAGCTGGAACAGCAAAAGCAGTCAAAATAATTACAAAAACGAATAAATTATCAACACTTAAACTATATTCAGTGATCCAACCTGCAAAGAATTCAAATCCTGCATCTGGTCCTTTAATAGCCCAGAGTCCTAAACCAAACAAAATTGCAGCAAAAACATAAACGATTACCCAAATTGAGGCTTCTTTAAATTTAACTACGTGAGGATGTTTTTTGGCATACAAAAATTCAGCTGTATAAACGGCTAAAAAACCTAAAATTGTGATAACCCATACCCATAACGGCTCTTCCATATGTTGATAACTTATCGGATTTAGGCGTGACCGGCTGCAACCATCTGGCGTAATTCTTTTTTAAGTTCATGAATTTCGTCTCGATAACGTGCCGCTAACTCGAAATTTAATTCAGAAGCTGCCAATTTCATCTGAGCAGTCAATTCGGTGATTAATTCTGCTAAATCTTGGGCAGGTGCTTTACTTGAACCTTTTTCTTTTCTTAGTCTTTTGATATTTAATGCTTCTTCAAGTATCTCTTCCGTATCAGAATCTTCTTTAATAATCGAATCATTTATATCTGAAATCTTTTTACGCAGAGGTTTTGGATCAATTCCATTTTCTTTGTTATAAGCAATCTGCTTTTCTCTTCTTCGATTTGTCTCTTCAATTGCCTTTTTCATTGATTTAGTAATCGTGTCTGCATACATAATCACTTGACCGTCAATGTTTCTTGCTGCCCTACCAATAGTTTGAATTAACGATTTTTCAGAACGTAAAAAACCTTCTTTATCTGCATCAAGAATCGCAACTAAAGAAACTTCCGGTAAATCTAGACCTTCTCTTAGTAGGTTAATTCCCACTAAACAATCAAATTCACCACTTCTAAGTCCTCTTAATAGCTCAACTCTTTTTAAAGTGTCTATTTCTGAGTGCAAATATCTAACTCTCATGTCTTTTTCTAAGAAATAATCTGTTAAATCTTCCGCCATTTTCTTGGTAAGTGTTGTAACGAGCACTCTTTCATTTTTTTCTGCCCTTATTTTTACTTCGTGTAGCAAATCATCGATTTGACCTTTTGTTGGTTTAACCCTAATTTCTGGATCAACAAGTCCAGTAGGTCTAATTACTTGCTCAACAACAGATTCAACTTTTCCAAGTTCGTATGGACCCGGAGTTGCAGAAAGATAAACAGTTTGACCAATTCTTTCTTGAAATTCATTAAATTTTAAAGGTCTATTATCTAAAGCACTTGGAAGGCGAAATCCATATTCAACTAATGTTCTTTTTCTTGAAGCATCACCTTCATACATGCCACCGATTTGTGGAACTGTCACGTGAGATTCATCAATTACTAGCAAAAAATCTTCTGGGAAATAATCTAGTAAACAATTAGGAGCACTTCCTGCAGGTCGATCATCAAAATATCTTGAATAATTTTCAATTCCAGAACAAAAACCTAACTCTCTAATCATTTCTAAATCAAATGCAGTTCGCATTTTTATTCTTTGTGCTTCAAGTAATTTATTCTGACTTTCTAGCTCTTGAACTCTATGCATAAGTTCAACTTCAATTTGAGAAAGCGCCTTTGCAGTTTGTTCAGGACTTGCCACATAATGTGTGGCAGGAAAAATAAATATTTCTTCATCATCTGTGAGGATTTCACCTGTAACAGGATGTAAAGTCATTATTTTTTCTATTTCATCACCAAACATCTCAATTCTTACAGGATGTTCTTCATATGCTGGATATATTTCTAAAGTATCTCCCCTGACGCGAAATGTTCCTCTTTCAAATGAAAAATCATTTCGAGAGTATTGGATACTAACGAGTTTTCTTAATAAAGTATCTCTGGAAAAATCTTCATTTTTTCTGATTCGAATTGCCTGTTTAACATATTCTTCTGGAGTTCCTAAACCATAAATACAAGAAACTGTTGCCACTACGACTACATCTCGCCTTGTTAATAGTGCTGAAGTAGCTGAGTGACGAAGTCTTTCAACTTCTTCGTTAATGCTTGAGTCTTTTTCAATGAAAGTATCGGTTTGAGGCACATAAGCTTCTGGTTGGTAATAGTCGTAGTAGGAAACAAAATATTCCACAGCATTATTAGGAAGCATTTCTCTTAATTCATTGGTTAATTGTGCCGCTAATGTTTTATTTGGTTCAATAATTAATGTAGGTCGCTGAACTCTTTCGATAAGCCAAGCTGTGGTGGCTGATTTTCCAGTACCAGTAGCACCAAGTAGCACAATATCTTTTTCACCTTTTTTAAGTCTTTTCTCTAATTCATCAATCGCTTGAGGCTGATCTCCAGCAGGAGAAAACTCTGAAATAACTTTAAAAGGAGCAACAGTTCTGATTAAATCACTTTTAGGTCGCATTTATGACTTAAATTTTCTTTCTAAAAGGGCTTGCCAAACTTTTGCTACATCTGCTTCTAATTGTTCAATGTTTCCATCATTAGTGATCAGAAAATCTGCTGAAGATTTTCTTGCTTCATCACTTACTTGCAAGCTCATTCGCTTTTTGGCTTCTGGTTCGCTAATTCCTCGTTTTTGAAGTCTATTTATTCTATTTTTTTCACTCGATATCACAACCACAAGAAAATCAAACATTTTTTCCATTTTTTTCTCAAGCAATAATGGCACTTCGTTGACTACAATTGTTTCTTGGGTCTGAGATTCAATCAATTCGTTTGTTTTATTTCTAACTAATGGATGAATTATTTCTTCGAGATCTTTTAAAGAATTTTGATCATTGAAAACAATTTGTGCTAATTTTTGACGATCAATACTTCCATTTTCTTGCAAGATTTGATTGCCAAATCTAGACAACACTTTTTGAAAACCAGGTGTGTTTGGTTCAATGACTTGTCGTGCTAATTCATCTGAACGGATTACTACTGCACCCAATTTTGAGAACATGTCAGCAACGGTGCTTTTACCAGCACCGATGCCGCCTGTTAATCCAACTTTCATGTTGGCTTAATCTCGATACTTAGTTGTTGGAATCTAGTTTGTCACTTAATTTTGCAAGTTCAGGATTAGCTTTTTTTTGATCTTGTTCTGCTTGCCATTTTGCAAGAGCTTCAGAATATTGCTTTTCCCATTCCTTCTTTTGATCTTCAAAACCAGATTTCCATTCACCAGTTTCTGGATTAAATCCTTCTGGGCCAATGTATTTTCCTGTTTCATCAAAGGCAGGTGCCATTCCATATTGATATGGATCAAATGCAGCTCTTGCTTCACCTGATTCACTTGCTTGCTTGACTGACAAAGAAATTCTTCTTCTTTCAAGATCAATGTCAATGATTTTCACATTCACATCTTGATTAACTTGTACAACTTGTTCTGGGATTTCAACTTGACTATCTGAAAGTTCAGAAATGTGAACTAAACCTTCAATACCATCGGCAACTCTGATAAAGGCACCGAATGGAACAAGTTTGGTAACTTTACCTGGAACAACTTGGTTAATTTTGTGTGATCTAGAGAATTGTTGCCATGGATCTTCTTGAGTTGATTTAAGAGATAAAGAAACTCTTTCTCTTTCCATATCAACTTCTAAAACTTCCACTGTTACTTCTTGACCAACTTGAACAACCTCTGATGGGTGTTCAATGTGTTTCCAAGAAAGTTCAGAAACGTGAACAAGTCCATCAACTCCACCTAAATCAACGAATGCACCGAAATTAACAATGCTTGAAATTTGTCCGGTACGAATTTGACCTTTTTGTAATTGATTTAAGAATGTAGAACGAACAGCTGATTGTGTTTGTTCTAACCAAGCTCTTCTAGACAAAACCACATTGTTTCGATTTTTATCTAATTCAATAATTTTCGCTTCAATATCTTTACCGATATAAGGAGAAAGATCTCTTACTCTTCTCATTTCAACTAAAGATGCTGGTAAGAATCCTCTTAAACCGATATCAACAATCAAGCCACCTTTAACAACTTCAATGACATGACCTTTAACAAAACCATCTTCATTTTTAATTTTTTCAATATCTCCCCATGCTCTTTCATATTGAGCACGTTTCTTTGAAAGAATTAAACGACCTTCTTTATCTTCTTTCTGTAAAACTAAAGCCTCAATTCGATCACCTGGTTTAACAATTTCACCTGGATCAATGTCATGTTTAATTGATAATTCTCTTGAAGGAATTACACCTTCAGTTTTATAACCGATATCTAATAGAACTTCGTCTCTATCAATTTTTACAACAGTTCCTGAGACTAAATCTCCATCATTAAAATATTTGATTGTTTGATCAATTGCTTTTAATAGTTCTTCTTGATTTCCTACATCGTTTATTGCAACTTGCGGACTTGCGGTAGTAGTTGTGGACATGTACTTCTTCTCTTATATGACCTGGACCTTCCAGGACATATAAAGATTAGTTGTTGACCAAAAATCACTTGCAAAGTGGTTAGTGTGCAGCCTGATCCCACGAAGAACCAACACCTATGGAGACATCTAAAGGAACTAACAGATCTGCGGCTTTGCCCATTTCTGTTTTGACCAGTGTTTTCACTGTTTCCAACTCTTTTGGCCAAACTTCGATCACTAATTCATCGTGAACTTGTAACAAAATTCTTGATTTCAAATCATTTCCTTTTAACACCTTGTCAACTTTTAACATGGCACTTTTGACAATGTCAGCTGCTGATCCTTGAATTGGTGCATTCAAAGCCATCCGCTCTGCCATATCTCTTCTTTGTCTATCCGTGCTGGTTAGATCTGGGAAATATCTTCTTCTTCCCATAATTGTTTCAGTGAATCCATTTTTACGTGCTTCTTCAACAACAGTTGCTAAATAATCTCTTACTCCACCAAATCTTTTAAAATACTCATCCATTAATTTACTTGCCTGACTTACTTCGATATCTAAAGATTTACTTAAACCATAGGCGCCCATTCCATATGCAAGTCCATATGAAATAGCTTTAATTTGTCTTCGAAGTTCTTCATTTACTTGATTTGGTTTTACTCCAAATACAAGGGCAGCAGAAGTTGTGTGTAAATCCTCACCTGATTTAAAAGCGTTTATCAATCCTGGATCTTTGGAAAGATGAGCCATAATTCTCATTTCAATTTGGCTATAGTCAGCTGTTAAAAGACATTCATAGTTTTTTGCATTAATAAAGCAATCTCTGATTCTTTTTCCTTGATCAGTTCTTATTGGAATATTTTGTAAATTTGGCTCAGTGCTCGAAAGTCTTCCAGTTGAGGTAATTGTTTGATTGAAAGTGGTATGAATTCTTGATTCTTTATCAACCAGTGGAATTAAAGATGCTGCAACTTGTTTCAATTTTGTTATATCTCGCCATTTAAGAATCAATGACAACAAAGGATCTTTGGTACTTGCAAATAATTCCTCTAAAGCAGTTGCATCTGTGGTATAGCCAGTTTTTGTTTTTTTGGTTTTTGGTAATTTTCTTTCGTCGAATAAAACAGTTTGTAATTGTTTTGGTGAGGCTAAATTAAATTCATGACCCACTATTTTAAAAGAATCTTTTTCGTATCCATTAGCAATTTTTTCAAATTCAACTTGCAAAGAATTTAATTTCTTTAAATCAACAGCAATACCTGCATCTTCCATCTCAGAAAGTAATTTTGCTAATGGTAGTTCTAAATCAAAAAATAACTTTTCTAAGTTTTGTTCTTGTAATTTTTGAGAAATATTTTTTGAAATCAAATAAATGGCTTGGGCTCTAATACCAAGTGCTTCTAAATCTGAATCTGTATCAAAACTAAGTTGTCCACTAGATTCACTGCTTTGTCCAGGAGAGAAACCTAAAACTCTGATACAAATATCTTCTAAATCATAACTTCTAAGACCAGGATTAACTAAATAGGAACTTATTTCAATATCATCAAATATTCCATTTAATTCAATATTTAAAAATCTACTAACATGGTAGAAATCTTTTGAACCATGAACTGTTTTTAGTTTATTTTTATCTTGCAACCAATCAATAAACAAATCTCTATCTTTAGAATCCATTTCATCGTGAGAAAATGCTAATAATTCTGTATCGTTTGCCAGTCCCCATTTAATATTAGAAATTTCTTGAAATTGACCATTAAAATCTAATTCTAGAGCAATTGAATCTTTAGCATTTCTTTCTAGAAATTCTTTTAAAACCCCTTTTGTGTATTTTGTGCTCTTGGTTTTTACAGAAGGTTTATTTTTTTCAATGTTTGAGCTTGAATTTTTACCTAAAACTCGCTCTTTTAAAGATTTAAACTCTAATTCAGTAAATACTTTATTGACTTCATTTTCATCTATTTTTTGCATGACTAAATCAGCAATTTCTTTATCAAGTTTTACATCTTGAATTAATTGCGTCATTTTCCTGTTTAGTCTTACTTGATCTAAATTTTGTCTTAAAGACTCTCCAACTTTTCCTGAAATTTCTGAAGCATGTTTAATTAGTTCATCCAAATTTCCATATTCTTTTATCCACTTAACTGCGGTTTTTTCTCCAACACTTGGAATTGAAGGCAAATTATCTGATGGATCTCCCCTTAAAGCTGCAAAATCTGGATACTGCTCTGGAGTTAATTCATATTTTTCTTTAACAGCATCTGGAGTCATTCTTGCAATATCACTAACTCCTTTTCTTGCATATAAAACAGTGATGTCTTTATTCACTAACTGGAAAGTATCTCTATCTCCTGTCAATATTGAAACTCTCATTTCATTTTTTTCACCTAGTTTTGCCAAAGTCGCAATAATGTCATCTGCTTCAAAACCTTCAACTTGTAAACCAGGAATTTTTAAAGCACCAATTACTTGATGAATCAAAGGTAGTTGAGATTTAAATTCATCAGGAGTTTTTGCTCTATTGGCTTTGTATTCTGAAAATAATTCTTTTCGAAAAGTATTTCTAGAAACATCAAATGCAATTGCGATATGGGTTGGTTTTTCATCTTTTATGGCATTAATCAACATGGAAGTAAAACCATAAACAGCATTAGTCGGCTGACCTGAACTAGTTGCAAAACTTTCTAATGGAAGTGCATAAAAAGCTCTATAGGCTAAAGAATGACCATCAACTAATAGAAGATGTTTGGGGTCAGATTTTTCGACCATGTGTTCAGATCCTAGGCTTTTGATATGAATAATCAGAATAGCGCTTCTGAGGCAAAATCACGCCAAGACATAAAAATGTCAGATTTAAGTCCTGAAGAATTAAAAAATGCATTGAATGAATATGGACTAGGCGAATTGGCAGAAAGAATGGGAATCAAACTAACTATGGTTAGTGCTGAAAAAACTGTTGGCACAATGCCCGTTCAAGGAAATCGTCAACCACTTGGATTATTAAACGGTGGAGCCAATGCAATTCTTGCAGAGACCCTAGGTTCAATTGCTGCAAATGTTGCAGCATATCCAGATCGAGTAGCAGTTGGAGTAGATATAAACGTTACACATTTAAAGGGTGTTAAAGACGGATTGGTAACAGGTATTGCCACAGCAAATCACTTAGGTAAGTCAACTGGAAATTACACAATAGATATTTTTAATGATAAAAATGAAAAAACTGCAACAGCAAGATTAAGTCTATTTTTTAGAGAAAAGACTAAATAATTGTTGGGCCTTGGAACAATAATCAATTTTTTAGCAATTATTGCGGGTGCATTAATTGGAACCCTGCTAGGTGATCGCTTAAAAAATAAAACAAGAGATTTGGTTACAGATGCTCTAGGTTTAGTAACTTTATTAATTGCTGGACTTTCTGTAATTGACATAACTAATCCAAAACTGACTGAAACTTTGGGTTCTGGGATCGGAGTTTTAATAGTTTTAGCTGCATTAATTGTTGGTGGAATTCTTGGTTCCTATTGGAAACTAGAAGATAGATTTGAAAATATTGGAAAAAAACTAAAGAAATCTTTGCGCAAAAGAATTAAATCAGATAAAGGTAATTTTGTAGAAGGTTTTGTGAGTGCTTCTTTAGTTTTCGTAGTTGGACCTCTAGCAATTTTAGGGTCAATTTCAGATGGGTTAGGAAAAGGAATTGAACAACTAGCTTTAAAGTCTGCTTTAGATTTTTTCGCATCAATTGCATTTGCCGCATCCCTTGGAATCGGTGTTGCTTTTTCTGCATTAGCGGTTGGAATTTATCAAGGTTTGTTTACTTTACTTGGATATTTTCTAGGTGATGTTTTAAATGAAGCCCAAGTCCTTGCTTTAACTGCAACAGGTGGGTTACTTCTTGTCGGAGTTAGTTTTAGATTGCTTAAAATTAAACAAGTACCCGTAGCAAATTTATTACCAGCTCTATTTTTTGCACCCGTTTTTGTTTATTTGGTTATCTTAATTAGATAACACGACACAAAATTCGTTATCTTCAGTATCTTTCATACGAATCCAACTTGTTCCCTGCTCATTTATTGGCTCTAAATCGATTCTCTTTGCACCAAGCGTTTCTAGTCTGGCAACTTCTTTTTCAATATCATC
>JACCED010630651.1_pt1 | contig 15975 bp, 15 predicted proteins | sample 7455021 | NCBI WGS metagenome assembly JACCED01 (sample SAMN15323456, study PRJNA562643) | freshwater metagenome | isolation source: river surface water | place: USA:Blue River Watershed | collected 2017-08-19 | reverse complement strand
TTGGGACCGCCAATTCATGCCGTGGTAGTTCTCTGGGTAGAGCACCGGATTGTCTATCCGACTCAGGCGGGTTCGATTCCCGTCCACGGCGCCAAGTTGTGTTGCAACTAATCTCAGGGAGTGTACGTTAGCCTGAGTTAAAATGAAAAAAATCGGCGCCAAATTCTGGCCTCAAAGTGTTCATGGACGCACGTAGCACTGTCACTGTCGAAGAAGGGGATCGTTACCCCTTGAGACCGCCAGAAATTCTGGCCAGAAGAAAACTGCCTAGACTGGGGGACACAGGAGTTAGGTAGCAACGAGAGCGGTAAAAGCCCGAACCGAGTCCACTATATAAAAACACACTTAGGCCGGAGTTGATCGAAGGTTCCACGGGTGGGCTACGACTGAGAGCGTAGGTAGTGTGTTTCTATATGGTATAACCAAAAAGTTTTTGCGCTAGTGTAATGGTAGCACAGGAAGTCCGAGACACGCAAGTGGAGTAGGCATCCAAAAGCCAAGATGTGGTTCGATTCCACAACGCAATCTAAGTTTTGCAGTAATGGAGGGGTAGGCGGCATGTCCGCTGTATACTAGTTTCCCGCGGTGGTTCGAGTCCACCGGCTGCACCAAGTTTTGCAAGTGTCAGCAAGAGAAAGTCACGCTATCTAGGTAAGTTCGAACTACCGAAATAGTAGAAGGTGACGGGTTCAACTCCCGGGGGATCGGAAGATCCCTGCAGATTGGTTGCTAACTGGACCGGTATCCCAAGTGACGAATCTTGACCCAGCCGGCTTAATTACATGGGAAAATGGTAGCGATGAGAGGGACGCTACAACTTGCAAATTCATTCTCAGGTTTGATCAGAATTGGATCAACCTTAAATTCTTTTTCAGTGGTGTATGAGTAAGTGAACTGATCTTTAGTGTCACACAACATATACAATACTAAAAAAGGTTTTGTATCCATATAGTATTTAATTGCCTACGACCATAAATACATGTGTACGGAGGTCGTCCATGACAAAAGCAAATTGCAAAAATTGCGAGAAAGATTTTAGTTTTAAGATAGGAAGTAGTACCGGCAAGTATTGTTGTCTAGACTGTACTAAGGCAGGACAAGCAAAAGAGCGCAGGACCAACTTCTTAGAAGGTAACATGGTCAACCGCGGGCTTATGAAAAAGCATATGGTTGATATATATGGTTGGAAATGTATGTGTTGTGAAAATACTGAGTGGTTAGGTGATCCTATTCCACTCGAGTTAGATCACATAGATGGAAATGCAGGCGACAACAGACCAAAAAATTTAAGGTTGTTGTGCCCAAATTGCCATGCTAAAACACCTACACACAAAGCAAAAAATAAAGGCAATGGACGCGGGAGTCGCGGCTTGCCCTGGTATTAATGGCTCTATAGTTAAATGGTATAACGGACGCTTGATAAGCGTTTATTCTAAGTTCAATTCTTGGTGGAGCCACCAAAATTTCTTGACAGATAAAGATTTGTCATATATAATATAGAATATTCCAGTGTAGCACAGCGGTAGTGCAGTTGACTGTTAATCAATTGGTCGTAGGTTCGATCCCTGCCACTGGAGCCAATTTATGCGGGTAAGCCTAAGGTGGGACGCCGGCCTTCCAAGCCGCGCTGAGTGGAGTTCGACTCTCCCTACCCGCTCCATAAACCTGCGTTAACTCAGCATTACAGAGTTAGGTTATAGTTGAAGTCCTTAATATCAACTTGGTACATACGAACTTGACCACACGACTCAACTTCAGGGTACGGAAACAATCGTAGGTGAGGAACGCTAACCTTTTCCCAGAAGAAAAAAATACGTAGACAGGGTAGGCAACTCTGTCTAGGGGCTCATGTGGTGTGAGTAGCCTAGACACTATATTGAAACTCATTGACAGGGAGTGGAAGTAATTATCCATTATGATCTGCTTGCGAGACCGCGCTAGAGGATGGGAAGATTGTTACCTACCCCAAAAGCGTTTAAACAATCTGGGTTCAGTGCGTTTCAATATGGTTAATGTTATCTGCAGGTAGCAACCATGCTGGGGAGTAATTAACCTCAGGAACTCGCGGTGATGGAATGGTATACATGGGTCCATTATGGGGCCTGGGGAAATAGACGCCCTGTGCAGGTTCGAGTCCTGCCCGCAATGAGTTTGCATATAAAAACACATTACTAAGAGTCCGGGTTCATAGCGTGGCATAGTGTGTTTCTATGTGATATAAACTTTATACACATGACAATTCGTTGTCAGCAAGAGAAAGACACGCTAGGGAGGCTTCTTCGAAGGGCCAAACTAGTAAAAGGTGGCGGGTTCGATGCCCGACGGATCGGAAGATCCGGGTACATGGTGGCGTACTATCTGGTCCGGTATCCCAAGTGACGTACCGAGTCCTAGCCCGGGCTTTATGCAAATAGGTGAATGGTATCTATAACGATGGTGATACAAACAAGTTGTCAGTTGTATAATGTTTATGTTCCTCCGGTATGGAGCATACAGCGAGCTCTCAGTGACTCTGCAAGGTGAAATAGTAGATGATCAAACAGACTGCCTTGGTCGGCGGTAATGTGTGATTCTAAACGTTTCGTAACTCCTGACAATAGGCCTAACCAGCCGTACGATAAGGAAGACTTGTAACGCTCTCGTTAGTATAAGCGTGGTGAAAATCCACAAGGAACGCCAAATTTGTTTTCCAAAAAGTGTTGACAAACAAAAAAATGTTTGCTACAATAGATACATGTTAAGAAATTAACAAAACAGAAAAGTTGTTCGCTGTAAAGAAAACACTTCTGCTAGTCCTGAAAATTTGCGGTAATGATTATAATCCGCGAGCATGGACCGATTAATTTTGTTCTTTAAAAATTTTACAATGTCTTTACATTGTTGAGCATACTGTGATTAGCTGTAGGGGGATGACCGATACCTACAATGCGTGGTCCAGGCAGTATGTTCAACAATGTAAAGAATTCAAGGGGTGCTTAAACTCCTGTAGCGTATGGTTCGCCCAGCGTTACGAAGAATAACTGTGGTGACACAGCCAAAGGATGTATGCCTACATAAGTCCGCTAGTAATAGTTCGTTTAAGCAAGCCTGCTCAGCATCGTGAGGTGCCCATTACTGATAAGACCGGTGGTGGTAACAGGGACGCTAAGTGTAGTGGAAAGAACTTTTGCTTACAAGCCCGCAAGGGGAACTTGAGTAGAAGGAAAGTAACAGGTGGTGCTGACTTCACTACGAAACCAACTTGGTTATCTGGTATGAGAAAGGGTAGTGTACAGGTTCGAGGGGTTGCACCTAAGAGCTCGTATGCAGTTTGAGTGGTAAGTGGAGGTACGCGAAAGCCGAGACCCGACACATATCGCAAAAGACGACTGAGTAGTCCGCAAGACAAAAGGTACGTGGTGAGTTGTATTATGCAGTCCAAAAGATTGTGTAGCAACTGAGGCAGCTCATCGCAGTAGGTTGATATAACTCAATGGTAGAGTGATTTCCTTTTAAGAAATATGCTGTTGGTTCAACTCCAACTATCTAACAAAAACGCAAAGTCTGCCTCGGTTGTATGTGAAAAGCATCTAATGCTTGACACGTAAGTGAATCAAGTCCATCGTAGCTCGCAAGGTGAAAGTGGTTTGTACTAGAAGTTTCGTAGTTCGCAAGACTTAATGGCTCGCAAGGTCAACGGGAAAGAAGGTACAGAGTAACATGCAACGACAAGTCTACTGCCTGACTTTAAAAACGGCGATGCTGGTAGCAGACTAGGTTACATAGTAAAATATGGACTTAGTGGATGTCGAGAGAAGCTATACTCGCAAGGTGTAGTATAATGCTCGAGGTGTTATCAGCTTAAGGTGTAATCTCAACCTTAGGCACTATTATAAAACACATTACGGTTCGAAACAAACTGTCCGGACGGAATCAGTAGAATCCTAGTGTGTTTCATAATAGTATGTTTGCGGATGTACTATACGGTGTGTTCAGCATCGTGAGAGGCAAAAGTTAGCTACAAGCTGAGAAGCGTTTACAGTGTATGTTTTGAGACCGCCACGTCTTATCTGGTACTCCAGACGGTGCTCAAAACTATCAACACAGTAGAGATAAGCAGGATCGGATGGGAATTGATCACCTTGGGGGTCCTAGTCAGCCAAGTTGAAACGCTAACAACTGAACACTATTGTAAAACATATTCTAAAATCCCGAAACTTTCTAGCACGGTCCGGAACAAACTAGAAAGCAACGTAGTAGATACGGTAAGATCCGCAAGGGTGGGATAGTCGAACGTGAAAGCCGTTGCAGAGTATGTTTTACAATAGTAAGTTTTTGTTTAGTGATGCCTTTAGCGAGGGAGCCTAGTACAGACGGATCGTTCTTCGGTACTGTACGACGTGGTCACGCTACTGTAGAGTAAGAGAACGTGAGCGGTAGCCCACTAGACAAATCAATAATATGCACTGGTGATGGAATTGGTATACGTGTTGGTCTTAGAAGCCAAATTTTGTGGGTTCGAGTCCCACCCGGTGCACCAAAGTTTATGGTCGGGTACCAGAGTGTTTAATGGCTCCGGTTGCAACCCGGTTGATTCGTAGGTTAAAATCCTACCCCGACCTCCATATATAGGAACCGTTATGCAAGTCACAGAAGATCAATTTAGATTTGAGTGGTTTTCCGGCACAGGCAAAGGTGGACAGCATCGCAACAAGCATCAAAACTGTTGCCGTTGTATTCATGAGCCTACTGGAATTACTGCTAACGGCACTAATAGTCGTAGCCGTGAAGATAATCGACTAGCGGCATACAATACATGTCGCGCTAGGGTAGCGGCACATTTTCATAAAGACAAGGAACGCAACCTTGCAGGAGATGAGCGCATTAGAACCTATCACGAATGCGACAACCGCGTAGTAGATCATGCTAGCGGTTACGTAGATACATACACAAATGTCATTGTCAAGGGTAATGCTGAAGATGTTATTTCAGCAAGAGCGAAAGCAACAAGATAAGAGTTATATTATGCTAAGTCACAAGAAAATTTTACTAGAACACCAAATCAAAAAAGCAAAACAAGATGTAGCCAACATGCACCTTGGCATTCTTGTCAGTGGAAATAGCCTTGACTGCAATGACTTCCGACAAGCAACTGCAAAAGTTACCGATCTTGAAGCAGAATTAGAAAACGTTAATACTCTTATTAGCGAAGGTGTTGAATAAATAAAGACGCAGAGTGTTAGAAGCGGTATCTGGCAAGGCTCATAACCTTGAGGTCGGGGGTTCGATTCCCTCCTCTGCAACCAATTCCAAAAGGCCCCTTAAGGGGCCTTTTTTGCGGGAACACTTTACTGATAGAAGGCACTAAGTACTGGAATGTTAATGCTATCAAAGAATCCAAAAGACGTAGTATTCTGGAACGCAGGGAGTAAGGCACCTACTCCAAGCAAGCCTGCTCCTAATGTGTTATTTAGAACCTTAGGCCCGTATAAACTTGCTCACACTTTACGCTCTAATAATTACACAGCACAGGTAATAGACTTTGCAACGTTAATGACAGAAGACGAACTATACAATTACACAGTAAAGTTTATTGACAACTCGACTGCATGCTTGGCCATTAGCACCACTTACATACTTGATTCGATTTCAAATTTTGAATTCGACAGTGTGCTTATCAATGTTATCAATCGAGTAGTTTCTGAGTATCCTAATCTACACTTAGTCTTTGGCGGCTACGGTATAGGGATGTTAAAAAGCCACCTGCACACAATTAACAAAAAACAAGTTACCTTTGTATCTCAGTATGGCGAAGACTTAATGCTCGAGTTAGTGCAATACTTTAAAGGCGACGGTCAAAGACCTAAGTTTTCATTGGAGTTTGACAGCACTGGCGATACTGTTATCCACCTCTACTCTACTGCATTGCAACCTAAATTTGATATACAAACTGATAGATTTAGGTTTTCTAAGGAAGATGCAATACAACCAAATGAAACTTTGCCATTGGAAATAAGTCGTGGTTGTATCTTTAAGTGCAAGTTTTGTAATCACTTGCTACTAGGCCGCGGAAAACTTGACTACCTAAGAGATTTTGAATTAGTTAAAGAGGAACTAATTTACAACTACGAAAACTGGGGTGTAACAAATTACTATATTGTATGCGACACTTTTAATGACACAGAAATCAAAATGAAAGCCTGGCATGACATGGTTATGTCATTGCCGTTTAAAATTAATTTTACAACTTATCTTCGAGCCGACTTGCTAGACAGATTCCCCGACGTACCTTATATGTTAAAAGAGTCTGGACTGTTGTCAACATATCATGGAATCGAAACATTAGGAGTTGAAGGATCGGTCGTTATTGGTAAAGGGTGGAGCGGCAAGAGTGCCCGCGAATACATTCCTCGACTTTATCATGATATCTGGGGTAAAGAAGTGCATCAAACTATTAGTTTGATTGCTGGATTACCGGGAGACACTCGCGAAATTTTACTTGACACAGCACATTGGTTCCGAGACAACAATCTTTATCATGTTGCATGGCACACACTTGGGCTAGCAACAAATTTAACTTCTAAGAATGCTAGCGAGTTTGAAAGAAATTCTGAAAAATACGGATATACACTAAACAGGAACATGTCTGACATTGATGATTGGCGTTGGCAAACCAGTTACTGGAACAACATAGAAGTAAACCAATACCTACAAGACACGTTACTTCCAATCGTTGAACCAAATAACAGCAAGTTTGGTAGCTGGGGACTTTTACAGATGTTGCAATATAATATTGATAAACTATTCTTACGCAAAGAGAACCAACGTATGCTGGGACGTTTTATTAAACAAATGTCTGTTAAATGGTTTGATGGCTATAAGAGCTCACTGGCTACGCTATAAGTATCAATATGATTTACGGATTAGATGAAAACGAAAAGTTTTATGTAGAGTACACTAGCTGCGAGCGCCCCATTGGAAACGTTCGCCAGGAAATGGAACGGTGTTGCATTCGGCTAGCAAAAGAAGCGCAAACAAAAGTTCTCATTAGCTTAACTAGCGGATTAGACAGTCAAGTTCTATTGCATACATTTCAACAACTTGGCCTACCGCACGAATGTGCATTCATGTACCACCCTGGTTACAACGATGTTGAGTACAATAACATTAAGATCCTTGAAAAGAAATATGGATTCAAATGTATGATTGTTGAAATTGACCCAATCCCCCTTAAAGAAGAATTAGAATCTCTTGCGTATCAAACAGGCATTCCCGCCGAGCACCATTTAATGAAAAAGTTTCTAGCTCAGTTACCTGAGGATATGGACTTTTGCCAGGGAATTGAAAGTTTTGATTTTATCTTTCATAAGAATCGTGCATACTGTATGGAGTCCTGGACTGCAATTGAAGTTGCTAGTCAGCGGGCACTGAAACAAGTAGAACGATCAGGGAAGATTGTATGCATTGATCGTCGAGCACCATTCAATGAATTTGCACTAGCTTATTTGTCTGACCCGGTTGTTACTGGATACATCAATGGACTTCCTTATATTAAAGGAAATGGCCTAGTGGACAAAGATACCGGGGAAGCACCACCACTACTATTCTCTTGGGAATACTATGTTAAGCCTATCATTTATGGATACTACTGGGGACGCGAACTTGAAATGTTTCCAAAGTATGTAAGCTGCGAAAAGGTTGATTATATTATGAACCCAGGAGATACAAAGCTGCGACATAACTATAGAAACAAAGCAGTTTACATTCCAAGAGATGAGCTTATCGTCCACCTAAGTGACTGGGGCTCGGGAAAAACAAAAAGATATACACAGGTTGAAAGATGAGAATACACAATCCATACATTAATAAAAAACTGGGCTACTACATTTGCGATGGCTTAGAGTTTGACTCTAAAATTCGTGCATGCGTTTATGCTGTTGAGCATGTTAAGCCGGTGACTTGGGTCTTTAACAACGACGAGTTTAACAAATACAACTGGAGAGAAGAACCAGTTGAAACATTGGATCAACTATACGACCGCCGAGCACGTCAAATTCGCGAACAGTATGACTATGTTATTTTAAGTTACTCAGGTGGCGCCGATAGTCACAACATTTTAACTGCATTTGAGCGTCAAGGCTTGCATATTGACGAAATTGTTACCAATACAATGTCTAAAGCTGCTGGTAAAGCACTAACAGTTGATATTAACAACAGAGATGCATACAATGCACCAGAAGCAGAGCATGTATTTCAAACTCTACCACGTCTACGCGAAATATCAACTCGCATGCCTAAAACTAAAATTACAGTAATGGATTGCAGTGATGCACTCTTTACAGAATTGGAAACTGCCGGGGATGCAAGTTGGGTATTAAACAAGCGCGAAGGCCTAAACCCTGCAGGCATGACACGCTTTAACTATTTGCACTTTACAGAAATTCGCAAAAAGTTTGATAAAGATAAAAAGATCGCAATGGTAGTTGGTATTGAAAAGCCACGTACTTCTATTCATCGCGGCGAATTGCTTATGTCCTTTAGTGATCGTACTACCAATATGATTACAGTTGCAGAGCACTTGAAAGAGTACCCAAATGCAACAGTGGAGTTCTTTTACTGGTCACCTGATTGCGTAGAGCTAATGATCAAGCAAGGGCATGTTATTAAGAAGTTCCTAGAAACAAACACCCAATGGCAAACTCATTGGCAAGCTAAAGCCGTTACGCCAGACGTATACAGATTAGTGCATGATCCTTTACTTAGAAATATTCTTTATACAACTTGGAATCATGATTGGTTCCAAAGTAAAAAAGCGATCTATGACTGGCACAGCGAGTTTGACCAGTGGTTCTTGGATTTATATAAAGACACCAAAGCTGGACAAGTTTGGCTTGAGGGCATCAATTATGTAACTGAGAAACTAAGCCCGTTTACAAAAAAGTTAAATGACAATACTGTAGACGGATTGCAAGTAGTAACACACAACTACAACTTAGGCCCCATTACAAACTTAACAGCAGACAGTGTGTGGATTAGATAACCAATAAAAAACCCGGCTAAGCCGGGTTTTTGTTTAGTTGGTTTTAATATTGTTATTGAGAATAAAGTTTCTCAGTAGTACGTTATTATAAAGTCCCATTGAGATAGTTTTGCTATCAGTGCCAGCAACAGGGAATACTCCAGACTTCTTTAATTCCTCAATGAACGCAGGTTTTTGGAATGTGGCAGTTAGATCATTGATTAATAGTTGCTTTTCATTTGCATCCATCTTAGTACCGACAACCAAGCCTAAGTAACTTTGGAATGGAAACTCCTCGCCAAATACCTTTTTCCAAGTCGGTACACCTAAGTCTAGTTCGTGGCTGGACATTACAAAATGTAGTTTGTCGCTGGCAGTAACACCGCGAACAGTAGGGAAGTTTGCAAACATGCAGTCAATGTTACCTGCCATCATGTCTTGTACAGCAGCACTACCGCCTTTGCTGTATGGAATAACACGATGTGATGATTTTGTTTTCTTGATCAATACTTCAGTAGCCAAATGCTCACTGCTTCCATAACCAGCAACACCAAATGTTAAGCCAGACACTTTGCTTAGATCGGCAACAGTGTTGATATTTTTTGATTTGTTGCAGACAAGTGCGTTTGGCATAGCAGCAACAACACCAATTAGTTGCAAGTCACGGTTGACGTTATACTCTAAATTTTCTACCATGAGATCGTTGGTAACAAAGATTTGGCTCATAGTAGCCAATGACATTGCATTTCCAGCAACAACTTGTTTCATTGCAATACGACCACCAGCACCTGGTCTGTTTACAACTGGTAAACTGTGACGTTCCATATGTTTAGCAACAATGCGAGTGACAGTATCGCTTGGTCCGCCGGGTGCATGCGTTACGGTAAATTCAATGTTAGACTGGGCGTATGCACCAGTAACAGCAAGCGCACTAGCAGCAATAATGCCTTTAATAAATTTCATGCTAACTCCTTTAAAATAATAGCCGTCTACTTAGTAGGCTAACACAGCCGTCGCTTTGCCTTTTAAATATAGATATGAATAGACTATACCATATTCCAACTGTTGATTTAGAACCAACAGAAGCAGACCGAAACTGGGTGTTAGAAAATATTGCCCCGCGGTTGTATCCTGCGTTAAATGTTATCAAAGGGGCATTTGACCGAGTAGATTTGCCGCAGGCTGTATTTGAGCATTGGCCCCAACGAGCAGCAGTTGAAGCCCACTTCAAACAGTTAGGTTTAGGCATAAGAAGATTTGCTGGCTTTATTTCAAACAAAAATTTCAATCCAGTTATTCCGCACATAGATGCTTATACACGCGGCACGCCGATGATCGCAAGATTCAACATTGTTTATCAAGGACAAAGTCCGGTGACACTAAGCTGGTGGAATGAAGGAGTGGGACCTAAGATTGAAGAACGATCGCACACTGAATTACGTAACGGTGTAGAAAAAATTGCATACAGCTACAAAGCAAACACGGTAGATTGGCCAACACCTGATTACGTAGTTAATGATCCAGGTGCCGGGTGGAATCGTACAGACCTGGCCCACAGGGCTGACGGTCAAAACTGTAACGTCAACAGAATTATTATTACCACTGAAGTAGCAGATCAGATTTCATGGGACGAACTAGCTATTCGCTTGCAAGCAATCGGTTATTGATCGACGCTATTATCGACATTAGAAAATACAATGGGAAAGTGGCTTTTTATTGTTGATTTCTATGATATATACTTGTATACTTAAAACAAGTTAACGCAACGCCAAAGATGGGTTGCATCTTAACTCGCTTAACAAAAGGAGAACAAGTATGAAAACAGTAGGCGATAAACTAGAAGCCTTTGCCGTAACAGGCGTAAACCCAGGTAAGGACGATTTCTTTACCATTGATGAAAATTCATTTGCCGGTAAGTGGAAAGTCATTGTTTACTATCCAAAGGACTTTACATTTGTATGCCCAACAGAAATTGTTGCGTATGACAAACTAGCAAACGACTTTAAGGACCGTGATGCAGTATTGCTAACTGGTAGCACAGACAATGAGTTCTGCAAGCTAGCATGGCAGAAGGCACACCCAGACTTAGCAAAGATTACGCATATCCAGTTTGCAGACACAGCACGTGACGAGCGTAGCTTAATCAACCAACTTGGTGTATTCTACGCTCCAGCAGGTGCAGCACTTCGTGCAACATTTATTGTTGACCCTGAAGGTGTTATCCAGCACGTTACTGTTAACAACTTAAATGTTGGCCGTAGCCCAGATGAAACACTTCGAGTTCTTGACGCATTGCAAACAGGCGAATTGTGTGCATGCAACCGCTCAATTGGCGGCGAAACACTATAAGGTAAATTTATGACTGGGGAAGAGTTTGAAAAGAAAATTAGTCGATATCATTATCGGCTTGAGTTGCTTAGAAGCATAGCCCCAGTCATAATTATTTCCCTTCAGTGCATCATTTTATATAAATTATTCTTTGGAGATTAACATGACAGCATGGGTTGATGCATTAAAGGAAAACAGTATTCCTGATTATGCTAAAGATACAAAGCTAAACATTGACGCAGTTATTAAGCGTTCGACACTACCAGTTGAAGAAGCTGAAGCAATTGCATTGGCAGCAGCATTTGCCGCAGGTAACACTAAACTATGGACATGGATCCATAGCCAAATTGAAAACCGCGTAGAAGCAGACGCAGCCCTAACAGCAGGTAGCATTATGGCTCAGAACAACACATGGTATCCATTCGTTGAGATGGCAGACGACGAACAGCTAAAAGGATTGCCTGCACAGTTACGCATGAACGCCATTGCAAGCCACGGCGGTACTACTAAGGCTCGTTTCGAAGCATACAGTCTGGCCGCGAGTATTGTTGGCAAGTGTCATTTCTGCGTTAAGGCACATTACGAAACACTCAAGAAGGAAGGCTACACAGTAGAACAACTTCGTGACATCGGCCGTATTGCCGCAGTAATGAACAGCGTATCAAAAGTTTTGGCAAATTGAGTATTGAAGGGGTTGACTCCCCATCAATCTTGTTGTATACTAAATATTCACAGTCATATTAAAGGAGAAACAAATGACACAATAGATTGAATACGCTTGCAAGGACGTAGTGTTCCACTTTAACAAAGCACACTTAACGGACCAGACCATTCCCATGTGGGTCTTAAAATTTCATGGCGAAACATTATACGTCAATCATGTGGATTGTACTATTCCTTGGAGCACCAAGGAAACCAGTGATAACCCGCACACCAAAGGTAGTATCAAGGTTAAGGATTGTTTGCTAACAATCAATGACGCCAACGAAGCTACAATTTCCAAACTTACCATTATCGACAAAGTCCGTCTGCGAAATCAGAAGTTGGGCATTACACGAATCATTGTAAGTGAAAACAATTGGGGTGCAAAGAAACTCAAAGATGCATTAAAAGAACACAACATCAAGCACGGCCCAATTAAAAGCATTGGCGGCGCATGTAGCACTACATTTTACATGGCTGATATTTTTGACAAGGAAGATGTAACCATGTTGCACCTGTTGTTAAGTGACACTGACATCCGCATTCTAAAACCAAATGAGGGGTACTACAAGTATTACGACGACCCAAAGTTTCAAGGAACCTCCGATATCAATTTGGATGCGGAGGAGTGGGATGATGACGATGATTGATGTCCAAAATGTATTGACATTAGCAGAATATTTGTTATAATTAACTTATCGCGTTAGTAGCTAAGTGGCATAGCAGGAGCCTCTAAAACTCTGAATCACGGGTTCGATTCCCGTCTAACGCACCAGAGCAGCGGTCTCTTTTCTAAGTTGAGTCCAGTATGAGTTGCACGGTAAGCTAGATAAATCCGTGGGCAGGCAAGAGTATCAAAAAGAAATTTAGATGACAGCCGGGAACAGACCGGCACTAAATAAAATTGTGCATAGAGCACAACCCACAGACTTTTAAGAAACTATGCGTTTAGTCTGTACGCAGTAAAAGGAAGAAAAATGATGTATCAATCAAAACTCGTTGCGAGTCTAAAAGCTAACGGCAAGATCCTACGTGAATTCAAGGACACAGTCTATATTCCATTTGGCAGCGAATATAGCTTTCTAATCAAGAACCTCAATACAACCAGAGCCCTTGTCAATATTTTCATTGACGGGGAAAATGTCATTGAAGGCGGCTTGGTTCTCAATGCAGGCCAAGAAGTTGACTTAGAGCGTTATGTAAAGAACGGAAACCTAAACGAAGGCAACCGCTTCAAATTCATTGAGCGCACAAGTGCAATTGAAAACGGTCCACGTGGTACGAAATTGGAGGACGGACTTGTTCGTATCGAATTTCAATTTGAAAAACCACCAGTGCGAGTTACAGAACTACCTGACTGGCAACGCAAGTCTATATTCGGTCCCATGTACGGCAACCACGGTGGTATCGTTGGAAGTAGTAATGCAAGTGAGTACCCCGGCACCGTTGACAAGTATAGCAACAATACCACAGCCGGTTGGATTACCGCCAGCGGTGCAACATACAGCCAAGTAAATGTTAACGGTGTTCTCCGTGGTGTTGACTACAGTAAGAACGGCGAAGTAACTGCACAGGCAGCAAGTGCCGCAGTTGACAAGTATTGTGCCGACAATGGTATTATCAACCAAGTTGAACTGCACGATGGCATGTCTACAATGGACTGGATGACCATGGAGCAGACAGTCAACGATGTTGGTATTACTGTTCCTGGCAGTAAGAGTGAACAAAAGTTTCAAACAACCTACATGGGTGCAATGGAAGCTGAAAAGCATACCATTGTTCTAAAACTGTTAGGCGAAACTGCTGATAACAAGCCTGTAGCAAAGCCAGTTACAGTTAAACATAAACCAAAATGCGTTACATGTGGAAAGCAGAACAAAGCAACAGCTAAATTCTGTACAGAGTGCGGCACAGCACTAGAAATCTTCGCATAACACATTTTGTAATACGAAATAGTTAGTGTTGTATTTGTGCAACAGGGCTTGACAAACCAGTTAAGCCCTGTTAAACTATGTATACAGTAGTTAGAAAGGAGCCCAAAATGAGAAAAGGTGAAATGCTCGACAAAATGCTCATGATTGCAACTAATGCACATCATGGACAGTTTGACAAAGGCGGTAACCCTTACATTTTGCATCCGCTAAAAGTTATGCACTATCTGAAGTCAGATGACGAGGAACTAATGTGCATGGCGCTGGGACATGATGTCATTGAGGACACTAACGTAACCTACAAGGACTTGCGTGATGCAGGCATTAGCGAAAGAGTTATTGCAGGCATCCGTTGCCTAACTAAGCAACCAGGTCAAACTCTTGAGGAGTACAAGGAAATAGTGTTTGGCAGTGAAGATGCAATGCGTGTCAAGATGGCAGACTTGCGTCACAACACTGACATCCGCAGGCTCAAAGGTGTAACTGAGAAGGACCTGGCCAGAATGGCAAAGTACCATCAGTTTTATTTGGAGATCAAGGCAAAATTAGGTTGACCTAGGTTGCAGTTGATGTTACAATAGATGTAAGACGGGAGACAAGTAGTAGAGATGCTACTTGTCAACCAAGAAAAAAGTTTTAACAACAAGTCAAAAAAGACTTGACAAGAAAAGGAAAGTACATTACAATAGATACATGACACAGCAAAAAGCAATTTGTCCAAAATCGCAAGATTTTCAGCCTAATAGCTAACAGCAGTGATCTAAATGACTAAGTAAAAGTACAATGAAAGCAAATATGATGACCATATCTTCACTATCAAAATCGAAACAATGGCGCTCTGAACAGAGTATGCCGTTCTGCCCTTCATTTGATATGAATTATAGCCGTCATATTACAGCCGGGGTCCGAGAAGGAAGTGGTTACGCATAAGTTGTAACCAACATAACTTCAAAGACCCTAGGACTAAAAACCCTAGGGTTTTTTGTTGATAGGATTAAATGACGATAGATTTGAAAAGACAACGTGATGCAGAATGGACTCGGGTGCATACATTAAGTCAAGCACAGTTGAAAAAACTACTTGACGAAAAGTTTGCCAGAGCATACAATTTGCATCAAGCATTAAACAGGCGGGAGATGTTCCTTCAAAAACATCGTTGATCGCAAAGTGTGAAGTATTCCGGAAACGAGGTCCGGGTAGCGCACTATAAACATGCTACAAACGGGCGTCCTACCGGATGAACGCAAGGCGATAACTTGCAAGTATAAATGGTAGCGTATTAAAGTATACTAGGTCCCACACCAGGCAATTGGAGCCGAAATGTCGTCTAGTATATTTTAATACACGCATTCGCAAGAGTGCGTTAACGATTTTGGATGTGTAGGAAAATTGGTAACCCCAGTGGACTGTAAATCCGCCGCCCGAAAGGCACTGCTGGTTCGACTCCAGCCGCATCCACCAAAATATATCGCGTTGGACTTCTGGGTTAGGTCAGCAGCCTTTCACGCTGCCTAGACGGGTTCGATTCCCGTACGCGATACCAAACAATGCCGCTTTAGCTGATGTGGTCATAGCAACGGTTTGAAGCATCGTGGAAGTAGGTTCGATCCCTACAGGCGGCACCAATTAATGGCTCGTTCATATAGTGGTTATTATCGCGGATTGTCTATCCGTAGACGGGAGTTCGATTCTCCCACGAGTCGCCAATTTTTTACAAGGAGTGTGACATGAAACGTGCTAAACGTTAGTGTCATCTTTGACCCCCGTATGGTCTTGGATGGCACGTAAAAGACAAACTTATACGAATCATCCCAGAGAAACTTTGCAGGTGAAGTCCGGCCTCTTAAGCCGAGAGAACTGAGTTCGAATCTCAGCACTGGGACCATATGGGGGTATAATTCAAAGGCTAGAATAGCCGGCTTTTAACCGGTCTATCAGGGTTCGATTCCCTGTGCCCCTACCATATGCAAACACATTTTTTCGAACAATGGCCCCTATTGCGGCCTAAGTAGTTTG
>JACCED010232928.1_pt1 | contig 15983 bp, 11 predicted proteins | sample 7455021 | NCBI WGS metagenome assembly JACCED01 (sample SAMN15323456, study PRJNA562643) | freshwater metagenome | isolation source: river surface water | place: USA:Blue River Watershed | collected 2017-08-19 | reverse complement strand
TCAGTGTTTGTCGTGGCCGCCGTGGACGTCGGGCTGGGGGGTGACGGCCTTGAGTTCGGCCATCGGCATCACCGGCAGGAAGCGGATGAAGAGAAGGAACAGCACCGAGAAGACACCGAAGGTGCCGAAGAAGGTGAAAATCTCGACGATCGAGGGGCTGTAATAACCCCAGCTCGAGGGCAGGAAGTCGCGGGCCAGCGAGGTGACGATGATCACGAAGCGCTCGAACCACATGCCGACGTTGACGAAGATGGAGAGGATCCAGACGAACGCGGTGTTGTTGCGCACGGCCTTGAACCAGAAGAACTGCGGCGTGATGACGTTGCAGCCGATCATCCACCAGTAGGCCCAGGCGTAGTGGCCGAAGGCGCGGTTCACGAACGCGAAGCCCTCGTAGGGGTTCGCGCCATACCAGGCGATGAAGAACTCGATGCCGTAGGCGTAGCCGACGATGGTGCCGGTGGCCAACGTGATCTTGCACATGCAGTCGATGTGATACTGCGTGATCAGATCCTGCAGGCCGTAGATGGCGCGCAGCGGAAGCATGAGGGTGAGCACCATGCCGAAGCCGGAGAAGATGGCGCCCGCGACGAAATACGGAGGGAAGATGGTGGTGTGCCAGCCCGGGAGGAGAGACACGGCGAAGTCGAACGATACGATCGTGTGCACGGAGAGCACGAGGGGCGTGCTGATGCCGGCGAGGATCAGGTAGGCCATCTCGTAGTTGCTCCAGTGGCGGTTGGAACCGCGCCAGCCCATCGCGAACAGGCCGTAGAGGAAGGCCCGGAACTTGTTGCCCGCGGCGAAGAATCGGTCGCGCAGCACGGCCAGGTCGGGAATCAGACCCACATACCAGAAGAGCACCGAAACCGTGCCGTAGGTCGAAACCGCGAACACGTCCCACTCCAGCGGCGAACGGAAATTCTGCCAGATGACGTTGGAGTTCGGGATCGGGAAGAGATACCAGGCATACCACACGCGGCCGACGTGGAAGACCGGGAAGATCGCGGCGCAAACGACCGCGAAGATCGTCATGGCCTCGGCGGCGCGGTTGATCGACGTGCGCCATTTCTGGCGCAGGAGGCACAAGATGGCGGAGATCAGGGTGCCGGCGTGGCCGATACCGATCCAGAACACGAAGTTGACGATGTCCCACGCCCAGTTGACGGGATTCGCGTGGCCCCACACGCCGACGCCGGTGGCGACGAGGTAGGTGATGCCGGCGACCGTGAAGGACGCGACGAAGCAGGCGAGGATGAAGCAGACCCACCACCACGTGGGCGTCTTGCCCTCGATGATGCTGCAGATCTTCTCGGTGATCCACCCGAAGCTGCGGTTGTTCTCCACCAGCACCGCGCGGGGCAGGTGGGCAGGTTTGACCTCCTGCAGGATCGGGTGCGCCGGAGCGGCGTGTTCGGCGTGGGCCATTAGCTGAGTCCTCCGAATTTCTTCACGGCTTCGACGGCACCATGGCCGGGCGACTTCTTCTCCGCTTTCTTTTCGGCACCGTGACCGCCATGGCCACCGTGGCCGTGGTCGTCGCCGTGCGCGGGCGGGACATTCTTCTTGTCGTATTCGACGCGGCTCATCGGCAGCGACTTGTAATCCGGCATCTTCGGGTTCGGGTTGCGGAGCTTGCCCGAATACGTGGTGCGCGGACGGATGTTGAGGTAACCGAGGACGGCGTAGTCCTGCTCGCGGGCCTTCGCCTTGTTCACGGCGCTCTCCTTGTCGAGGATGTTGCCGAACACGATGGCGCCGACGGGGCAGGTCTGCTCGCAGGCGGTCTTGATCGCGCCGTCGCGGACCATGACATCGCCCGGCGTGCCGGCCTGGGTCATCTTCACCTTGTGCTGGATCTTGCCGTTCTGGATGCGCTGCACGCAGTAGGTGCACTTCTCCATCACGCCGCGCATGCGGACGGTGACTTCGGGGTTCTTGCCCATCTTCACGATCTCGGGCATGCCGTAGTCGGCCAGCTGGCTCATGTAGAGCTGGTCGAGAGCGCGCTGATTCCAGTCGAAGAAATTGAAGCGCCGCACCTTATACGGGCAGTTGTTCGCGCAATAGCGGGTGCCGATGCAGCGATTGTAGGCCATCGTGTTGAGGCCCTCTTCGTCGTGCACCGTGGCGTTGACGGGGCAAACAACCTCGCACGGGGCGAGTTCGCAGTGCACGCACGTCATCGGCTGGACCGAGACCTGGGGCTCTTCGGGGAGGGCCTTGTTGCCCTCGCCGCCGAACGCCGCGGCGTCGATGTTGCCGTCGGAATAGTAGCGATCGATGCGGATCCAGTGCATCTCGCGCCCGCGCGCGACCTGCTCCTTGCCGACGATCGGGATGTTGTTCTCCGCCTGACAGGCCACGACGCAGGCGTTGCAGCCGATGCAGGTGTTCATGTCGATCGACATGCCCCACTGGTGGTGGCCGTCGAACGTCGGAGTAGAATAAAGAGAGTTGCCGCGCGGGATCTTGGTCGCGCGTTCCTGCGGCGACATCTTTTCGCCGTATTCGCCGAGGATGGTCGGCGAGTGCGACTCCATGCCGATGGAGTTCACGTAGCGGGGATTCTCCTGGTAGCTGAGGCCGTCCGGCTTTTCCGCCGGGGTGTAGTTGGCCTCGCGCACGATGTCGCGGCCTTCCATCGACCAGTGCTCCTGGGTGTTGGCGAGCAGCATCCGCTCGCCGGTGGCGGTGAGCTTGCCGCCGGCAACGACATGCATCTCGGCCGCGGTGCGGAGCGGATAGGCGCTGAAACCCGCGCCTTTGCCGACATTGCCGCACACGGTGCGACCGTAACCGAGGGAGACGACGACCGTGTAGTTGGCCAGACCGGGCTGGATATGGACAGGACCGCGGACCTTGCGGCCGCCGACGCTCAGCTCGAACACGGGCGCGTTCTCCTTGCCCATGTAAAATTCGGCTTCTTCTTTTCGCGCGACCTGGATCAGGGCGCCCTTCGGATCGAGGCCGAGCTCCTTGCCGAGCTTGGGGCTGATGAGAATCGCGTTGTCCCAGGAAATCTTGGTGATCGGCTCCGGGCACTCCTGCAGCCAGCCGTTGTTGGCGAAGCGGCCGTCGTCGACCTTGATGTCGGCGATCAAACGAACCTCGAGGTTCGAGGCGCTGAAGGTCGGGAGCGGTTTCGCGGAGCCGAACATCGCCTGCACGGCGCGCGTGTTGTATTCCACCGCGGCCGGACGATAAGCCGAGCCAGCGAGCAGGCCGTCGTGCAGGAAGCGCTGCATCGTCTTCTCGACATTGGCGCCGCCGGAGAGGCTGCCGATCGTGGCGGAGACCAACGCGTAGCCGTCGGAGGTCGCGTCGCCGGTGAGGCGCGCGAGCACTTCAATCTGCGTGAGGCCGCCAAAGAGCGGAAGGATCATCGGCTGCACCGGGACCACCGTGCCGTCGACCGTGCGGGCATCGCCCCACGATTCGAGGTAGTGGGCGGCCGCGATGTGCGTGGTCGCCGCCGGATTCACCGCGGAGGTTTCGTCGGCATAGTAGCCGAGGCGCACCACTTCGCCGACCGACTTTTGCAGTGCGGACCAGTCGAGATCGGCAGGCGCGTTGTAGGCGGGGTTGCCGCCGAGAATGACGAGGGTCTTGACCGAGCCACCCTTGATCGCGGTGGCGAGCGTCCCGATCGTCGCGACGCCGGGCGTCACGTCGGCGGGCACGAAGGTCACGGTGCTGCCGACGGCCTCGAGCACGGTGTTCAGGCCGTAGACGAGCGCGTGGACTTCGGCGGGCTGGTGCGCACCGGCGACGACGAGCGCCTCGCCCTTGTGGGCGAGCAGGTCGGCGACGCAGGCGTCGATCCACTTGGCGTCGATGGTCAGGCCGGAGTAGAAAGGCTTGAGCTGGGCATCCGCCTGCGGGTAGGCGGCGGCGGTCAGGCGCGCGGCCAAGGCAAGGATGTGGCTGCTGGCGACGCGGAGGCGGTGATCCGCCATGCTGCCGGTCAGCGTCAGGGCGCTCTCGGCGACATAGAGCCGGTTCATCGGATCCGTCTTCTTCGTGACCCGGCGACCGGCGGAGAACCCGCGGGCGTAGTAGAGGCTGCCGGACTCGGACTGGAGGAAGTCGGCGTCGAGCGAAACAATGCGCTTCGCCTTGGCGAAATGGTAGACCGGCTTCAGCGCGGCGCCAAACGCCGCCTGTGCGGCGGCCACCGGCGGCTCATCGGCGATCGGTTCGTATTCCGACCAGATGGCGCGGGGGAACTTGGCCTTCAGCGCACGCACGAGGCGGGCACGGGTCGGCGACGAGGAGGCGTCGGCCAAAAACGCGAGACCGGCGCCCTGCGACGCGGCGTAGTTGCCGGCGATGCCATCGAGAACGGCTTTGACCTGATCGGCCTTCAGCACCGCCCCACCCTTCGTGTGCGCCGTCGCACGCTCGGGATCGTAAAGTTCGAGGATCGAAGCCTGCGCCGCGAGCGAAGCCGAGCCGCCGTGCGGCTGGTAGGTCGGGTTGCCTTCGAGCTTGGTCGGACGGCCCTGATGCGTCTCCGCGAGCAGCGGGATGGCCGATTTGCGCAGCGGCATCGCCGTCGCGTAGTAGGCCGGCAGACCGGGGATGATGCCCTCGACCGACTTGCCGTAGGGGAGAATGAACTTTTCCGGACGACGGCAACCGGCGAGACCCACGCCGCCCAAGGCGAACGAGGCCGCCATGAGCTTCATGAAGTTGCGGCGATCGAAACCCTCGAAGCTGTCGGCGCCCTCGGGGAACTCGCGTTCGAGCTGCGCTTTGAAACCGGGCGTGCCGGCGAGCTCGTCGAGACTGCGCCAGTATTTCGGACCCGTCAGCTGCTCGCTTTCGGAGGGAGCGGGATGTTCAAATTTGCGTTTCATCGATGGCAGCCGGAGCAGCTCTGCGGGGGCAGCAATTTCCAATCCTTGTGAAACTTTTCGGCGGTCTGTTTGCCGGCCTCGCCTTGGTCGACCAGGCGCTTCGAATCGAGGTTGAAGACATCCTTCGGGTCGCGGAGGCGGGACGCCGGATCGCGGTGGCACTCGATGCAGAACGCCATGCTCAGCGGCTGCATGTGGGTGACGGTGTCCATTTCGTTGACCTTGCCGTGGCACTCCACGCAGGAGATGCCGCGGTTCACGTGGACGGCGTGGTTGAAGTAGGCGTAGTCGGGCGTCTGGTGGATCCAGACCCAAGGCACCGGGGTGCCGCTGGCGGCGCTCTCACGGACCGGGGCGAGCAAGGGGCTGTTCGCCTTGATGATGCTGTGGCAGTTCATGCACGTCTGCGAGGACGGCACGTTGGAGTGGCCGGACTTGTCGACGTTCGAGTGGCAGTAACGGCAGTCGAGGCCGACTTCCTGCACGTGCTTCGCGTGGCTGAACGGCACGGGCTGCACCGGCGCATAGCCGACGCGGCCGTATTTCGGCGTCATGTAGTAGGTGACGCCGGCGGTGGCGATGCCAGCCAGCACGCCCAGATAAATGATGATCTGGAGCGGCAGCTTGTTCGCCGACTTCGGAAAAAGTTTCGACATGTGCGAAAGGGCTCCGGTCGCGCGGGTTAAACCGTGTCGGCGCGTCGGGCGATCGCCCGTTCGTCACGCCGCACTTCGAGGGAACGGCTGGCGGGCGCTGCGGTCGCAGCACCGCTCACCACGGTGGAATTCTCCGGCTTCGCGAACAGTTTGGTAACCACGCTGGAAGCTGCGACGACTCCGAGCAGCTTTGCGACGAATTGTTTTCGCGATGGGTGTTGAGTCACGGGAAACGGGAGGAGAAGACCAAAATCGCCGGCGAAAGAAGGGCGCGGCGTTTGCCTTGTAAACCAAATTTTCCGGACGCGGCCACGATGAGCCGGGAATTAGCACCGGCGGAGCCGGGCGATGGCGGTCCTTATCGGGCGTCCGCACCAACTCGGAACGCTATTCCCCTCCGCCCGGGGAATCCCGGCGGGGGCCCCTCCCCGCCCCCACCGGCCGGCGCGGCCGGCGCGGGATCAGACAAACAGGCCGTCGCGCATCGGCCGCGTGAAGTCGCAGCGTTGGGCGATCTCGGGATTGTGCGTCACCAGCACCACGGCCTGGCCGTTCTCCTTCGCGAGCCGCGTCAGCAGATCGAAAACGAGCGCCGAGTTCTTCACGTCGAGGTTTCCCGTCGGCTCGTCCGCGAGCAGAATGGTCGGCTGGTTGGCCAACGCCCGGGCGACCGCCACGCGCTGCTGCTCGCCGCCGGAGAGCTGCGTGCCGAGGCGATGGGTCTTGGCCCCGAGGCCGACAGACTCGAGCAGGGCGTGGGCGCGCGCCTTCATCGCGTCGGGTGCCAGCCGGCCGAGCTTGCGCATCGGCATCATCACGTTCTCGAGCGCCGAAAACTCCAGCATCAGGAAATGAAACTGGAACACGAAGCCGATGTGCTCGCCGCGGGCCGCCGTGCGGGCGCCGTCGTCGGTGTTGGACATCACGGCGCCGTTGATCTCGATCTGGCCGTCGTCGGGCCGGTCGAGCAGGCCGAGCAGGTAGAGCAAGGTGCTTTTCCCGCAGCCGGAAGGACCGACGATGGCGTAAACCTGCCCGCGGTGGGCCTCGAACGACACCCCCTTGAGCACGTGCACCCGCCCGTCGCCCGTGCCCAGGTGGCGATGGAGGTTGGTGCAACGCAGCGCCAGCGCGCCGGTCGCCGATTTCGAGGGTGCGGGCATCGGGGAGGTCATTGCGCCGTGCCGCGCACGATGTCACCCGGCTCGAGCCGCGCGGCGCGGCGGGCGGGAATGAGGCTGGCGACCATGACCATCACCACCGCGGTCGCGATGGCCGCGTAATAGTGGTTCGGATCCACGATCACGATGAAGTGGTCCGTCTTGAAGATGCCGGTGATGTGCAGCGGCATTTTGCCCACCAGCCAGGTCACGGTGCGACCGAAGCCGGCGCCGGCCGCCGCGCCGATCGCGAGCACGATGCCGGCTTGCCAGAGGAAAATCTGCGTGATGTCGCGCCGCTCGTAGCCCATCGACCGCAAAATCGCGATGTCCTTGGTCTTCTCGAGGACGATCATCGCGAGCGTGTTGAACATCGCCAGCGACGCGATCAGCGTGAACACCGACACCGTGATGCCCGTCGAAATGCTCAGCGCGCGGAAGACCTCGAGCCACGTCTTCTCGCGCTCCTGCCAAGGCTTCGCGTCGTGCTGCAGGATTTCCTTCATGCGCTGCGCGTCCAGCGGCGCGCGGGACGGATCGCGCAAGCCCACCTGCAGGTAGGACGCCCCCGACGGCCGCCGCAGCAGCGAGCGCGCCTCGGGCAGCAACACGTAGACGTTGGTCTTGTCGACCTCGCGGTAGCCGGTCTCGAAGATCGCCATCACCCGGAGACGCCGCGTCTGTCCGCGTGCGGTCACCGCCACCGAATCGCCGGTCGCCAGCTGCAACCGGTCCGCCAACACCCGACCCACGATCGCGCCGCCCGTCGCGCTCCGGAAAGTGTCGAGGTCGCCGCCCACGATCTGCTCCGCCAGCCGCGAGACGCGCACGTGGTCCTCCACGTTGATGCCGAGCACCTGCGCGTCCTCCGACTTGAAGGAACTGGTGAGCTGCACGTTGCCGCGCACGACCGCGGACACGCCGACGACGTTCGGGAAATCGCGCAACGCTTCGGCCAGCCGCGCCGGCTCCTCGACGCCCTCGATGTATTTCACCCCCTCGCGGTTCGCGATGTAGAAGTCGTTCGAGCCCGCCGCCGCGATGCTCGTCATCGTGTCCTGGATGCGGTCCTCGATGCGGATCGCGCCGTTGATGCCCAGCAGCGTGTCGGTGAAAATCTTCTCGAAGCCGCTCGTCGTCGCCTGCGTCACGATGAAGAGCCCCACGCCCAGAATCGTGCAGGCGAGGCTCATGAACATGGCCCGCTTCTTCGCCGTGAGGAAGCGGTAGGCGATCCGGAGATTGGGCGACATCGCGGGCGGTATCGGCGCGCGGCGCGATCAGGGCACGAGCTCCGTGCGCACCCGCTGGCCGTCGCGGTAGCCTTCGTTGGGGTCGAGGACGACGAGTTCGCCGGACGCCACGCCCTTGCGCACCTCGACCTTGTTGAGCGCGACGTAGCCGACCTCGACCTCCCGCAGGCGCACCGTTCCGTCCTGCACGACAAAGACCTTGTTGTTACCGAACAACGCGCGGCGCGGCACGACCACGGCGTTGGGCCGCTGGTGGATGGTGATCGTCACCTCGCCGGTCGAATTCGGCTTCAGGATCTCCGGGTCCACGTCGGCGCCGACCTTCAGATACACCGTGAAACGCTGCGCGTCGTCGGCCGTGGGCAGCAGCTCCGACACCACGGCGTCGTAGGGCTTGCTGCCGTAGGTCAGCAAGCGCAGCCGGGCCGACTGGCCGAGCTGCACGCGGCCGAAGCTTTCCTCGCTGATCTTGGCCGCCACCACGCGCTGGCGGGAGATCGCGATCGCGACCTTCTCGCCGGCGCTGATCAGCGCGCCCTCGAACGTCAGCGCGCCCTCGATCGTGCCGTCGAACGGCGCCTTCACGATCATGCGCTCCTTGGCCAGGGCGTAAGCATCCTTGGCCACGCGGTAGTCCACCTCGCTCTTCTTCTCGTTGAAGCCTTCGATCGCGAGGGCAGTTTCGACGTTCGCGAGGTTCTGTTTCGCGGCGCGCAGGTCGTCGGCGGAGATCGTGTTGAGGGCGAACATGCGCTCGGCCGTCGCCACCTTCTCCTCGGCCATGAGCTTCTCCGGGCGGTTCTTCAGCTTGATCGCCTGCAGCGCTTTGTCGTCGTCGTATTTCCGGTCGAGCTCGGCGATCGCGCGGTCGAGGTCCGTGGTGTCGAGCTCGAGCAGCACGTCGCCGGTCTTGAAGTGCGAGCCGGGCTTGAGGTTCGCCTTCTTCACCTTGCCGGCCGACTCGCTCTTGATGTCGCGGAAGCCGCCGTCGGCGTGGATGAGCACGCTGCCGGTCACGGCGTCGACCGCCGTGTCGATCGCCGCCGCTTTCACGCGCGCCGTGCCCTGCAGGGTGCTGAACAGGTAGAAACCGGCGCCCGCGAGCACCGCGAGCACGAAGCCGAGCTTCAGGAGGAGGCTGCCGTTATTTTTTTTCGCGCGCATGGCGGACGGGGAGATTCTTGAGCGCCGGGTCGTGGCCCGAGATCGCGACGAGTTGGGACCAGTTCTTGAAATACGCCGCGCGGGCCTCCGCCAACCGCGCCTCGGTCTGCAGAATCACGAGGTCGGCGCGGTCGACGTCGACCTGCGCGACCTTGCCGAAACCGGCCTCCTGCGCCGTCACGCGGCGGGATTCCACGGCGTTGGCCCGCTGGATGTCGGCGAGGTCGAGCTGCAGCGCGTCGAGCTTCACCGTGCGCTCCAGTTCCTGCGCCTTGTCCTGCAGTTCCTCGAGTTCGAGTTTCCGCCGGGTGGCGTGCAGGCGCTGGGCCGCCTTGGCCTCCATTTTCTGCGCGCGGGTGGTGAAACCGTCGAAAATCGCCCAACCGGCGCCGATGCTGAGGGTTTGCCGGGCCACCGCGCGCTGCTCGACGAAGTTGCCGTTCACGTTGGTGTTGTTCTCGAGGCTGTAGCCGGCGCCGAGACCGAACTTCGGCAGCAACCGCACCTTCTCCACCTCGTAGCGCAGCAGCGCCTCGCGGATCCGCAGGTCGTGCATCTGGGCCTCGATCGTGCCCTTGGCGCCGTCGCGCAGCACTTCGGCCGCGAGGGCGGTGGCGAGCGAATCGCTGGTGGAGGGTTTCGGCAACTCGGCCGGGATCGCCGCCTCGTCGAGCGGCCCCGCCCCGGAGAGGCGCTCGATCGAGCGGCGCACCGTCGTGAAGTCCGACTCGGCGCGGCCGACTTCCAGCCGGGCCGCGCGGATCCTGAGCTCGTCGCTGGCCGTCTCGGCCGCCGGCGCCGCGCCGCGGGCCACCCGTTCGCGCGTGACCTTCAGCAGCTCGTTCGCCGCGTCGAGATTGGCCCGGGCGAGCCGCAGGCGGACCTTGCGGAGCACGAGCTCGAGGTAGAGCGTCCGCAGCAGCACCGCGATCTCGCGGTAGGCCTTCTCGTAGGACTTCGCCGCCAGCAGCTCGTTGATCCGCGCGATGGCGCTCTCGTTTTTCAGCGCTCCCCAGTGATACAGCGCCTGGTTCAGGCCGAAGTTGTAGAAGAACCCGTTGTCCCGCGACCGCGAGCTGCTGTCGGTCGACGTCGAGGTCTGCGTGCTGCCGTAGTTGAAATTGCCGCCGAGGCTCGGCAGCCGGCCCGCATCCGCGCGCACCTTGGCGAACTGCCGCAGCTCGATCTCGAACAGCGGCCCGATCACCTGCGGCGAACGCTCCACCGCCGCGGCGAGGATCGGCCGCAACTGCGGCAGGAAATCCTCCGGCATCGTCCCCGCCACCGCTTCCGCCACCGCGGGCGCCGTCGCCTGCGCCCGGAGCCCTCCGGCCGGCAGCAGCCCCACGATCGCCAGCGCTGCGCGCGCGAGGAGGATCTGCTGCATGGGCCTGGGCGGAAACATGAGTCGACGGTGGCGCAAAAAAACGAACGGCCAAGCCGCGTGATTTCGCCGGCGATTGCAATCCATAAGTCTTGAGCCTGCCGGTGCGAACCGCCCACGCTCCCGAAGTTCCCGCGCTCCGCGCGTTTCGCCCGATCCATGCAGCCCGAAATCTCCGCCCTCGCCCGCGAGCACCTCGACCGGGTCCGCGCGTTCTACGACGCCGCCCCCGTGACTCCGCAGGCCGGCGCCGCCGCCTACCGCGGCCTGCTCGCGCACTATTACAACCTGCTCGTCCCGCCCGACGCCTCCGTGCTCGAGATCGGCTGCGGCTCCGGCGAACTGCTCGCTCAGCTCCGGTGCGCCCGCAAAGCCGGCATCGACCTCGCCCCCGCCCAGGTCGAGGCCGCCCGCCGCCGCGTGCCCGACGGCCGTTTCTTCGTCCAGGCCGGCGAGCTGCTCGAGCTCGGCGAGACCTTCGACGTCATCATCGTTTCGGATACGCTCAACCTCGCCGCCGACGTCCAGCGTCTCTTCGAACGGCTCCACACCGTCTCGCACGCCGACACCCGTCTCGTCGTCAATTTCCAGAACACCCTCTGGCGCCCCGTTCTCTCCCTCGCCCGCCGGCTCGGCCTCAAAGCCGCCCAGCCGCAGAACAGCTGGCTCGCCTCCTCCGACGTCTTCAACCTCCTCCGCCTCGCCGGCTGGAGTCCCGTGTTCACCCAGGGCCGCATCCTCGTGCCCTTCCACGCCCTCGGCCTCGGCTCGCTCGTCAACCGCTGGCTCGCCCCGCTGCTCCAGTGGTTCTGCCTCACCGTGTTCTTCGTCGCCCGCCGCGACCAGGTCGGACCGACGCGCCGGCCCACGGTCTCCGTGGTCATTCCCGCCCGCAACGAAGCCGGCAACATCCCCGCCGCCGTCGCCCGCACCCCCGACATGGGCGGCGGCACCGAACTCATCTTCGTCGAGGGCCATTCCCGCGACGACACCTGGGCCGCGATCCAGCAGGTCGCCGCCGACCACCCGGGGCGGAAAATCAAAATCCTGCAACAGACCGGCAAGGGCAAGGGCGACGCCGTGCGCGCCGGCTTCGCCGCGGCCACCGGCGACATCCTCATGATCCTCGACGCGGACCTCACGATGCCGCCCGAGGAGCTGCCCAAGTTCTACGAGGTCCTCGCCAGCGGCCGCGCCGAATTCGCCAACGGCGTCCGCCTCGTCTACCCGATGGACGAAAAGGCCATGCAGTTCCTGAATCTCTGCGCCAACAAAGCCTTCGGCCTCATCTTCACCTGGCTGCTCGGCCAGCCCGTGAAAGACACCCTCTGCGGCACCAAGGTCCTCAGTCGCGCCCACTACGACCGCATCGCCGCCAACCGCGCCTACTTCGGCGACTTCGATCCCTTCGGCGACTTCGACCTCCTCTTCGGCGCCGCCAAGCTCAACCTCAAGATCGCCGACGTTCCCATCCGCTACCGCGAACGCACCTACGGCACGACCAACATCCAGCGCTGGAAACACGGCTGGCTCCTCCTGCGCATGGTCCTTTTCGCCGCCCGCAAACTGAAATTCGTGTGAACGGCCGCCCCGGGGCGCGCCCGTCGGCTCGCAGGTAGCAGGCATCCCTTCCCTCGACCACCCACCGCTCCGCATCCGCTATTCCCGCCCTGCCGGCCATCGTCCGCCTCCGGTCTCCGTCCCGAAAAACCCGCCGCCGGTCACACGTCGCACCTCCTCCGTCGCTCGTTACTTTTTCCGTCACTTGTCACCCGTCACTACGAACGTCCCCGTCCTCGACCTCAAACCCGCCTACGAGGAGCTCCGCGCCGACCTCGATGCCGCCTACCGCCGCGTCATGGAGTCCGGCTGGGTCCTCCTCGGGAAGGAGCTCGAGTCCTTTGAATCCGAATACGCCGCCAGCGTCGGCGCCGCCCACTGCATCGGCGTCGCCAACGGCCTCGAGGCGCTCCGGCTCGTGCTCACGGCCCGCGGCATCGGCGCCGGCGACGAGGTCATCGTGCCCGCCCACGGCTACATCGCCACCTACCTCGCCGTCACCCACGCCGGGGCCCGCCCCGTGCCGGTGGAGTGCGACCCGCGCACCTACAACCTCGACCCCGCCCGCCTCCCCGCCGCCCTCACCCCGCGCACCAAGGCCATTCTCCCGATCCACCTCTACGGCCAGTGCGCCGACATGACCGCGATCAACGCCTTCGCCGCCACCCACGGCCTCTTTGTCCTCGAGGACGCCGCCCAATCCCACGGCGCCACCTGCGGCGGCCGCGCCGCCGGCGCCCTCGGCCACGCCGCCGGCATCAGTTTTTATCCCAGCAAGAACCTCGGCGCGCTCGACGACGCCGGCGCCGTCACCACGTCCGACCCGGCCCTCGCCGACAAGCTCCGCCACCTGCGCAACTACGGCTCCAAGGTCCGCTACCAGCACGACTATCTCGGCTTCAACTCCCGTCTCGGCGAACTCCAGGCCGCTTTTCTCCGCGTCAAACTTCCCCACCTCGCCGCCTGGAACGCCCGCCGGGCCGCCCTCGCCGCCCGGTATCGGCAGGCTCTCGCCGGCGTCGGCGACCTCGTGCTCCCGTTCGTGCCCGCCGGCCACGCGCCCGTCTGGCACCTCTACGTCGTGCGCACCGCGCGCCGCGCCGCGCTCCAGCGTTTCCTCGCCGACCGCGGCATCGGCACCCAGATCCACTACCCGACGCCCCCGCACCTCACCCCCGCCTACGCCGGCGCCGGCTGGAGTCGCGGCGATTTTCCCCTCGCGGAAAAGCTCGCCGACGAGGTGCTCAGCCTCCCCATCGGCCCGCACCACTCGGCGGCGCAGATCGATCGCGTCTGTGCCGCGATCCGCGACTTCTTCGCCGCCGCATGACCGCGCCCGACGGCGAATGCCGCGTCTTCGCCGCGGCCGACCTCCTGCCCGCCGCCTGGGCCCGCCTCGCGGCCGCCGGCCCGATCCGCTGTTTCAATCCCGCGCTGCTCGCCGCGTCTCCGGATTCCGGTGACGCCAGCGGCCCGCTCCTTCCGCCCGCCCCGAGCCGTCCCGACGCCACGCCCGCCTGGCTCTTCGCCTACCGCCTCGTCGGCGCCGACGGCCTCCGTCGCATCGCGCTCTGCCACCTCGACCGTGACCTGCGCCCGGTCCCGGGCTCGGCGCGCCCCCTGAGCGACTCGATCACCTTCCGCCTCCCGGCCGACGCTCCGGCCAACGCCTCCACCTGGTTCGCCGACCCCCGCCTCTACCGCTTCGACGGCCGGCTTTGGCTCTACTGGAATTCCGGCTGGCACGACCCGCGCAACTACCAGTTCCTCGTCGAACTCGATCCCGCCACGCTCGCGCCCGTCGGCCCCGCCCGCGAACTGACCCTCGCCGGCGCCCCGCGCCAGTCGCTCGAGAAAAACTGGACGCTCTTCTCGCCCGCGCCCGGCGTCGTCCATATCGTCTACTCGCTCACGCCCCTGCGGATTCTCGCCTGCACGCTGCCCGCAGCGCACGACCCGGCTGCAACGATTCCCTGCCGCGATCTTGCGCTCCACCCGTGGACGCCGGCCGGCTATCCGTTTTGCCACGGCGGCCTCCGCGGCGGCACGCCGCCGATCCGGCACGGCGACACCTTCACCGCCTTCGCCCACTCGATCCACGACGGTCCCGCCGGCTACACCTACGCCGCCGCGGCCGTCCGCTTTTCGGCCCGCGCCCCCTTCGCGCCCGTCGCCGGTCCCATGCGCCCGCTCGAGTTCGGCTTGCCGCAACGCCTCACGCGCCTGCACCCGCGCCTCAACCCCGCCGTCGACACCGTAGTTTACCCTTGTGGCGCCGCCTTCGACGGCGTGCGCTGGCTGATCAGTCATGGCCTCAACGACGAACAATGCGCCCTCACCGTGGTCCCCGCCGCGGTCGTCGACGCCACCCTCTCTGCAGTTCCGGCGCCACCCTCCCACCCCTGAGGTCGGCCCCGTCCGCTCCGCGTCGTCGCTCCTCCTCGCCCTGATTTCGCCTTCCGCCTTCCGCCTTTCGCCTTTTCCGCCGCCCGTCGGATGACCCGCACCGCCTTTCACGCCCTCGTCTCGCAGCCGACCCGCATGGTCACGGGTCTCTGGACGCACCGCGACCTGATCGTGCAGTTCACCCGCCGCAACATCGCGCTCCGCCACCGCGGCAGCCGCCTCGGCGCGCTCTGGGCCCTCATCAACCCGCTGTCGATGCTGGCGCTCTATTTCGTGATCTTCGGGCTGTTCTTCCAGCAAAGCTTCGGCTTCCCCGGCGAGACGCGCTTCGACTTTTCCCTCGCGATGTTCCTCGGGCTGACGCTCTACCACGCGTTCTCCGAAACGCTCGGCTGGGCCCCGGGCGTCATCACCGCCAACCCCAACTTCGTCAAAAAGGTCGTTTTCCCGCTCGAGGTTCTCCCCGTCGCCCACATGGGCTCCACCGCCTTCCACCTGCTCGTCGGCATCGGCCTTGTCTTTGCCGGCGCCCTCGCCTCGACCCCGGGCCTCACCGTCCACGTGCTCTGGCTGCCGGTGCTGGTGGCCCCGCTCCTGCTCATCGGGCTCGGCGTCGGGTGGTTTCTCTCCGCCCTCGGCGTCTTCGTCCGCGATATCGGCCAGCTCACCGGCTTCCTCTCCACCGCTCTCCTCTTCGCCACCTCGGTCACCTTTCCGCCCGCCAAGATTCCGCCCGAACTCGCGATCCTGCACTACAACCCGCTCTTCCAAATCATCGACCTCGCCCGCCGCTGCGTCCTCTGGGGCGAACCCATGCAGCTCGGCTGGCTCGCCTACGTCTACGGCGTCGCCGCTCTCACGCTGATCGCCGGCGCCCTCTTCTTCTCCCTCCTCCGCCGCTCCTTCGCCGAAGTGCTCTGAAAAAGTCGCCGTCCTACCCACCGCCGGCTTCTCCGTCTCTCCCTCGTCCCCGCTTCTCCCGCCCGCCGCCGCCCGCCCGCATGCCCGACGCCCGAGATCCCGCCGCTCCGCCGCCCGCGTCCGCGCCCTCCGTCTTCCTGAGTTATGCCTCCGAAGACCGCGCCGCCGCCCGCCGTCTCCGCGATGCCCTCGCCGCCACCGGCCTCGATGTCTGGTATGACGAAAACGAACTCGGCGGCGGCGACGCCTGGGATCAAAAAATCCGCCGCCAGATCCGCGAGTGCGATTACTTCATGCCGCTCATCTCGGCCTCCACCGAGCGGCGCAAGGAAGGTTACTTCCGCCGCGAATGGCGCCTCGCGACCGACCGCACCCTCGATATGGCGGACGACGTGATGTTCATTCTGCCGATCGTTCTCGACGGCACGAACGAAGCCGCCGCCCGCGTCCCCGAACGCTTCCTCTCCGTCCAGTGGATCCGCGCGCCCGACGGGGTGCTCCCGCCCTCCTTCGACGCCCTCGCCCGCCGCCTGCTCGCGGGCGACCACGGTGCGCCGCCGCCCGTCGTCGCGCCCCGCCCCGGCACCTCCCGTCCTTCGTCGCCGCGCGTCAGCCCC